>Ga0268262_10004142_pt1 | contig 15169 bp, 13 predicted proteins | sample TergutNc150P3_FD_190354 | JGI IMG/M metagenome (GOLD analysis project Ga0268262, IMG submission 190354) | Nasutitermes corniger P3 segment gut microbial community from laboratory colony in Florida, USA - Nc150 P3 (SPAdes) (version 2) | ecosystem: Host-associated > Arthropoda: Insects >... | reverse complement strand
AGATTCAACGCGTCCTGCTTGAATTCCTTGGTGTAAAGCCTGCGATTCGTTGGTTCAAACATAATACTACTCCTTAATGCTTAATATTGTGTCTTAACTTACAATACTTTTTTTCTGGGCCGGTTCAAAAGGAATGTACATAATAAAAGTAGGCTCCCAAACCTTGCGAGTGTCTGTAATGTAGCAAAAATACTATATTCCCCACTATGGCAAAAAAAGTACAAGACGCATTAAAAGATTTGGTTTCACTTTGCAAAAGACGGGGAATAATCTTCCCCGGCTCGGAAATTTACGATGGCTTGGCAAATACGTGGGACTATGGTCCTTATGGAGTTGAGTTAAAAAAGAATATCAAAGACTTGTGGTGGAAAAAATTCGTCACCTGCCGCGAAGATATTGTTGGATTGGATTCTTCCATTCTCTTGAACCCGCGTGTTTGGGTGGCAAGCGGCCATGTTGGCAGCTTTAGCGACCCGCTTGTCGATTGCAAGGTGTGCAAAGAACGTGCCCGTGCCGACCACTTGTTGGAAGACAAACTCGGCTCCGGTGCGGCTGCTGGCAAAAATTTTGCGGAAATTGCCGAGATGATGAAAGCAAACGCCATTCAGTGCCCAAAATGCGGCAGCAAAGACTGGACAGAGCCTCGCTCATTCAATTTGATGTTCAAAACGGAAATAGGCGTTGTGGAAGGAACGGGCAACCAAGTTTACTTGCGCCCCGAAACGGCTCAGGGCATTTTCATAAACTTCAAAAACATAGCCGATAACTGCCGGCAAAAAATTCCCTTTGGTGTTGGGCAAATAGGAAAATCCTTTAGAAACGAGATAACCCCTGGCAATTTCATTTTCCGCACTAGGGAATTTGAGCAAATGGAAATGGAATTTTTCTGCAAACCCGGCACCGAGCAGGAATGGTATGCCTATTGGAAAACTTTTTGCATGGAATGGCTTGCAGAAATAGGCATTCGCAAGGAAAAATTGAGAATAAGGGAGCATTCAAAGGAGGAGCTTTCACATTATTCCAACGGCACAAGCGACATAGAATACGAATTCCCATTTGGATGGGGCGAACTCTGGGGCATAGCCAGCAGAACGGACTACGATTTAACCCAGCACATCAAAGAATCAAAAGTGGATTTGCGTTATCACGATAAAATCGCAAACGAAAAATACATCCCATTCGTAGTAGAACCCGCCCTTGGCGTGGACAGATTGCTTTTAACCCTGCTCTGCGATGCCTACGATGTTGAAAAAACCGAGACCGGCGAAGACCGCACAGTATTTCATTTTCACCCAAGCATTGCCCCCGTCAAAGCCGCCATTTTGCCGCTCTCAAAAGATGAGCAGCTCATGGCTGTTGCAGAGGAGCTTTACAAAAAACTTCTCAAAAAATGGCCTGTGGAATACGATGAAACCCAGAGCATTGGCAAACGCTACCGCCGCCAAGACGAAATTGGAACCCCATATTGCATAACCATAGATTTTGGCACAATAGGCAAAGACGGTGAAGACAAAAAAGGCTTGGTCACAATCCGCGAGCGCGATTCCATGAAGCAGGATATTGTGAAATTGGAAGATGTGGAAGGGTGGCTTTTGAGCAAGTTTACAGCACCATAGCCCTAATGCGCGAATCCTCGTTATTTCTTATATCGTTGTAATACATAGGCTCGCTCAGTTTTTTGTCTATTAAAAAAGATATTTTGCTATTGAGATCGCGAGCTACAAGCAAATCGTTTATAACCATCAATATGGTGGTTTTGTAAAGTTCCCTTAGATTGTCAACAAGAGATAAAAGGTTGTTGCGGCTGTTTTTGTCCAATCCGGCAGTTGGCTCGTCTAATAGAAGGATGTTTGCGTTCATTGCCCAGGAACGGGCAATGGCAACACGTTTTCGCATTCCAAGAGAAAGCGAATAAGGATAGTCGTTTGCAAAGCTCCTGGCGAGCATTAGCAAAAGAGCACGGTCAACTTTTTGATCTATTTCTTCTTCCGTTCCCATTTTGTTGTAGCGAAGCGGAACAGCTATATTGTCCCTTACAGTCAAATCGGAAATCAAGGCATTGTTTTGAAACACAAAGCCAATGCCCTTCTGTGCCATTGAGAGAGCCGTCCATTCGCTTGGCTTAACCAGCTCATCAAAAAGCGATATTTCCCCAGATGTAGCCTTTTCCAATCCAGCAATCACACGCAAAAGAGTGCTTTTGCCTTCGCCGGATTTTCCCGATATGCAAAGTATGTCCCCTTTTTCAAGAGAAAGGTTTACATTTTTAAGAACCTCAACCTTCTTTGGCAGAAATATGGCTTTGGTAAATCCAGTTGTAAATGTTTTGTTTAAAATATTTGGTATGGACTTATTTTGATTTTTTGGCAATTCCGAAGGCGTTAGCACCGTACGGCTGAACGAGAGTCTTTTTATAGATATGCTTTCCATTTACTTTTTTTTCTTTTTAATAGGCCTTGGCTGCCTGCGATGAACCTCCATTACCAAGTCTCTCATTTCTCTCAATAATTCTTCTGCCAGCTCATAAGATTCCGGTGTTGCTGTTTCCAGTGCATCCCATAAATACCCGTAAATTATAAACAGGCTTTGAGCTTCTTCGTATTCCAAATCCAAACTGGATTGCAAATATGCAACTATATTTTGCGCTTGGTTTCTCTTTTTCAAGTCTCCAAGTTTAACCGAATGCATAAGGAGAATGGCTTTTTCCAAAAGCATTTGATGAGATTTGAGCTTGCCCGCCGTGTATGCCGCTCCATAGGCATACAAACGAACAGCTTCTTTTTGTTCCCAATGTTGTTCAGAATTTTCCATATCCGCTGGCCATTAGCTAGTTACTCAGCAAAGCCAACATTGAGTTCCTTGAAATATCCTGAAAATTGCGCTGCGCGAGTATTGCGCTTTGACTCAAAACCTCGTCTCTCGCCTTGTCCATAGCCGCTTTGGCAAAATCCAAATCTTCTATGCCAGAAAGAGCCGCCGTGGTGTTGATATTCATGTTTGTGTTGTTGTTGCTGGCATAATCCAGGCGGTTGTATTGGGTGCCAAAATTAACCCTTGTGCTTATAACCGTTTCGTTGGCTTTATTTATGCCATCCATAGCGGCAGCCGCGCCACCTCTGGTGCCAATGTCCAAATCCATAATGCCAAGGGCACTCGGGCTTAGGTTGGAAGCTGCGACATCTATCTGGTTTGCTCCCCCAGCATTAGGACCAACCTGGAATTTGCCAGTGCCATCGCTCAAAGGGCTTTGACCGGAGAGCAAGTCTTGGGTGTTGAACTGGGTGCTTTTAGTTTGCCTGTCTATTTCTTGCTTTAGTTGCTGAAATTCCAAATTGAGGGCACCGCGATCGCTATCGGTTAAGGTGTCGTTTGAGGATTGAACGCTCAGTTCGCGCATACGGTTAAGCATATCGGAAATGCCCTGAGTTGCGCCTTCGCCTATGTTCATGGCACTCTTGGCATCGCCTATGTTTATGCTGTCTGCCTTGTAGCCTCTGGACATGGATTCCAGCAGCTTTGCAACAGCAAGCCCTGCCGCATTGTCTTGCGCTCGGTTAATCTCCTTGCCGGTGCTCATCTTCTCATGCGTTTTGGAAAGGCCTTTTTGCCTTTCGCTAATCTGGTGGACTAAGCTCTGTCCGGTAACTTTGTTAATTTGCATAGCCATAAAAACCTCTCCTTTTAAGCAGTGGCATCAACCCCTTTAACACCTTTTATGTCATCGTCTGCTTCTCTTCTCAATTCATCTTCTTTCCTATCAGCAGCTTTTGCGGAAAGACTTTCCTCTAGCTCTTTCTCTTCTTTTTTTATCACCTCAGTACCGCTAGGTCTTTGACCACCGGCTGGCTTGGCACCCGCTTTTGTGGAAAGCTTTTGCATGGAATCTTTCCCTTCTCTTTCCATTAGCTCAGTATTTTTGCGTACTGCTCCAACAGAGACATTTGTACGGTCTGCAATTGATGTTATAGCCATAAAAACACTCCTTTTTGCGGTTTTTTGCCTCAACAGGGTAATATAGAATTATCCTAATTCGTATATCGGCATAAAAAGGGTAAAAGTTTAGCGATTTTTACTAAATTACGCTCTTCAATGCAAAAAAATCAGGGATTTTCGGCTATACATAACCGCAAGGCTTCGCATCAGTATGAGGTTTTGGAGCGTTTTGAGGCTGGAATTATGCTTGCAGGCTCGGAAGTAAAGTCTGTTAGGGAGGGGCATATAAGCATTAGCGAATCTTGGGTGGATATTTCCGAGAAAAAGGAACTTTGGCTGGTGGGCGCGCACATAAATGAGTATTTGCAGGCAAATCAGTTCAACCATATTCCGGCAAGGAGAAGAAAACTGCTTGCTCATAAACACGAAATTGAAAAAATGCAGAAAGCCATTGAAATTAAAGGGCTAACAATAATTCCGCTAAAACTCTATTTTAAAAACCGCCGTGCCAAGCTGGAAATCGCAATATGCCGAGGAAAAAAACATCACGACAAAAGGCAGGATTTAATTGAAAAGGATGATGCTAGAAAGATATCACAATGAAATTTTTTAGTAACACTTTTCCTACCTTAGGTGTTTAATATGTATGAAAAAGACTATTTTTGCATTTTCGTTCTTTTTTGCGGCGTTTTTATATGCCGCGCCTCAAAAAGTTGAGCGTTATTTGCTGGTTGCCGGAGCAAATAATGGGGGGACAGACAGGGTTAAGCTCCGCTATGCAGAAAGCGATGCCAATTCATTTGCAGGGGTTATGTCTCAAATGGGCGGAGTGGACAAAAACAACGTTCTACGGGTATTTGACCCTAGTGCCAAAGCTATGCAGAATGGCTTTGCGGAGCTTGAAAAACGCTTGCGGGGCAAGGAAACAGGGGTCCGCAAGGAAGTTATTGTGTATTACAGCGGTCACGCAGACGAAAAAGGCTTGCGTTTGGGCGGCGATGTGTATAGCTGGGCAGATTTTCGCAAAAATGTGAATAACATAAACGCAGATGTAAAGGTAGCCATATTAGATGCCTGCGGCTCAGGAGCCATAACCAGAACAAAAGGCGGGGTTTCAAGACCAGCTTTTATGCAAGATGCGAGCAGCGAAATGAAAGGTTACGCCTTTTTAACCAGCTCAAACGAAAATGAAGCCAGCCAGGAAAGCGACCGCATAAAGGGCAGCTTCTTTACCCACGCCCTTGTCGGCGGCTTGCGCGGCGCGGCAGATATGACGGGGAACGGCAAGGTGACCCTTAGCGAGGCTTATCAATACGCATTTGACGAAACGCTCAGGAACACGCAAAACACAAGCGCAGGCAGCCAGCACCCCAACCGCGATATGAATTTGGCGGGGACAGGGGATATTGTTATGACTGATTTGCGCGAAACGAGTGCCGTGCTAACGCTGGATTCGAATTTGGAGGGGAGGCTTTTTATAAGGGATGAGCAGGGCAATTTGTTTGCAGAGCTTAACAAAATTCGCGGGCGGCAAATAGAGCTTGGAATGCCTGTTGGCAAATATTCCGTTCAAATGGAAGCTCCTTCCAAAATTTGGATGGCAAAGGAAGTTCAAATAACCGAAGGACAGAAAAACGTGCTTTCAATAAAGGATATGCAAAGCATAGAGCGGGAAAAGGCGGTTGCGCGTGGCAATGCGGATTCCTCTGGGATGACGGGCTTGGACTCGGCACGGGCAAAGCCGTTCAAATTCAATTTTAACGCCTATGCCAACAGCAAGGAACCTGCAAACGAATTGCAATTAGGCGTTTTCTTTACAGGTGCTGAAAGGGCACTCTCTGGAACGCAAATTTCAATTATTGGAAACTTAGCAGCGGATGATATGGCAGGTATTCAAGCCTCGGCACTTATGAATCTCGCTATGAAAAACATTTATGGAGCGCAGTTAAGCAGTATTGCTAATGGCGCAAATAATATAAATGGCTTGCAGGCATCTTCCACGCTCAACGCAGCAAAGAATTTCAATGGCGCTCAGGCGGGCATCACTAACATGGCGGTAACAGGCAAAGGCGTTCAGGGGGGCATCGTTAACATTGTTGATACTTTGTACGGTGTGCAAGGCTCTGTTTTTAATTTTGCCCGCAATGTGAGCATTTTGCAAGGCGGTATTGTAAATGTAGCTGGGGATGTGGGCAAAGTGCAAGGCGGAGTGATGAATATTGCTGGAGGTGTGGGCAAGGTGCAGGGGGGAGTGGTGAATGTTGCTGGCGATGCAGGCTTGGTTCAAGGCGGTGTTGTAAATGTAGCTGGGAAAACCAAAGAATTGCAGGGCGGAGTAGTCAATATAGGCGGCCATGTTGGGCGGCAGATAGGCTTAATAAACATCTCTGCGGAAAGCGACCATACCCCCATAGGTTTAATCAATATAGTGGGCAATGGCATTTTTGACGGAACTTTTTATCTAGATGAAACAGGCAGAACAGGTCTTGCTCTGCACATGGGAACGCCTTATTTCTACACGATTTTTGACTATGCTTTGGATCCATTTGATACTTGGCCCCAAAGCTGGGGCTGGGGGTTGGGAACCCGCTTTGGAATGCGGGGCAACCACTTTAGCCTTGACTATGCCTACATAAATGTTTATGATGAAAAAAATCCGTTCAAAGATATAGACAACCCAAAAGACAACCAACTGCAAAAAATAAGGTTTGGAGCTGCCTACAAGCTATTGCCGGGCATAGCCCTTTCCAGCGGTTTAACGCTCAACGCCTTGTCTAGGCACCATGGCGAAGATTTTTATTTAGAACCTCGCGGCGAGTATCACTGGCACTGGACTTTTGGCGACCACAAGGTTAGGCTGTGGCCTGGGTTGTATGCGGGTTTAACGGTGGGGAAATTCTAAGCAGATAATTACCAGTCCACTTCTGCCACGCCGCCAATTCTTTGCAAGCTGTCTTTTGTGTATTGGTGAATTTCAAAAGCATTTCCGTCTGGATCTGTGAGCCAAATTTGCCAAGTATTGTCGCATCCCATTTTTTTATCGGTATGCAAAATACCCTGTGAGTCAAGCACTTTCACCAAGTCATCTATGTCTTTGCTTTCAAGGCAAAAGTGCATAATCCCTGTATTCACCGGCGCATCCATATCTGGATTCTCAAAAAGCTCTATATAATTATTATCGCAAATTTCAAGATAATGCCCATAATGCTTCCCCTGCCTGGCGAATTCTAATTTTGGCTTAAATCCCAATTTCTGGTAATATTCCATTGAACGCTCAAGATTTTTCACATTCAGGCTAATATGGGCAAGTGATAGCATTTTTTTCTCCTTTGGGGTAAAGATAGAAATTTCCCTTTTGTCTGGAACCCCGATTCACCCGATTTTTGGGATTTTCCCGATTTCGCATTTATTTCCATCTTTTCCCAAAAATTTTTATATTCTACTATTTGAATCTAATGTAATTTGGTGAGGAAAATTTATTATGAAAAACAGCACCTCAAAAATCGCGTTCGTTGCAGGCATTTCGCTCGCCTTGACATTTACATTTTCTTGCTCTGGCGGAGATAGTGAGGTAGCACCGAACACCGAGCAAAGCTACAACTATTGCATTACGGCAAATAATACCTGCCTAACAGGTCCTTTTACTGCCAGCACTTGCACGGGTCAGTTGAGCAATAGTTGCCCTAATAGTAGTTCTAGTTCTGCGATACTTTCGTCTTCAAGTTCAAAGCCAAGTAGTTCCTCTTCTTCCATAGCTCAAAGTTCGTCAAGCATTGTACCGAGTATCTTTACCGACAAGGGCAACGACATAGCGAATTATAGAACCGTGAAAATCGGTGTTCAAGTTTGGATGGCGGAGAATTTGAATTATGCCATTGAAGGTAGCAAATGTTATGGCGAAGGCGGTCAAGTCATAGATCATGATTACGTTAAAGCTACACAAAAAGTGATAACATTATCACCCGCTGAAATTCAAGCTAACTGCGACAAATACGGGCGACTTTATGATTGGTATACGGCTATGGTATTGCAACCACCTAGTGTCAATGCTCCTTTAACTATACCCGCACAGCACAGAGGAATATGTCCTTCTGGTTGGCATTTGCCAAGCTTCCATGAATTTGACTATCTGTATGGTGTAGTTTTTCCAATGGGTGCAACTAAGCTAAAAGCTACGAGTGGCTGGAATACTGCTGGCGGTTACGATAATGGCACGGACGATTATGGCTTCTCAGCTCTGCCCGGTGGCTATGGTTACGATAAAAACAGTTACGATAATAGCAGTTACAATAATGGAGGCTGGGAAGGCTGGTGGTGGATTGCTAATAATACAAACAAAAATAATGCCTACTACTGGCTGATATCATTTGATAAGCAGAGCATCATCTTCGATATGAGCACCCCCGTTACAGATAAAAGCAGCCTGTTCAGTGTTCGTTGCATACAGGATTGTGCCAACGCTAGTAAATTTGGGTGTATTGAATAGAAAATTTTATTTTTGCCCAATTTAGTTGAAAACCACCGAATTGAGTTTAAGGAGAGGTTAACGGACGATTATGCCCTTCCCTTATTGACAGAAAATGACAATTTTGTATATTTTTGTCAATAAGGAGTTATTATGGTTAATAGAGAATGTTATTTGGCGAAGCTTCGTTTATTGAAAGGCAAAAATATAATTAAGGTCATTACCGGAATTAGACGTTCTGGCAAATCTACGATATTGGAATTGTTCAAAAAGGAACTTTTGAAATTAGGGGTTAAAAATTCAAATATAATTTTCATAAATTTTGAAGAAAGAGAGAATTTGCATTTAGTAAATTGGGAGGTTCTCTACGATGAAATAATAAAGAAAATCAATAAAAAAGAGAATTATTATATTTTTTTGGATGAAATTCAAATGGTTGAGAATTTTGAGAAAATGGTGAATAGCCTATTTGCAAAGAAAAACATAGATTTGTACATAACTGGTTCCAATGCCTTATTGTTATCTGGCGAGTTATCAACATTGCTCACAGGTCGCTATATTGCCATAAACATAACTCCATATTCTTTTGCCGAATACAGAGAGGCTTTTAACAAAGAAACGAACACAGATAAATTATTCAGGCAATATATAAATGCCAGCCATTTTCCAGAAGCTGTAAATATTTCGCAAACGGCTCCCGGACTGGTAAATGACTATATACGCAGCATTTATGATACAGTAATAAATAAAGATATTTCGCAAAGATATAAACTGCGTGTTGTGGATAATTTGAGGCGAGTTATAGATTTTGTGTTTAATTCCATAGGCAGCCCGATTTCTGCATCAAATATAGCAAATGCTTTGAATAAAAACTCCGATAAAGAAATCTCCCACAACACCGTAAAAAGTTATCTGGACTATCTATGCCAGTCTTTTGTGCTTTACAAAGCTAGGCGATACGATGTTAAAGGCAAGGAACTTTTGACAACCTGTGAAAAGTATTATTTGGTGGACTTGGGGCTTAGGCAAATCACATCTGGAAATAAATTTGATGCTGAATTAGGTCATAAATTGGAAAATTTGGTGTATTTTGAATTGCTCCGCAGGGGAGGAGAGGTTTTCATAGGTAAAAACAAAGATAAAGAGATAGACTTTATTGTACAAAAGAACGCTAAGGAAAGAGAATATTACCAAGTTGCCTATACTGTTTCAGATGGAAATGTTTTTAACAGGGAAATGGCAGCTTTCAAAGACATAAAAGATAACTATCCAAAATACTTAATAACTATGGATTTTGACAATTCTTCCATAGACGGAATAAAAAAGATAAATGCTATGGATTGGCTGTTGGGACACGTTTGAGTATAAACAAATTTTCTAAATTTCAACAACCATAATAAATATGACCATCAGGAGGTTTTAAAATAATGTTTCGTTTATTTCTTATAGATTCGTCTGCGCTTGCTTTTCGTATGTTTTATGCTTATGCCAGAAACCCGCTCAGGAACAGCAAGGGGCAGCTTGTGTCGGTTTTGCACGGGTACTGGGGGGCAATACTTCGCATAGTGAAAAGCCACAAGCCGGATTATTTTGCGATTGTGCGCGATGTGTCTAGAAAAACTTTTAGAAACGAGCTTTATTCCGAATACAAAGCAACCCGTGCCCCCATGCCCCCAGAGATGGCAGAGCAAATGCCGTATCTCAACGAATCCCTTGAAAAATGCGGCATTCCCATTCTCGGTTGCGAGGGCTTTGAGGCAGACGATGTAATGGCATCGGTGGCAAAACTAGCAGCGAAAAAAAATTACCTCGTATATTTGGTGACCAAAGACAAGGATATGGCGCAAATTGTAAATGCTCAAATTCATATTTATCAAATTGAAAGCGGAGCAAAGGGAATTGATATTGGCGTTCAGCAGGTTAAAGATAAGTTTGGAGTTAGTCCAGAGCAAATCGTGGATTATCTCGCCCTTGTTGGGGATTCTTCCGACAATATACCTGGGGTTGCAAAAATAGGTCCAAAGAGCGCGGTAGAACTTTTAACGAAATTTGGAACTTTGGAAAACATATACAATAGCCTTGCAGAACTGCCAAAAGCAAAACAGGAACTTTTAATCGCTGGCAGGGAAAAGGCTTTTTTGAGCAAGGAATTGGTGACCTTGAAAAGCGAACACGATTTTGGCTACAAACCCGAAGATTTACGCTACAAAGGCTTAGACAAAGATGCGTTATATAAACTGTTCACAGATTATGAAATACCAAGCCTCATACCATTGTTGCCAAGCGTTAGCGAATATCCATCCATATTTTTTGATTTGCAGCCAAAATCGGAAAGAACCATTGTTGATAGTGCAGAAGCCTTGCAAAAAATGGATGCAGATTTAAGCTCCGCGAAAATTTTGGCTTTTTCACTTGAAAACGAAAGGATTACCATCAGCAAAAACGAAAATAAATATTACGAACTATCCCAAGACAAAACGCTCTTTGAAGAATGGATAAATGAGATTTTAGCGAAACAAGATGTGGAACTTGTTTTTTACAATGCGAAGAAATTTTTTCATTTTTTGAATGAATTTAAAGAATGGCCTAGTGGCAAGATTATAGATATTCTATTTGCACAATGGCTTTTAAACCCAGGTGCGTATAACAAGAGCGAGCCGGAAAATTCGGCTTTGCTTTTTCCAAAATGGAAACAGAATAAGGAAGAACTCACAAAAAGAAATCTGTTTGAGCTTTTTGAAAATAAGGGAATGCCTTTGATAAAATGCCTTTACGAGATGGAAAATCTTGGCATTTCAATAGACAATGAGGCACTTGCCGCTCTCAATGCGGAATTTCAAAAAAAGATTGCAGAACTTGAAGAACAAATTTTTGAAATAGCGGGTGAAAATTTTAATTTAGCCTCGCACAAACAACTAGCTAATATTTTATATGAGAAACTAAAACTTCCCGTGCTCAAAAAAAATGCAAGCGGTCCAAGCACAGATGCCGAAACTTTGGAGATGCTCGCCGAAAGCACGGAGTCCAACGAAATTTTAGGTTGCATTATGAGCTGGCGCGAACTCCAAAAACTGCAAGGCGGCTACACAGAAGCCTTGCCAAAATTGGTATCGCCCATAACAAACCGCATACACACAACCTTTTTGCCCTGGGGCACAGCCACGGGCAGGCTTTCCAGTGTGAATCCAAATTTGCAAAACATTCCGGTGAGAAGCGAAGAGGGCAAAAAAATAAGAGCGGCATTTGTTCCAAGCCAAAAAAACTGGAAAATAATTTCTGTTGATTATTCGCAAATAGAACTGAGAATGTTAGCTCATTTGAGCGGCGACCCAGAGTTAAAAAACGCATTCTTAAAAGGAGAAGATGTCCATAGCATAACGGCTGCGAAAATTTTTGGGACAAGCGAGGTTAGCCACGAAATGAGGGCTGCGGCAAAGGTTGTGAATTTTGGGATAATTTATGGAATGAGCGCATTCAGGCTTGCAAAAGATTTGCACATAGCTCGTTCCAAAGCTGTGGAATTCATAAATGGGTATTTCAATTTTTACAGCAAGGTGAAAGAGTATTTTGAGGAAGTTGTGAAAACAGCAAAAGAAAACGGCTTTGTGGAAACAATGGCAAAGAGGCGGCGCTACTTGCCCGAACTGAACGCGAGCGACCATCAGGAGCGAGCGGCAGCGGAGCGCGTAGCCATGAACACGCCAATTCAGGGCAGCGCGGCAGATTTGATTGCAGAAGCTATGCTTCGTTTGCAGAGCAAAATAAAAAACGAAAACTTGCCGCTGAGAATGCTTTTGCAAGTTCACGATGAACTTGTTTTTGAATGTCCCGCAGAAAAGGCAGTTGAATTTTCGCAAATGATTAAGAGCGAGATGGAAAACGCTTTGCCTTTGGATGTTCCGATTATTGCCAATGCGGGGGTGGGGAATAATTGGTTGGAAGCTGGGAAGTAATTTGCTATATTACTGCTATTGTGCTTATATATAGGAGAACCAACCATGAGAAACGCACTCACTAAAATCACGCTCACGGCAACCATCTTGTTTGCTTTAATATTCATGACTCTTTCCTGTTCTGGCGAAAACGGAACAGATGGCAAAGACGGAATTTCCGTTAATGTAGATTCCTTGGCAAATGTTGTAAGGGGAGAAATTGCAAACCAGTTGTGGGATAGTTTGCAAAACCAAAGGTTCATAGACAGTGTTTATGATGCTCTATATAACGATGCCTTTTCTAAGAGTTGGCTGGACTCCAGCAGGCAGGCTCTTTTGGACAGCATAAAAGGAAGTGCCAAAGATTCGCTTTACGATGCTCTATACGATGAAGTATATGCAGATTTAAGCGCAAGAGATGTGCAGAAGAATGTTTTTGCATATACTTATTATACAAAATCCGCTTTCAACGGAGCTTTTGCAAACCAATATTCGCTTATGTATAAAAATTATGTGAATACAACTTCAAACAAACCTTTACCTGTTCCTGTAGCTGTGAGTCTTCAAAATTCAGGTAAGCAATGGTATAGCGTAAGCATAAAATCTTGGGTGGACGGATTTAGCGATACAGGTTCTGTTCAAGTTTTGTTAAACACCAATAAAGACACAATAACTGGTCCAAAAATTACATTCAACCCGCAAAAACTTCTCGCTTTAGACGCTCCTGCTCAAGCCTCGTTGCAAATAAGAGCTTATGCCCTTGCCTACGGCAAAGAAGTTCCTTTGCTTTCCGATTCCAGAGTTGTGGAAATTCATCCCATGCAGGTTTATGGTTCAGAATTAGCAGGTATTTTTCCAGAAAATCGCCTTATGTGGCGGTCAGTTTTTGTAACCCCGAATATGGATTCCATTCAAAATTTGCACGACGGCATTTCCGCAAAGTTGAAAACACTCGGAGGCACCGGTAGTATTTTGGGTTATCAGAAAGGGAATTTCGGTAGCATAGCAAATGCCGTGGATGCACAGGTTCAAGCAGTTTATGAAGTTTTAAGAGAGAAGGGAATTTTGTACGTGAATAACTCAAATGCGGGTAGCCCTGGGCAAAAAATAAAATATCCCATTGAAGTTTTGCGCAGCAAAAATGCCAACTGCATAGAGGGGACGATATTATTCGCCGCTATTTTAGAAAGCATGAGTTTGCAACCCGCCATCGTTGAGATACCAGGGCACGCATTCCTAGCTTGGAGAACAAGCGAAGACGGTTCTGTTTATGATTATTTAGAAACCACAGTTGCTTGGGGTGCAAATCCTGCAACATACAGCTATGCCAAAACAAGCGGTGCAACAGAATTCGCCGAACATTTTGATGCAGACTACACGCCAATAGACGATGGTTCTTTAATAATAGATATAAGTAATGCTCGCAAACTTGGTATAAGACCAAACGCTATACCATAGATTATTTCTACCTTCCCCTAAATGAAAACAAATTTTCACGAACAAGATTCCAAAATCATAGCACCAACGTATGCTAAAGCAAATGTGGATTTCATATATGGAAAGGGTGCTTTGCTTTTTGATAGCAATGGAAAGGAGTATTTGGATTTTGCAAGCGGAATATCCGTCAATGCGCTTGGGCACTCTCACCCTGCCATAAAAAAAGCGATATGGGAGCAGAGCGAAAAGTTTTCGCATATCTCAAATTTATTCCCAAACTCACCGCAAATAAAACTCGCTCAAAAAATGCTCTCGCTGACCAAATTCGGCAAAGAAAATGGCAAAGCCTTTTTTTGCAATTCTGGAACGGAGGCAAACGAAGCCGCTATAAAGTTTGCCAGAAAATATTTTTATAGCAAAGGCGAAAAAGAGCGTGTTGAAATAATAACATTTGTGAATGGTTTTCATGGGCGTACTTATGGCGCGCTTGCCGCAACAGGGCAAGAAAAACTGAAAGAGGGTTTTGGTTCAATGCCTGCCGGATTCAAGCACGTGGAATGGAACAATGCGGAGGAATTGCAAAAGGCAGTTGGCAAAAACACGGCGGCGATAATGCTTGAGCCTGTGGTTGCGGAAGGTGGTATTTTGATGCCTTCAAAAAAATTTATAGAGACTATAAACCAGCTTAAAAAGCAAAGCGGTTGCTTAGTTATAGCAGATGAAATTCAAATTGGGTTTGGGCGTTGCGGGACAATTTCCTGTTCGGAGCTTTTTGGCATAAACGCAGATATCGCAACTTGGGCAAAGGCTTTGGGTGGAGGCTTGCCGCTAGGCTTGGTGCTTATGGGTACAGAAATTGCCGACTGCCTGAAACCCGGCGACCACGGAACTACCTTTGGCGGTAATCCCGTTGCTTGCGCTGCTGGTCTTGCTGTTTTGGAGATTATTTCAAAGCCTAAAATCCTTTCAAATGTAAAGGAACGCTCTTTGCAGTTGAAAAACGGTTTGGAAGCCCTTGCAAAAAAACATATCTGCCTAGGCAGGGTTCGTGGCTGTGGCTTGCTGCTTGGAATTGAATGCAAAAAACCTGTTGCAGATGTAATTGCCGCTTGCAGGGAACAAGGTTTGCTCATTTTACGTGCCGGAACAGACGTTTTGCGCTTTTTGCCCCCACTTATTATAACAAAAGCACAGGTAAATGAGGCTTTGAGGAAATTGGACAGGAGTATTTTTTCTATATTATAGCATAAACATACTATACATATATGTATTATATGTATATAAAATAGGAGAGTTCTATGAAAAACCGCAAGTTTGAAACGCTTCAACTTCACGCTGGGCAGGAAAAACCGGATCCAACCACAGATTCAAGGGCAGTGCCCATTTACGCAACAACATCCTA
>Ga0268262_10004141_pt1 | contig 15172 bp, 15 predicted proteins | sample TergutNc150P3_FD_190354 | JGI IMG/M metagenome (GOLD analysis project Ga0268262, IMG submission 190354) | Nasutitermes corniger P3 segment gut microbial community from laboratory colony in Florida, USA - Nc150 P3 (SPAdes) (version 2) | ecosystem: Host-associated > Arthropoda: Insects >... | reverse complement strand
TTGGATATATTCCAAACATAAAAGGTCGCAATGAAGAAGCCAAGGAATTGAAAGCAAGTCCTTCAAAAAAAGCAAATCGGTGGATAGTGGAAGTCGCACACAGTTGGTTCAACAGATTCCGTAAACTACTGGTGCGCTATGAAAAGTTGGAACGCTCTTTTCTAGCCTTACATCATTTAGCCGCTTCCATCATTGCTTTCCGAAAAATAAAAACTGAAATTAATATTATTTACGGATAAGTTCTAAGTATGTAGTTCCCATTACAATTCTATAGCAATTTTAGATGGCGTAGTCCATTCTCATGACTTCTGAATCCAATTTTATCAATATGTTTCGCATGAATGTATTGCACATTTTGGACTACGAAAACTAAAACTGCTATATTATATCAATCATTTAATTCCAAGTCAAATGTGTAATTTCCAAACTGAAGTTTTGCAAATGGCTCATTTTATTAGGCTCTACTTGCACTCCAGCCAGCTTAAACCCTGTCTTACTTCGGCCTCAAGTTTAACTCCCAGGCGGCCCAGATCATCGGCGCTTTCCATTGACGTTTTCAAAATTTCTGTAGCGGTGGCGGCTTCATCCATAGGCGCTTCAAGCAGTAATTCATCGTGAACCTGTAATAGCAGACGAGACCTGAGTTTGTGTTCCATCAGGCTCCCGTGAAGGCGAACCATCGCGCGGCGCATAATATCGGCGGCGGTTCCCTGCACAATGGTATTTACGGCTTCTCTCAATCCCTGATTCCGCACTTGAGAATTGGCGCTCAATAATTCAGGAATCTCCCGTTTGCGCCCCCATGCTGTGCGCACCATGCCCTCTTTAAGCGCCAGCGCTTTTGCGTCTTCTATCCACTTGGCAACGAAAGGCATTCGTTCAAAGTAACTTTCCATAAAGTTCTTGGCTTCCTGATGTGTAATACCCAAACTGGCTGCAAGTGCAAAGGCTCCCTGACCGTAGAGAAGCCCAAAGTTTACAGCTTTGGCGCGGCTTCTCTGCTCCTGGGTTATATCCTCCATTGCTATGTCCATCACTTCGGAGGCTGTTCGCCTGTGTATATCTTCGCCCTGCTCAAAGGCGCTCAAGAGTACGGGGTCTTTTGCCAGCGCCGCAACTACGCGCAATTCGATTTGGCTGTAATCCGCATCTAACAAAATCCAGCCCGGCTCCGGAACAAATGCTTCACGGATAGCTCTTCCCTCTTCGGTTCGTATGGGAATATTCTGCAAATTCGGGTCGCTGGAGGCAAGGCGTCCTGTGGCAACAGCGGCCTGATGCAGTTTGGTATGCACCCTTCCCGTGATTGGGTTTATTAGCTGAGGCAGGGCTTCAACATAGGTACCAAGGAGCTTTGACATCTGGCGATGGCGCAGCAGTACTCGCGCTATTTCGCCGTCTTCTCGGCTGGCTAATTCCTGCAAGACGTATTCATCTGTGCTTGGCGCTTTAGTCTTGGCTGTGCGTTGCAGGATGGGAAGCCCCAGCACTTCGTATAGGATTCGTCCCAGTTGAACCGGACTCGCGGGATTGAATGTTTCCCCGGCCAATTCAAAGATTCTGGCTTCGGCGGCGGCTTTCTCGTCACCAAACTGTTCGGCCAGTTTGTCCAAAACTTTGAGATCAACTCGGATGCCCGTCATCTCTAAATCCGCCAGCACTATGACCAGTGGCAGGTCAACATCCTGATAAAGCCGCTTCAGGTTTTCATCCGTCAGCTTGGGCGCTAATTTTTCCACCAACTGCAATGCCAAATCCGCATCTTCCGCCGCATATTGAACAGCTTGTTCAAAGTTGGCTTCATCAAAGCGCAATTGTTTTTTCCCTTTGCCTACTACAGATTCAAAAGTGATTGGATTGATGTTCAGATGTTTTAAAGACAAAATGTCCAGATTGTGCCTGTTCGCGCTCCCCAAAATGAAACTGAGAACCATGCTGTCGTGCGCGACTCCATTGATAACAAAGCCGTGCCTTGCAAGAACTTGAAGGTCATATTTGATGTTTTGGCCGCACTTGGCTATGCCCGGATCAGCAAAGAGCGGTTCCAGAATAGCTCTTACGCCTGGCAGCGGCAAATTGCGCTTGTCCAAATATGGTGTCAGTTCTTCCCAGAATTTGTCAGGGTCGCCTTTGAGGTCTAATAGAGATTCGGGCAGACTTGTGCGGTCAAAAAGCCCGGGCAGTGCCCCCTCGTTGTCATCGGTGGGCACCAGGTGGGCAAGCGGGATATAAATTCCCTCGTTTGCTGCCCAGGCCAGGCTAAGGCCGACCAGATGACCCCGGTTGGCGTCTAAACAAGTTGTTTCTGTGTCCAACGCAAATTTACCGGCCTTACGGCATGCAGTAACCGCCAATTCAACTTCACGCATGTTTTTGGCGTACGTGTAATGGCGCTTGACATTTGGGGCTGTTTCTTCTGAGCTAAATTCTTTTACAAGGCTTTCAAACTCAAGCCCTTTGAACGCTTTAATCGCGCTGTGCGCGTCCCAGCCTGAATAGTCCAGGTCTTTGAGATCAATAGGCAACGTCAGGTTTGTACGTATAGTGATAAGCGTGCGAGTCAACTCCAGCCAGGGAGCCGCTTGCTCCAAACCTGAGCGATGTTTGGGTTTTAGGTTTTCTTTGGAAGCCAGGAGCTTGTCAAGTGTTAAATGCGTCTCTAAAAGCTCCCTTGCGCCCTTTTCGCCTATTCCCGGCACACCTTTGACGTTGTCGCTGGAATCCCCCACCAGTGTTAAATAATCAACTATTTGCTCCGGCCAGACGCCATACTTTTCTTTTACGGCGGCGCGATCAATCCATACTTCTCCAACACGGTTATTCAGCACTTTTATATTGGCGGTATCGTCAACCAGTTGAAGCAGGTCTTTATCGGGGCTGACAATGGCTACGGAAATTGCCTGATTTGCTGCTGCTTTTGCCAGTGTACCTATGACATCATCCGCCTCAAAACCAGGTAATTCCACGATTTTAATGCCGAGCGATTGTACCAATTCTTTGACCATTGGAATCTGCGGTCTCAGGTCTTCCGGCATTTCAGATCTGTTTGCTTTATAGTCCGGGTATATTTCATGCCTGAATGTAGGCTCTGGCGTATCAAAAACACAAGCTATGCGGCTTGGGTTATGCTGCTTCAAAATTGCCAGCAGCATTCTGGCGAATGTGTAAGCCGCGCCGTTTTTTAACTTCATGTTGGCGTAATAGGCGCGGAATATTAAGCTGAATGAATCTATTAAGTAAAGGCGCGTCTCTGTCACGGCGGTCTCTTATGCGCGCTGATTTCAGCTCCGTTTTACAGACCGCGTGAAACGCTTAGATACCTCACCCCAGTTGATGTTTTCGACGAAGATGTTGATGTATTGAGGACGCTTTATCCCGTAATCAATCATGAAAGCGTGTTCCCAGCTATCAAGCGCAATCAATATGTCCTGATCAACGGGCAGACCGATGTGGTGTTCGGCGATAAAGTAAGTGTGCAGTTTGCCGTCCCGCCTGTTGTGTGTCAGCAGCGCCCAGCCAGGGCCGCACAGCGCGGCTGCCTTGAGGTCATCCATAACCTTCACCATCCCGCCGATGGCGTCCAGAGCGCCTTGCAGCTCGGGGGTGATAGATTTGTCGGGGCCAAGGTTTTCAAAATACAGCTCATGCAAAAATGAACCATTGAAAGCCACTGTCTCACGGCGCTTGAGTTCGCTGAATTCGTTAAAACTGTAATTTGAAGTTGCGCTGTCTGTTTTCGCCAGCTTTTCTTCGATTTCATTCAGCTTGGCAATATATCCCTTGTAGAGCGTGAAATGCTGCTCAAGCTGATTGTCCGACAAACCTGTCAGCTTGCCTTTCAAGTGATCATAGTTTTTTGATTCGTGTGACATAATCCCTCGCTACCGGCTCAAAAGAACAGCCGTATTCAGAGCAGTGTATAACAATTTTAAAGGCAACGCCAATGTAGTTGATGGTGGTTATACCAACTTGTAATAATTCGCATTCCTAGGAATGCAAATTGGTATCAGGTATCATTATCTGTCAGGAGCATATATGCTGGCACTTAAATCATCCAGTCTTCCGATCCAGAATGTCCGCCGAGGCAAAGTCAGGGACGTGTACGATCTCGGTTCCAGTTTGCTGATTGTAGCTACAGATAGAGTCAGCGCCTTTGACGTTGTCATGAACGAACCTATACCCGACAAGGGGAAAATTTTGACACAAGTTGCCAACTTTTGGTTTAACGCCACCGCGGACATATTGCCAAACCATTTGATCTCCACAAAAGTGAGCGACTACCCAGGCGAATTGCGCGACTATGCCGACCAACTTGAGGGCCGCTCTGTTCTTGTGAAAAAAGCTAAAGTAGTGCCTATTGAGTGTATTGTCCGTGGCTATCTAGCCGGAAGCGGCCTGAAAGAATATGAAAAACAAGGTACCGTTTGCGACATCAAACTGCCCAAAGGTCTGGGTATGGCCCACAAGTTGCCCGAACCAATATTTACCCCGTCAACCAAAGCGGATGAGGGTCATGATGAAAATATCAACTTTGACCAGATGCTAAAGACAGTAGGACAAGACTTGGCCATACGATTGAGGGAACTTAGCATGGCACTATATAAACGCGGGTGCCAGCTCGCCGCGGATCGAAAAATTATTTTGGCTGATACCAAATTTGAATTCGGACAACTGGAAGATGGGAGCCTTATACTGATTGATGAAGTCTTGACACCCGACTCCAGCCGCTACTGGCCCACAGAGCAGTATAAACCCGGCACCTCCCCCCCAAGCCTGGACAAGCAGTATCTGCGCGATTACCTTGAGACATTGAAAGAGTGGAACAAACAAGCTCCTCCCCCGACCCTCCCGTTGGACATAATTCAAAATATCCGTAAGCTGTACTTGGACTTGGCAAGTCGTTTTGGAATAAAGATATAGCGGTATAATCTCACATGCTCAACCTAATCGCAATTGACGGCCCATCCGGCGTTGGCAAGTCCACAACAGCCAAACGCTTGGCAGCGGCACTTAATTGGGATTACATGGATACAGGGGCCATGTATCGAGCCGTAACACTGGCGCTCCAAAGAGCGGATATCTCGTTGGATAATCCGAGCGCCCTTGAACTACTATTGGCTTCTATCAACTACGAACAGCGCGGAACGTCTTATTTTATGAATGGCCAAGACGTTTCAGAGGCCATTCGCAGCCCCGAGATCACAAAAAAAGTTTCTGCAGTAAGCACCCATCCAAGAGTGCGCCAAGCCCTAGTTGACATACAGCGCGGTTTAGGTCAAAGAGGCAACTGGATAATTGATGGACGTGACATAGGCACGGTTGTATTTCCCCAAGCCATCTGCAAAATCTTTTTGTCAGCCAGCCCTGAAGTAAGGGCGCAAAGGCGATTTTCAGAGCTTCAATCCAAAGGATTAACAACGACTTTTGAAGAAGTCCTAGCCGATCAAGCCAGACGCGATCACCTTGATTCCACACGCAAGATTAGTCCACTATCCAGAGCAGCCGACGCCATAGATGTGGATTCAAGCAATTTGAGTATGGAAGAGGTGGTTGAGAGGATTATTCAAACATATAAAATGGCTACTCATTTGGCAGACCATTATCAGGATAAACCGATTCAGAAAGTTTAGGAAGTGATGAGGATGCAAAAATGACTTCGAATCAAGGATATAGCCGCCGCTGGGAGATTCTGGCATTCACCTCTGTGGGGGCTTTTATGACTCCGCTTGATGGATCAATACTCTCTGTGGCCTTACCGGTAATGAGTCAGCAACTTGGCTTGAGCTTTGAAGGGACCCTCTGGGTTCAGGCAGCGTACTTGCTGACAATGTCTGTTCTCCTGATACCGCTGGGGCGCTTGGCGGATCAGTGGGGCTGTTTTCGATTTTATTTAATAGGCATAGCACTGTTTACCTTGGGTTCGCTTGGAGCGGCGATGTCCATAGGAAGCACCAGCATAATTTTATCCCGCGTGTTGCAGGGCTGTGGCGGCGCGATTTTGAGTCCAACATCAACAGCGCTTGTTACAGCAGTCTTCCCCACGAATGAACGCGGAAAAGCGATGGGAATTAACATTGGGTCTGTCTTTGTCGGCTTGAGCATAGGGCCTCCTCTGGGTGGCTTTTTGGTAGATGCTCTGAGCTGGCACTGGATTTTCTTAATAAATATACCGATCGGGATTGCCGTCCTGCTGTGGGGGTGGCATTTACGCAGAGTAGTACCGGAGTCAAGGATAGAACACAAACCGGATATGCTTGGCTCAATATTGCTGGGCTTGGCAATAATTGCCCTATTGCTGCCCCTCACACTTCATGTTCAATGGGGATGGACATCCGCGCAGACTTTGGCATCATTCGCTGTATCAATAATTTCTTTTACAACATTCATTTTGCTTGAGAGAAACATTCCTGAACCATTGATTGACTTGAGGCTGCGCCGCAACCGCGGCTTTGCCTTCGGAAATGTCGCGTCCTTGCTCAGCCACGTGGCAACTTTCGGAGTGGCTTTGCTGACATCTGTATGGCTACAGTTAGTGCAAGGCCTGCCAGCAAAGTACGCAGGTTGGATTATGCTTGGCCAGCCGGTGGTGCAGTCAATGTTAAGCCCCGTCACGGGCAGGCTTAGCGACCGTATAGACGTGCGTTTTTTAACTTGTCTTGGCATGTCAATGATAGCATTGGGAATGTTGTTACTAGCTTTCTTTGCTCAAGGGGCGAATTTGGCCGCGATTGTCGCGTCACTGGCTGTTGTGGGAATTGGTATGGCGTCTTTCAGTGCGCCAAATGGCAGTTCCATAATGGGTTCAGTTGAACGGCATCAACTTGTTTTTGCGGGGGCTTTTTACGGAACCATACGCTCGGTAGGTATGACATTCAGTGTGGCGATCCTGGGTGGGCTTGCAGCAAGTCATCTCGGATTGGGCGGATGGCAGGCTCTTTTGAAATATGGTCCCGGCGGACATGGAGCGGAAGCATTCGCTTGGGGCTATCGCATGGCAATGCTTACAGGCGCGGCATTTGCCTTGCTTGGGGCTTTTGTTGCGTGTCTTACTAAACCAAGAGCGATCCGCCCCGCGACTGCCGATTGACTGCGCGCCGTTTTTTTTGCCGCGCCGTGTGCGTCGGGGTGGAGCTTTATGCTCGTGCTGTCCAGGGATACGTGCTCTATCTTAATCCTGACGATCTGCTCCATCTGTAGCGCAGCGAACACTTTATCAAGGACTCCGCTTTTCGAGCATCTGTTTGCTTTCATGTATATGGAGTTCCAGTTGCCGAACTCTTTCGGCAACCCTCTCCACTTGCAGCCGTTCTCTGCAATGTACAGCAATGCGTTCAGGAACTTCAGGTTGTCGTGTTTGACATTCCCCCTTTGCTTGGGTAGTAGGGGCTCGATCCTCTTGAACTCTTCGGCTGTTATTCTCATGCCAAGAATTTAACACGTTCCCAATATAGTGTCAACAGCAGCTAGAGCGACCTGAGTATGTCTTTTGTGCATTCAATTACGGTTTTTTCGTCAATGTCTTTCTCTTTAGGGGCTTTTATCACCTTATCCTGCAAAAGGAGCTGTCTTACACACTCCGCCATGGCTTTGGGGTCATGACCTGATTTTTTCATCATTTCTACGAACATATCTCTTTCTGCTTTTCCCATTTTGTGCCTCCTACAATTGTTCTTTATAACACAATTGAGCCAGTCATAAAACTGTCTGTCTTTAAAGCACATTGTAAACCCTCGCTAGTATGGCGCGTAATTTTCGACTATTACCATGTAACATTTAATTTTGCATAAATATCAGTTTTGTTGTAGTGTTACCTAAGATAGTGTCGTCAATAGTATTGTTTTTCGTATCTCTGGCATATATCCTGATGTGGAATAAAAGGAGATCACATGGCAGAGGAACACAGACGACACGACATATCCGACAGGCTCTGGGAACTGATAGAACCACACCTTATACCAATTTGCATTCGCAGGGATGCAAATTGGTATAAGAACCCAATATCTATATCTGCTAATGAAATGTAGGCGATCTTGAAGAACGCTTTAACATGTCTTCCCCCAAACCATCATCCATGGGAAACCGTTTTTCTTCCAATATTTCAATAAAAGACCACTGATTGCCCTTGGGCATGTTGCCCTTTGGAATAGCCAGAACTTTAACTTTTAGCAAGCGGTTGTATATCGGAAAATCCAACTCATCTCCCACCGATACTTCCGCACTGGGCTTACGAGGAACACCATTAACGCGAACCATACCCTCTTCGCACAATTCCTTTGCCAATTCCCTGCGCTTGATCAGATATGTCGTTTTAAGAAATAAATCCAGCCTCATGCGCCTATCCTTTGATGATCTGCTCCTTTGGGACAATAAAACGGATATTTGCGCGAAGTCGCTGCGCCTGTAAATAGTGCCGCTTGGCGTTTTCAGCTTTTGGCTCCGCCAATTTCTGTTTGATTTCATCTTTGACGGCGTTGAATGATTTTACTCCCTCCAGTTCAGAAGCTATCAACTGAATAAGAATATAATCTTTGTCCGTTTCAATAACATCGCTGACTTCGTCGGGAGTGAGAAGCAATGCGGCATCTTCAATGGCTTTAAGCAATAATCCTTTCTCAATCCAGCCGAGGTCGCCACCCGTTGTGCTGCTTGGGTTGGCGGAGTGATCTTTTACCAACGACTCAAACGACTCGCCATTTTTCAGCCCCTCCTTAACCTTGGCCAAGGTTTCTTTAGCCGACTCCTGTTCCGCCAAACCAGCACCTTTGGGAATGATCATTTCTCTGATTCTGAACCTAGCGGCCTTTCTGAAATCCGCCTGATGCTCATTGTAGTAAAGTCTGGCCTCCTGATCCTCGACAGGGACTTTGTAGTACACCTCTCTGGAAAGTAACTGCCAGATAATATAGGACTGCCTTTGCTGACGCACAAATTCACTCAGTGAAAGACCCACCTCCGATTTGATTGCCCTTTCAAGGTCTGTATCAGACGATATTTCTGTGCGTCTTTTTAAATCGTCCAAGACTTCCGCTTCTGATGGCGCCATGCTTTGAATATCTTTTTCAGTTGCAACATCAATCAATACAAAATTATCAATCATTTCCTGCAGAATTTTTTCACGGGCATCCTGCAGTTTGGCGTCAAGCTCATTACCAGAAAAATGGCGGTACAGCTCCGCGTACTGTTGCTCTACAGTTTGCTGAAAAGCTTTGCGTGTAATGATATGGTTGTTGACAACCACCAATATTTCCTCAATGGTGGTTTGAGCAATCAGGGCAGGGGCTGATAATATCAGTAGAGCTGACAGCTTCACTTTTTGCCTCCGCTTGGTTTTGCCGCAGTAGCTTTTTTCGGCGCGGCTTTAGGTGTTGGAGCGACTTTTAGCTCATCCGCAGGAGAATTGGCATCCGCGAATCCAATTTCGGTTTTTAATGAATCAATAAAACTAATCCAGGCATCATTGCGCATTTTTTCGATCAGCTCCCTTTGCGCCGCCGCCCTGGCCTCGCTGAAAGCCTGTGTCTCCCCAATCCTGCGGCTTTCTACAAGGACTATATGGTATCCGAATTGAGTTTTTACCGGTTCCCCAATCTTTCCGATTTCTTGAGTGCGAACTGCTTCAGCGAATTCTGGAACCATCTGAGCCGGATTGAAGTTTTCATATCGTCCGCCAGTTTCCTTGCTGCCGGGATCATCGCTATATTGTTTGGCAGCATCTTCCCAACTCTTGCCGCCAATCAATTCTGCCTTTATTTTGTTAATCTTGGCCTTGGCGTTTTCATCAGTGAGCTTATCGGTTTCAGATTCATTATTACGCACAGCCACAAGTATGTGTCTCGCTGTCGCGGTGTCTCTGGCTTTGAACTTGCTTTGGTTTTCCTCGTAATAAGCCTTAATCTGTTCTTCCGTTGGCGTTGGGGTCTTCTGCAAATCAGGATATTGGGCAACCATCTCCTGCATCAGCAGTGTTTTAGTCAGGCGGGCCAGCTTGGCATTATAGTCAGGCGTCTTATCAATGCCATCTTTTATCGCTTTGTTCAATATGAGCATGGACTCCAAAAAACTCCTGTGATACTGCTTTTGCAGTGCGGTGTTGTTTTTCACCTGCTCCAATTGAGCAGGCTGCACGATCATAGGCAGGAAGTCTAAAAAATCGGACTCCCGATAGAGATGATTTCCAACACGGCCGATGACATTGTCTTCTTTTGGTTTTTCAGCCTCGGCCTTAGGCTTCGTACTAGTTCTGGGAGCTGCTTGTGGAGCTTGAGCGGCCAAAAACAGAGAGAGAAAGGAGAAAAAAGCTACTCGTAACATGCACACGTCCTTACAAATTGATTTAAAGGCGCCGAAATCATCCGGCTTTGACTTTCACATTATAATACATGCTTCTCTTGCGGGAAAGTTCCCGCTACCACCTTAGGGCGATCCCAAAACCAGACAGGCTGTTGTCCAATCTTGCCTCTACATCAGCATTTATTGAACCATTTGGCGCTTCAAGGCTCTGGATTTCCATAAATGCTCTCACACCCAGCCATGACAGAACATAATAGCGAGCCTCTGCGACGAAGCGCGTGTATTTTGCCCCGTTATAAGCTAAAAAATGAGCCTTGCCCCCCAGTTCCAAACTATTTTGCAAACCTCTGAAGCCAAAAGAAAGACCAATCTGAGGTATGGGTACCGTAACAGTTTCAGTCACTTTATCAGTAATCGCTTCAGCCAAAGGGTTTGCCGTTGAAACTCCTTCAGCCTGAACATCCAGGTACCATGCCTGTATGCCGATATCAACACCGAGCCAAATGCTGGAGCCGCGCAAAACCTTAATTGTGCCATTTAGGTCAAATGCGGTGTTCTTGAGACTGCTTGTGACATCCATACCAGAATAGAAAGTCTGACCGCCAACCCCTATCTCTCTATTGATCTGGCTTTGGCCGGCAAAGTCATGAATCCCATAGTTCAGTGAAAAGCCAAATCTGGAGCCAATGTAATCCATATGAATGCCCAGGCTTGTTTTGCTGTTCTTTAAATTGAAGTCCTTTTTGATATCAAAATCCGTCTTAATGCTACCGAGTTCCGTCTGTATAATACTCGAATCACGGTAATGCCCCGTTAATTGTGGATTACATCCATATACCCCAAAAGACCAACTTCCGGCAGGAACTTGGGCGGTCAGGGGGATTGCAATAAATATTGCGGCAAAGCGATACATGGCTCCTCCAACTAATAAAACTAATAAGCCGATGAGTATTATAGCGGTTTACATCAAAAATAGCGTTCCGCAAATTTGGTATGAATTTTTTGGCTTAGCCTCTGTTGTCGCGGTGTATTGTTTTACAAGTAAATATGACTTTTTGGATAAAACTATTGCAATAAATACAAATTATGTCAAAATGTATTTAAGGGGTTTGGACAAATGCCGATGAATCGCTTCACAAATTTCATATTGCAAGCTATTTTGCTCACAGCAACTATGTCAGCATATGCGCAATCTGAACCCGGACAATGGGTTGATGATTTATATCTTGTAAAAGAACTTTCAGAATTCCCAATTCAAAAAGTTCTCATAGACGAAAAAAACAATATTCACAAGACAATACCTAATATTGCAAAAGCTGCTGATTTTCCTGTTCCCCACAGGTACCGTTTCTACTCTTTTTCTCAATATTGGCACAATGATGCGCTTTATACAACAGCTTTTGGGGCGAGTGAGAAAAACGAAAAAGGCTCTGTATTTTCTCGCACGATTTTCGCAAAGTGGGAAGAAGGCAAATGGCACTATATTGGCGATTATAAGACAGAACCCGAAGTGTTATTAACCCTCATACCATGCGATAATGATCGCTTTATTCTTGTCTCCAGCAAAAAAGACCTGATTAATGATAATAGGCTGGATCGTTCACCTTTTCACAGAATGTCAGTCAATCCCAATAAAACTGAAATTCGCCTGGATTCTTCCATTGATTACGGTATTGATGAAATCAGACATTATATGTTTGACACAACCTGTTTTGACATAGCTAGTAATAGCCATGTCATTATGACCGACAATTACGCGACTCTTGTCAGTCCTAAAACAGGTTTATACTGGATTTTTTCGCTAGAAACAGCATCGCTTAAAAAGGCAGGTATGATTTTCAACAATAAAGTCACACCGGAAATGATAGCCAAGGGTGGTTTTCCCAACGCTATTCTATGCGTTAATCCCGAAAAAGACGGAAACATTTTAATTTCAGCCCAAACGGAGGAGGCACTTACGACTGAAACCGCTGATGTGGATAAAGAAATTCAGGAGATGCAGCAAAATTTCCCGACCATAACGCTTGAAGAGATCATTAAAATATTGGGGACGCGACAAAAGGAAATAGCCAATAGAAATCCAATAATAATGTGGTACCGGATTTATCCCGATACAGGAAAGTTTGAAAAACTGAGCCTACCCCCGGATGGAGCCGAGCTTGTAAGAGAAGGTACAAAAAATGACGTATGGCGTCCCATGCCCGATGGATCAGTTGTCATGGGTTCTTTTGAAATGAAAGAAGTCAGAAAAGAGGCCAAAGACGATTCAGTTAAAAAGGGCGAAGAAGACAAAAAAGAAACAAAACAAACTAAACCGCCTCCAAAAACTGATGACCCGCCAACTAAAAATATATAGCCTTTCATAATTTCATTTCATATAGAATTGCAATATACTTAAATGTATGAATACCATTGGCCTGAACCTACTGAACAGAGACTATTACGGCGCTGAAGCGCCGGGGAATCCCAAGTGGGCGCTTGGAATAGCGGATGACATTCTCACGCTGCGAGGCGTTGTCAGCGCACGCCCTGTGTGCATTGCGGAAGACAGGGAAAACTGTTTTGTCGAGGGACTCTGGGAGGCCGATGTCGTGGAGTTGTTCCTGCTCAACCCCAAGACCGGATTCTATGTCGAGTTTAACCTGGGGCCGCGCGGCGCGTGGTGGTTCTGTTCCTTCAATGCTCCTAGAAAACGTGCGACTGCTGACCCAGTGCAGATTTCGGGCGTTAAAGCACAATCCGCCCCGTCTGAAACAGGCTGGGACAGCACATTGGCGGTTCCACTGAGCAGTCTGCCCCTCGAACTTGCCTTTGACATTGGCGTGACAAAGGGAAACATCAACTTTTGCCTTGGAACTCCGCAACAATTTATCACATTGGCTGATCTGGGCGGCGGAGAGCCTGACTTCCACAAGCCGGACAAATGGATTGCCCTGAGTGAAATACTTGGCTATGGTCAGCGTTGACTGTATTACATAGAATCAAGAGATTACGTATATTTTTGACGAGGTAATTCATGTCCGCAAAAAAACCCGCATCCGCCAAAACACATGTGAATCATGAAACAGCGCATCCCGCGCTGGGGCCTGTCGGAACATTCATCAAACATCACTACAGACATTTCAACGCCGCCGCCCTCATTGACGCTGCTGAGGGCTACCGCGTTTTCCTGGCCAATGGCGGCAAGATGATGATTTCCATCGCCGGCGCTATGAGTACCGCCGAGCTTGGCCTGTCGCTGGCCGAAATGATCCGCCGGGACAAAATTCATCTCATAACCTGCACGGGCGCAAACTTAGAGGAAGACATTTTCAACCTGGTCGCGCACGATTTTTACGAGCGCGTTCCAAACTACCGAGACCTGACGCCAAAGGACGAAGCGGCGCTGTTAAACCGTCACATGAACCGCGTCACGGACACCTGTATACCTGAAATGGAAGCGATGCGGCGCATAGAGAAAGCCATGCTGAATGTGTGGACCAGGGCCGACAGCGCAGGAGAGCGATTTTTCCCCCACCAGTTCTTCCAACAGATACTCAAAGAGGGTGAGCTCAAAAAGTACTACCAGATTGACCCCAAACACTCATGGATGCTGGCCGCGCTGGAAAAAGAAGTGCCAATAGTCGTTCCCGGCTGGGAGGACAGCACACTGGGCAACATGTTCGCCGCGGCTGTCATTCGCGGCGATGTCAAAAACGTGCATACAGTCCGCACTGGCATTGAGTATATGACCTGGCTCGCCGAACACTACACGGAAACCACAAAAAAAGCCCCGCTGGGTATGTTTCAGATTGGCGGCGGCATAGCCGGGGATTTCCCAATCTGCGTAGTTCCAATGCTTCATCAGGATCTTGAGCGGGATAACGTGCCCCTGTGGGGATATTTCTGCCAGATCAGCGACAGCACCACAAGCTACGGCTCATACAGCGGCGCTGTGCCAAACGAAAAAATCACTTGGGGAAAACTAGGCATTGACACACCAAAGCACATCATAGAGAGCGACGCCACCATTGTCGCGCCACTCATGTTTGCCTATCTGTTGGGGTGGTAGAGATGTCTGATACCAATTCGCAATCATACGAGGTTTAACAAATTTCTTTTTGTGAGTTTGGTCATAGCTGAAGGCGAGGCTTCCAAGTGACGCAAACCCTTAACAGCGGTGTCTATTACTGCTTCCATGCTCTTGAACATCCTATTCGCAAAGAACTTCTCCCTAATACCAATTTGCATTCATAGAGATGCAAATTGGTATCAGGCAGCGGGAACCGATGCCCGCAAGTTTTTGAAAAAACTGGGTTTCCCAGTTTTTCAAAAACTTTGGCGTAAAGCATTCAATGTCAATCGAACGCAATTTGGTATGAATCCAATTTTATCAATATGTTTCGCATGAATGTATTGCACATTTTGGACTACGAAAACTAAAACTGCTATATCAGATGAGAGAATAAATGATTACGTAGCGGACGTAAGGTTTGAAAGGACATAAGTGATGGGGGCTTTAGGTTTGAGTGGAGTAATTGCCCCACTGACATACAAAGGCACATTAAACGGAGAATTCTTCAGTGTTTATGTCAAAGAATGCCTTGCGCCAGCAATGAAGAAGGGTGACGGATTGATTTTGGACAATCTGTCAGCGCACAAAGTGAAAGGAGCAATACAACCACTTATTGACAAAGGTATCAATGTTGTATTTCTCCCGGTGTATTATTCCCAGGACTTCAATCTAATAGAACATGCCTGGTCTAAAGTCAAAGCTTACTTACGCAAACTAAAAGCCAGAACAGCCAAAGAACTTCTACCCGCTATTGCCATGGCGCTTGACACTATTACTCCTGATGATTGCAAGGGCTGGATTGAACACTGTGGATATGGACTACGATAA
>Ga0268262_10004140_pt1 | contig 15174 bp, 15 predicted proteins | sample TergutNc150P3_FD_190354 | JGI IMG/M metagenome (GOLD analysis project Ga0268262, IMG submission 190354) | Nasutitermes corniger P3 segment gut microbial community from laboratory colony in Florida, USA - Nc150 P3 (SPAdes) (version 2) | ecosystem: Host-associated > Arthropoda: Insects >... | reverse complement strand
GACGGTGAAAATCATGGAGTACGACAACCCGCCGTACACGTTCATCAGGGGGGAAGCCGTCGTCGAGCCGTCCAAAGAGGCCACGGCTTTCGAGCGGCGGGACAAATCGACGGGGCCGAAAAACGACACCCGCGTCCTCTACTCGCGCTTCAACGCCGCAATCGGCGACAGGCTGGTCTTCTTCTCCGACGGGGTCAGCCAAGCGGGAATGGGGACGAAACGCTACCCGTTCGGCTGGACGACCGCCAAAGCCCGCGAGTTCGCGCTGGGGAGCGTCCGCGAAAAACCGGAGATAAGCGCGCGAGAGCTGGCGCGCTCCATCGTCAGGCAGGCTTCGCAAATCGATATGTCCAAGCCGAAGGACGACATCTCCTGCGGCGTCATCTATTTTAGACAGCCGAGGGATATGCTCGTGGTCACGGGGCCGCCGATCCGTCCCGAAAGCGACAGGGAGATTGTGAACATCTTTTCGTCGTTCGTCGGGAAGAAAGTGGTCTCCGGCGGCACCACCGCCACCATCATCGGGCGCGAACTCAACCGGGGGATAAGGGTGAACATGAAGAGCTTCGTCAAGAACGTGCCGCCGTGGTCGGAGATGGAGGGGGCGGACATGGTGACGGAGGGTATCATCACGCTCGGGGCGGTTCAGGCGATGCTTGAGAAGCGTCAGGAAGTCGAGTCGAACACGGGGGGCATGGACGCGGCTTCGCGCATGGTTGACCTGTTCTTGGACAGCGATAGGATCACGTTCGTCGTGGGCACGAAGATAAACGAGGCGCACCAAGACCCGACTATGCCTGTGGAACTGGAAATTCGGCGCAATGTGATTAAGCGGATCGCGTCGCTGCTGAAAGAGAAGTATCTTAAAGAGGTGCAGATACGGTATTTTTGACTGGGGCGGGGGCGGTCTGACTATCGGTCTTTTTTACGTTACGATTGACTTCCGCCCACGCGTATATTATTTTACTGAAAGCCATCGGCAAGGAGGTTTTATGGACGTCGCGACGGTTACCTCGAGCGGTCGTATTACGATTCCCAGCGACATCAGGATAAAGATGGAGCTTAAAACGGGGGACAAGGTGTTCTTTTTTGAGGAAGACGGAAGATATTTTCTTCAGAATTCCGCCGCTATCACGCTGAAACGCCTCCAAGAGAGCATGTCGGGAGAGGCGGAGCGCGCCGGATTCGCCTCTCCGGACGACGTTGCAAGCTATATAAAATCCCGCCGGAAAAAACAGAGCCTGATAAAATGCGTATAATGGTCGACGCGAATGTTATCGTCTCGGCGGTGTTGTTCCCAGATTCGGCGGTCGCGAAAGCGTTTAACCATATCATTAATAACCATACCCTCGTGTTGAGCGGGTATACTGTCGGCGAAGTGAAAGATGTGTTCGCCGAAAAGTTTTCACGCAAGATAACGGAACTGGAAAAGTTCATACGAAGAACGCCGTACGTGTTATTTGAAAATAATAACCCAAAACATAAGAAATATCCGAATATCAGAGACGCGGACGATATGCCTGTACTGATAAACGCCGTTGAATCCGGCGCTGATTTATTAGTAACGGGCGACAAAGATTTCGATGATGTGATAATTGAAAAACCAAGAATCATAAATCCCCGAAGGTACATAGACGAGTACGGGGATTAGCGCCGTACCCGCGTCCCTTTCGGGTCGGCGGTGTGCCGGGGTCAGGATGTTAATAATTGAATGTTGCGAATAAGCGTCAAAGGAGGCGTAAACGTTATGAAGAAACACAAGGTAGACATCTGTACCGGCACGACATGCTTCGTCATGGGCGGTTCGGAACTGCTGCTCTTGGAGGAACAGCTCCCCGATGATCTCAAAGAGGTTACGGAGATCAACGGCTCGCCATGCATAGGCATCTGCAAACACGCCGATTACGGCAAGGCTCAGGCCGACCACGCCCCGTTTGTACAGATCGACGGCGAGATAATTGATGAGGCGAGCATCCAAAAAGTCATCGATCACTTGCGGAGGCTAAATGCTTAATATCAACAATAATTCGTCGAGGCTGAAGAAGGAAATATTGGTGCGTATCGCCCGTTTGCAGTTCGAGGGCAAGTTGGTCGACGGGGTTCACAACATTACCAGAGAACTCGCCCCGCCCAACGGCAATCCGATACGCTGCTGCGTGTACCATGACCGGGAGATCATCAGGCATCGGGTGATCGCGAGGCTCGGGTGCGGCTTGGAGGATTATAACGACGAGAAGCGGCTCTCCGAGTACGCGGAGGAGGCTCTGAATCGGGGAAAACCGGTCGGACCCGTGCTCACCGTTCTTGATTTGGCGTGCAACTCCTGCGTGCGCTCTCACTTCATGGTGACCAACGCTTGCCAGGCCTGTCTTGCCCGTCCCTGCTTGGTGAACTGCGGCAAGAAGGCGATAGCGATTAAGGACGGCAGAGCGTGCATAGACAGCGAGAAGTGCGTCAGTTGCGGTTTGTGCATGCAAAACTGCCCTTATCACGCTATCATAAAGATCCCCGTGCCGTGCGAGGAGGCCTGTCCGGTGGGGGCCATATCCAAGGGCGAGAACGGCAGGGAGCATATCGATTACGACAAGTGCATCTCTTGCGGCAACTGCATGCGCGAATGCCCGTTCGGCGCGATGATCGACAAGAGCCAGCTTGTCGATGTGATCAAACACATGATGGCCGGCAAAAAAGTGGTCGCCATGTACGCGCCCGCCGCGGCGGCCCAGTTCAGGATTGAACCGGGGCGGCTTGACGGGGCGCTGCTTGCGGCGGGATTCTCAAACGTGGTCGAGGTCGCTCTGGGAGCGGATATTACCGCGAGAAATGAGGCCGCCGAATTTGCGGAACGGATGGCAAAGGGCGAAAAGATGATGACTACCTCCTGCTGCCCCGCGTACGTGCGGGCAGTCCGCGAACACGTTCCGGAACTTTTGAGCTGCGTTTCCGACACCCGTACCCCTATGCACTACGCCGCCGAAATCGCCAAGAAAGAGTTCCCGGACTGCGTCACCGTGTTTATAGGCCCATGCCTTGCCAAGCGGCGGGAGGGTATCGACGACGATCTGGTGGATTACGTCATATCCATTGAGGAGCTGGGCGCGCTGTTCGTGGCGAAGGGTATAGACGTCACAAAGGCGGCTTTAGCGCCTGGAAACAAGATACCAACCCCGGAGGGGAGGAACTTCGCCAAGTCCGGCGGCGTGGCCCAGGCGGTAAAGGCGTTCCTCAAAGACGCTTCGATACTGAAAGAGGCGGTCATAGACGGCTTGGACAAGGCGGGGATGAAGCGTCTCGCCGAGTTCGGCAAGATAAACGCCGGGACACTCCCGCACACGGACGATACGCCCAACCTCATCGAGGTGATGGCCTGTCAGGGCGGCTGTATCGCCGGGCCGTCGGTGATCACAAATCCGAAGGTAGCCCTGTCGCAGCTGACGAAGTACGCGGAATCGGGGGTGCGGACGCCTTGAGGCGGTTCGGGGCGCTTGGGTTGCGCCGGAGTCAAATCTTCTCCGCACACCATGCGCCATATATTATATTATAAAATTGTATATGGCTGTGCCATGTCTGAAACCTAAACCAAAACCTTTTTGAAGGGGGATTTTTTATGAAAAGAGTCGGTACTCTCGTCGCGGCGGCGTTCATCACGCTTTCCGCCGCCTCTATGACTTATGCCATTGTCGGCGTTGGATTTCATTGGGGATTCGATTTTTCTATGAGTATGGAAACAGGTATAGACTCGGTAGATATCCCGGTGAACGGATTAGACTTGGGCGCAAATGTTTTTCAGGAGTTGCCCGAACCGTTGAGACCTAGCTTTGATCCGGGCGATATTATTAAAGGCGCTAGCCCTCTGACAATATCCCGCAACTCCGATTTGAAGAGATATTGGCTCAATTTCGGCGGCAAGGCGTTTGTTGACGTCGTACCGTTTCTTGAGATAATAGAGTTATCTTTCAACTTGGGCGTGTGGCAATACGACGGCTCGATATCTTACCTTGACGTAAATAACATCGCCCCAGGTATGTTGCAACCGGGTAATACCGATCCCTTACCGTATAAAACAGTTCCGTTGACTCTCAAAGAGTACAATTTGAACTATTTCGGGCTGGACGAAACGCCGTACGCCAAACTGCAATTCGATCTCTCCGTACGTAAGACCGTACTCAATTTGTGGCTCGTTAAGTTCAACGCGGGCGCGGGAGTGAGCATGGGCTTCTCGACGCCGGTGTTGAGCGAAAGTTTGATAGAGGACGTAAAAGCCGAGAAGGGGATTGAATCGCCTGAAGAACTGGTAGCCAAATTCATGGATACCAGAAGCGGCATGGGCAAAGCCGTCGTGGAAAAGATCCTCGACGAACTCTTCACCCCGAGGTGGGGCGCCCACATCGTAGCCGGAGCGAATCTCAAGCTGCCTATGATTCCTTTGGGAATTTATGTCGACGGAAAGCTGATGATACCGATAACCAAGTTCGATGAAAACAAGCAGATCAAGGGGCTTGGATTCTTGGTCAATACCGGTCTGTCGCTGTCGATTTAAAAGTTCTTTTTTAGGAGTTGTAACTTTCTGGATTGGCTTCGCCGAGATAAACAAGTTGCTTCGCTACGCTCGCAATGACGGTCATTGCGAGGAGCAAAGCGACGAAGCAATCCAGAGGGTATTAAACGTTGGCGTTAATTGTTAATGTAGAGATACAATAACCAGAAAGTTAGCAATACACAATGGAAATTCTTAAAACACTGATCCTTGGTATAATCCAAGGCCTAACAGAGTTTCTTCCCGTTTCGTCATCCGGCCACCTAATTATCGCCGAGACGTTTATGGGCCAAGGCTCCGAAGATATGCTTTTGGAAGTGATTCTTCATGTGGCTACCGGAATAGCGGTGCTTTTCGTGTTCCGTAAAGATATCGTCAATATCATACGCGGATGTTTTTCAAGGGACAGCGTTGAGCGGAAAGACTCGCTTTCTTACTCCGGTTGGGTAATCTTGGCTACTCTGCCCGCCGCATTTGTGGGAATACTTTTTAAGAAACAGGTAGACGCCCTATTCGACACGTCGAACGGCAATACTACCGCCGCGTACATCGCGTCATGTATGCTGTTTGTCACTGCGGCGTTACTCATATTTTCGTCAAGATGTAAGAACGGTACCGACACAAACGCTATTAATACGGATAGCCCCGATGTAAATAGGGCGGTCGGCATCAATATCGGCGGTATGACCACCGTCAGGGCTTTATTGATAGGCATAACGCAAGCCATAGCCATTATGCCGGGAATATCAAGGAGCGGATCGACGATAGCGGTGGCGTTAATGTTGAGCGTCTCGCGTGAGGAAGCCGGACGTTTTTCTTTCATGCTGGCGCTGCCGGCAATCTTCGGCGCGGCGTTGCTTGATGCGCGGAAAATGCTGAAAGAAGATTCTTTGCAATCGGTATTAACACCGGACCTCGCCGTCGGCTTTATCGCCAGTTTGGTTGTTGGGGTCGTCGCTCTGAAATTCCTGTTGACGTTCATCAAAAAAGGCAAACTGCATTATTTCGGCTACTACTGCGCAATTGCGGCGGTGGTCAGCCTTACGGCGTTGACTTTTTTTAGGAGATAAATTATGAAAGAAGAAAAAGACCCTCCAAAGCACCTGTGGGCACCATGGCGGATGTCCTACATCGCCGGTATAGATAGCAAGAAGGATGAGGGCTGCATATTCTGCTCAAAGCCCAAGCAAGACCGTTGTCACGACAAAGATAATCTGCTCTTATATCGCGGAAAAACATGTTTTGTGTTGATGAATCTATTTCCTTACAACAACGGTCATTTAATGATAATCCCATACAAGCACACGTCAGATATTTTAGATATGGACAGCGAGACATCTTCTGAGTTGTGGAGTTTGGTTTGCAGGAGTAAGAGCGCCGTCACCAGCGTAATGCACCCCGACGGTTTCAACATAGGTATGAATTTAGGCCGCACCGCCGGCGCCGGTATTGACCAACATATACATATGCACATAGTCCCCCGCTGGAACGGCGACACCAACTTCATGCCGGTAGTGGGTGAGACCAAGGTCATATCGCAGGCGCTCTCCGATACTTACGACGCGTTATTGCCTCATTATCTCTAAATATTCTGACTTAAAAAATTTAAAAATTATTATTGAATTAAAACGGTGTGTGATGTATATTATAAGTAAAGGGCTAGTTAATATTGTGTTAAAATAAAACCGTATAAAACGAAAATAACGCGATAAAGATCGGGGGACTTTATTCGCAAAATGAATCGGTTGAATAAATAATTAAGAAAGCGCCTGAAATATGTCCGAAAAGGCCGAAAAAACCGCCCAAGAGCAACTGCTCGAAGCCGGCGAGCTTGCGCAACTCATGCTCGACGCCACCCCGCTCGGCATAACGCTGTGGGACGCAAGCTGCAACATGATCGACTGCAACATGGAAGCGGCGCGGGTGGTCGGCATACAGAGCAAGCGCGAATATTTTGAAAAATTCGCTACGCTCGCCCCGGAGTATCAGTCCGACGGGCAGAAAACCGCCGACAAACTCGTTAAAACGCTCACAACCGCCCTAAACGAAGGCATCTGTCGCGTCGGCTGGGAGCACAATACCATAGACGGCGAGCTAATACCGTTTGACATAACGGCCGTCCGCCTGAAGCACAAGGGGCGGGACCTCATCGTGTCTTACGCCCGCGATATGCGGGAGATAAACGCGGCGAACGCTAAGATGCGCGAGGCGGACGAGCGCGCTCAGATACTGCTCGGCGCCGCGCCGGTAAGCTGCACCCTGTTCGATGAAAAAAGTCAAGCGATAGAATGCAACGCGGAGCTGCTCAAAATGCTCGGCATACTGGAAAAGGAGGAGTACCTCACCCACCACCTCAGATATTCGCCGGAGTATCAGCCGGACGGGATGTCGTCCGCCGAAAAGGCGATGGCGGTCACGAAAAGGGCTATGGAGACCGGTTGTTGCTACTTTGAGTGGACGCACCTGGATGTAGACGGCCATGCGGTGCCGTGCGAGGTTACGCTGGCGCGCGTCAAGTACAAGGGGCGGTTCGTGGTCGCCGGATACGCCAGGGATATGCGCGAGTTCAAGGCTATGGTAAAGGAGATGCAGAGGGCGGAGATCGCCGAAGAGAGCAACAAGGCTAAGAGCAGGTTTCTGGCGGCAATGAGCCACGAGATACGCACGCCCATGAACGTTATCCTGGGGGTGACGGAGATACAGCTTCAGGACGAGTCGCTCCAGCCGCACCTGCGGGAGGCCTTCATGCAGGTCTACAATTCGAGCGACCTATTGCTCGGCATCATAAACGACATCTTAGACTTCTCAAAGATAGAGGCGGGAAAGATGGAGTTTACGCCCGTCAAATACAGGCTAGCGAGCCTGATAAACGACTCTGTGCACCTCAACATGATGCGCAACAGCAAACCGGTGGCGTTTGAGCTTGAAATCGACGAGCGCATACCGGCGCACCTTTTCGGCGACGAACTGCGGATCAAGCAAATCCTGAACAACCTGCTCTCAAACGCTTACAAGTTTACCGATGAAGGCAACGTAAAACTGTCGGTCTCGGTGGAGGAGGTTATGGACGACATAACGCTCCTTTTGACCGTCAGCGACACCGGTCAGGGGATGTCGAAAGAGCAGATGAGCCGGCTGTTCAACGAATACACGCGCTTCAACCTAGAGACTAACCGCGCGGTGGAGGGTACGGGGCTTGGCATGAACATCACGCGGCGGCTGATAACTTTGATGGGCGGCACAATCTCCGTAGACAGCGACGTAGGCCGAGGGACGACGGTAGTCGTGCGTCTGCCGCAGAGGCGCGTGGGCGAGGAGCGCATAGGTAAGGAGCTTGCCGAAAACCTGCGGAAGTTCCGCGTGGACACCTCGCTCAACGAGAGGAGGGCGCAGTTCAAGCGGGATTACATGCCCTACGGCAAAATACTCATAGTCGACGACGTGGAATCGAATCTTTATGTGGGCAAGGGGCTTATGGCGCCGTACGGCCTGACCATAGATACCGCCGGAAGCGGCATTTTGGCCATTGAGAAAATCAAATCCGGCAAAGTTTATGACGTAATATTCATGGACCACATGATGCCGAAAATGGACGGGATAGAGGCGGCGGCGCGTATCAGGGCGCTGGGCTATACCAAGCCTATCGTGGCCCTTACGGCCAACGCCGTTATCGGGCAAGCGGATATCTTTCTCAAAAACGGGTTCGACGACTTTATCTCAAAGCCGATTGACATCAGGCAGTTAAACGCGGTGCTCAACAACTTGGTGCGCGATAAACAACCGCCGGAGGTCTTAGAAAACGCGCAGCGTGAGAAAAACGCCGCCCGCGCGGAAACGGACTCGGCAAAAACGGTCGCCCCGGAACTTTTGGCGGTTTTCGTTCGCGATGTCGGCAAGGTGCTGAAAATCCTTGAATCCGCGGCCAAAAACGTAAAAGATCTTTCCGCCGACGATATGCGCCTCTTCACGATAAGCGTCCACGGTTTGAAGAGCGCCCTGCTGAACATAGGTGAGGCCGCGCTATCGCAGACGGCCCTAGCCTTGGAAAACGCCGGCAAAAGCGGCGACGGAAACGCTATAGACGCGCAACTGAACGGCTTCATAAAAGCCCTGCGCGGAATAGTCGCAAAAGCCGAAGCTGAAAACCGCGAAACAAGAGCCCTGGCGTTGGAAGATGAAAATCCCGAATATTTACGCGAACAGCTGGCCGTAATAGCGGACGCCTGTAAAAACTACGATGAAGACCTCATTGACGAGACGCTGGAAAAATTGAGGAAGATGTCATGGACGGCGGCGACCCGCGAGATGTTGGACAAAATCGCCGAACTTATCCTGAGCAGCGATTTCAGCGGGGCGGCGGAGGTTGCGGAGGGTTCCACTTCATCAGAGTGATCTTTCCGTTGCGCAGGACGGCGTAGTCGTAGCGGTCCATCCACGAACCGGTGTTGCAGTACTCCCCTTCGCTGAAGCGCAGGACCTCTCCGTAGTGGGTGTGGGCGAAGACCACGAGGTCGCTTTTTCCCGATTTCAGGCGCGCCCTCGCCGCTCGGCGGTACTTTTCCAACGCGGCGGGCGGGATCTCCCCCTTGCGGCTCTTCATCCTTGAGGCCGCCGAGACCAGTTCCCCCAGCCACACGCCGATGTTCGGGTGCAGCAGCTTGTAGAGCCTCTGCAGCGTTTTATTGGCAAGCAGCGCGTCGGACAGGCGTTGCGCCGGCCCCCTGCCGACCCTGTGCCCGTGGCTGATGTGGATGCGGCGCCCCTGGATCTCCGCGTCGACGCAGCCCCTGTGGAGCGTAAGCCCCACGTACTTTTCCATGAAGCTCCCCATTGCGAAGTCGTGATTTCCTGCGATGTAGTGCACCGGCACGCCGGCTTCGACTATGCCGCGCAGTTCGTGCAGGACGGGGAAGTATTCGGGGCGGATGGCGTCTTTGTACTCAACCCAGAAGTCGAAGAAGTCGCCCACGATGTAGAGCCGCGCGGCTTGGGCGCGTACAAGCGCGGCGAACCCGCCGAAGCGCGTGACCCGCAGGCGCTCGTTCCGGTCCAGCCCGAAGTGCGCGTCGGAGACGAAGTAGACGGCGTCGCGTTCCCCGAGCCGTCCGCCCTCCGCCGCTTGAGCCGCCTCGGATTCGGGACAACCGTCGTCTGTTGCCGGCGCTTCTACTCCCAAAGATCGCCTGTCGTGTCGAGCTCGCTCGCCATGTCGTTGAAATTGGCGTTTGCGTCGTGCAGCGTGCCGAAGTTTAGCTCCCGCATCTCTTCGTCCATATCCTCCTCGTCGAGGTACTGCTCGTCCACATCGCGCAGGATCTCGTCGGCGTCAAATTGCTCGTCGATAATCATTTACCTGCCCTCTCCTTATATTTAAGAAATGAGTGTATGATACCGTCTCAAAATAACTTACACGGATTTTTGGGTACGTTCCCGATTATTTACATTGATGAATAATAGTGAATTTCACGCGCCTTGTCAATAGTTTTTTTATTTTTTTTAATTTTTTTTTAATACGGGCGGTATACGCGTAATATTTGCGGTCGGCAGTCGGCGAAATATTATATTATAAGCCTGATCGACGGGGCCCCGTCCATACGAAAAACATAACCAAAGGAACGGATTGTGCAGATTAAAAAGAGTGCGGAGATGGCTAAATCGGCGCTGGTTACGCGGCTTAAGCAGGTGCGGGCGGCGCGGGCGCCAAAGACGGTCAAGGCGGTTATCACCGCCGTCAAAGGCGGCGTGACTGCCGCCGAGGGTTTCAGCGCAGCCGGCGTCAAGGCCGGTATCAAGGCGTCTAAGAAGCCCGACCTCGCCGCCGTGGCGAGCGACCGCGGCGCCTCAGCCGCCGGGACGTTCACCAGAAACGCCATCCGCGCCTCGAGCGTCATGCGTTGCGAGAACCTCCTCCCCACAGGCGGCATCCGCGCCATACTCTGCAACTCCGGCTGCGCCAACGCCTGCACCGGCAAGCAGGGCGTAAAAGACACCGACGCCACGGCGGCGCTATTCGCCAAAGCCGTCGGCATCATGCCGAAGCATGTCCTTACCGCCTCCACCGGCGTCATAGGCAAGTTCCTGCCTATGGACAAAATCGCCGCCGCCATGCCGAGCCTGGTAAAGGCCCTATCGCCGACCGGCGGAAGCGCATTCTCGAAGGCCATCATGACCACAGACCTGGCCCAGAAAGAGTCCGCCGTTAAGGTAGCCTACGGGAAGCAAACTTTCACCATCGGCGGCACAGTAAAAGGCTCCGGCATGATCCACCCCAACATGGCCACAATGCTGTGCTTCATAACCACCGACGCCGCCATAACCCCAGCCGTCCTGAACGGCGTCCTCAAGAGCGTGGTCGACAAGACCTTCAACAACCTGACGGTAGACGGCGACACATCCACCAACGACATGGTACTGGTCATGGCCAACGGAGCGAGCGGCGCGGAGGTCAAAGGCCACATAGCCGGCGATAAAGGGATGCTGAACGCCTTCGAGGAGGGCCTGTTCGCCGTCTGCAACGACCTATGCAAACAGATAGCCGCCGACGGAGAGGGCGCCACCAAACGCGTTGAGATCAACGTGACGGGCGCAAGAAACGAGGCCGAGGCAAAAGCCGCCGCCAAAGCCGTGGCCGCATCCAACCTGACGAAGTGCGCCATATTCGGAAACGACCCCAACTGGGGCCGCATAGCCTGCGCCGTAGGTTACTCAGGGGCAAAATTCTCGGAAATCAGAATGTCTATAAAACTCTGCGGCATAGAAGTCTTCAGAAACCTGCAGCCGGTCAAGTTCGACGAGAAAAAGGCGCACACGCTGATGAAAAAGAAGGTAGTGGTGATCGACATCGACCTAGGCGTGGGGAACAAAGCGGCCACGGCGCATACTTGCGACTTCAGCTACGACTATGTCAAAATCAACGCGGAGTATAGAACGTAGATTATACGTATTCCACCACATTCGCCCACCACAGCAAGAAATTTTTCTCTTCCGGCTTCGCCGAGATAAACAAATTCTTTTTTAGACGGAAGGCCTAAAATCAAATTTTTTTTAGACGGAAGGCTTCGCCTTCCATAGATAAATCGGGGGCTAAACCCCCGATTTTCAGTCAAAGTCAACGGCAAAGTCAAAGGCAACGGACAAACATCACTTCACCTCAACATCGGGGACGGTGGGGCGGTCAATCATGGGGTTTTGATTCTCTCGATAACGTACTTCTCCACCGCTTCCAAGAATATTCCGGCGTTTTCGATCTGTGCGGCGACGGCGGTTTTTGATACGAGGTAGAAGACTACGTAATCGCTTTCAAGGCGGATTTCGAAAGCGTTCGCAACGATGTCTGAAAATTCTTTGGGAAAGATTCCGGTTCTTATATAGTCTTTTTGAAACGCCGATATTACGCCGGAATGTTTTTTTGAGTCGAATAGGTTAAGCGACAAGACCGCGCGCATAGCGTTAAATATACAATAGTACGAACGATTAGCGGCGGCCTCAAATGAAACGCCCGGCGTTTTGGCGTCTTGCAAACATATCCTCGCCTTATCAATCAAATAACGGGCGGAATCAACCGGATTCCGGTTATCATCAAGCGGCATACAATAGCACCCCGTCTTTCTGGACGTTTATGTAGAAACCCGTATCATCCTTATATTTGTGAAATATGTCGCTGCAAGTCATAATCAGACATACGAGTATGCCGTAATCCCAAAGGAGGCTTCCGGTTACATTATGGATCTTCCCGCGTACTTCGTCCGCCTCCTCCGGCGCTATGTCGGCTATCACCATAATGTCTATGTCCGACTCATCGTCGTAGTCTCCGCGAGCGTATGAGCCGAAAAGGATTACCTTCTCCAACTTGTCGCCTAACACCTCTTTGGCGGCGGCGCAGACCCTCGACGTTATCTCGTCCAAGACGGATTTGTCGCACATAATTGACTCCTTTGACTATGGGGGTACTATTGCTGTCTTACGCCAATATATAAAGATAATATTTGACGACGCGGGATGTCAAATTAATGTTTAGGGCGTGACCGACCACCGACCGACCAACGGGGACGCGGGGGACGGGGAGTGGGGGGAGCGTACCCACCGACCGGATGGGTACGCTGAAAAAGGGGGGGACGCTAATCAATCGGCAACACAACGAACCGAATAGCCACCGTCCTTGTAGTAGTAGCTCTCGTTCACGTCGTCGTCGTAGTAGCCCATGCGCTGGAGGTAGGCGTTGCCATCAACGCGCTCCGTCGCCGTCCACCAGTGGCCGTAGTAGCCGGCATCGACGAAACCGACATCGGAGCCACGGCCGCCGCCCGGCAAGGCCGAAAATCCATAATCATTCGTCCCATTACCATTGTTATTCCATCCGCTTGACGCTTTTAACTTTTTTCCTGCCAAACCAGCACCACCAACCGCTGTATACAAATCTTCCCATTCCTGACGAATCGGCAAGTGCCACCCGCTCGGGCAAGCCTTCTTAGCCGCGTTCCAAGCGTACAACCTGCCGTACTTATCGCAATTAGCATCAGCATTATCATAACACCAAGAACTATCCGTCTCTATGTTCAGATTCTTCTTCATCCACTTCTTGCCGCCTATCGTCACAAACTCGTACGTATCCCCGCCTGACGACGCGCCGTGCAGTGTTATATTCAGCAACGGATTATTTCCAGCCGCAACTTGAACCGTAAACACGCTGTCTATGTATCCGTCCGTGTGTACTGTTATCTCCCACTCCCCGTCCGTCGCTTTCTTCGCCATCTTACGCACATCAGAAATGTTTCCGTTCGCGTCCCCCAAAGCGACATTGATATTCAACACCCCGCCGTTGTGCGTAAGACGCGCCGTAACCGCTTCCCCGTCCGCCCCCCTCACCGACAGCAAGTATATACCCGTAGACACACTCCGGCTCGATATGTTATTGACAGCGTTCAAAGATGATACGTTACGGCTCATAATCCTCTTCCCGTTCACCGTATACAATGATACTTCCGCGCTCTTATACAATTGCGCGGGCAGATTGACAGTAATATTCCCGCCTCTGTTGCTGATGATTGCCGGAGCGTTGGCATGACGCTGCCCTCCGAAATATATCACGCCGTTCGTTGTCCTGACCGGCAGCCGCAATGTGTCCGTAACATTAGCAGTTACGTTAATGTTCACCGTCTCAAACCCGCTCGCACCGTCGGGCACTGCGCTGACAGCGGCGTTCACATTAACTTTAATAGGCACTTTAGCAATATTCTGCGCCCAAACCCCCACTACCATCACCGCCGTCAACATCAACAGCGTCCGTCCCTGCCGATTAAAAAGTTTCATAAAAACCTCCATCAAAGAGTGTTAAGTTAATAGTTATCGAATTAAAATGACTGCCGACTACACTCCCGCCCCATCTTCCGACGATTCCCCGCCGTGCGTCCCGTGCCTATGCTTATGCCGCATAGAGGCGTATCTGTGGATCGTCTCGTTGACGGTATTCACGAACGTCTCTACTTCCGTTCCCGTCAACTGTCCGAGCAAGAGGTGCGCGTTTATTACATCGACGATGTGTTTGTACGATTCGTCAACGGCGCGTCGCTCCTCTCCGACGTGCGTATGCGGTTTCCCCGCGTTTTCGCGGTCGCGATCCTGCATGAGGGTCGAGACTTCGTTGTTTTTCAGTTCGATGTTGGTCAGCCACTGCATAAGTCCGAGCATGATGACGAGGTTTTTGTACTTGTCGCTCCTCAATTCCTGTATGAGGTTGTAGATTGCGCTCGTCTCCTCGCTCAGGGATTTGGAAGTTACTTTGCCGTATGTGTGGACGACGACCTGCGCTTTGAGCGCGGCGTCGCGCATTTCGGGGTCGTAGTGTTCGCACAGACCCGCCAAGACTTTCTTGAAACCGGAATAGAGTTCGTCGCGCGCTCTGTCCGCCTCTTGGATCTTGGGGGTGGTCGCGCTCATGTGGATTTTCTTGAGCGCCGCGTCTAAATCGGCGAATAGCGCGGTATGCGCCGTCCAAAGTGCGTCGATTTTGAGCGCCGCCGCGCCCGCGCCGTTTATCAGCGTGATGAAATCGGCATGGAACTGGAAGTGCGCGTCGTTCCGCATACGGTTAGTGTCGATATTATTGATTTTCATCCTAAACCCCCTTTATTTTAGTTAAATGATGGATGTATATATGGATAATATCCAAAACGGACAGGTTTCGGCACGTGTCGAAAGCGTGTTTTTGGCTTGGAAATGGGTTTCGGCACGTGTCGAAAGCGTGTTTTTGGCTTGGAAACGGGTTTCGGCACGTGTCGAAGGTGTATTTTTGGCTTGGAAACGGGTTTCGGCACGTGTCGAAGGCGTATTTTTGGCTTGGAAACGGGTTTCGACACGTGTCGAAGGCATATTTTTGGCTTGAAAATTGGTTTCGGCACGTGTCGAAGGCGTATTTTTGGCTTGGAAATAGGTTTCGACACGTGTCGAAGGCGTAGCAACGGCTGTGGGACAGGTTTCGCGGCTTCGCGGCGGCGTTATCCCGCCCCGAAAGCGGGTTTCGCGGCGCGGCGGCGGCGATCCTGCCCCTTGCGGGGATGTTTCAGGCGGTGGATACGGTTTTGGCTGTAACGCGGTTGTTACAAAACCGTGATTTGCTTGCGAGTATTCTTGGGGGGGGG
>Ga0268262_10004139_pt1 | contig 15176 bp, 10 predicted proteins | sample TergutNc150P3_FD_190354 | JGI IMG/M metagenome (GOLD analysis project Ga0268262, IMG submission 190354) | Nasutitermes corniger P3 segment gut microbial community from laboratory colony in Florida, USA - Nc150 P3 (SPAdes) (version 2) | ecosystem: Host-associated > Arthropoda: Insects >... | reverse complement strand
CATCGTAATCCGCCCACCAGTTACCAATGGTAACTCCGCCCATTGCTTGAATTGTTTTTACGATCGCCGCAGGCGCTTTGGGAATCTTCGGCTGACTAAATGCCGGCAAGATCATAACAAGCATCATCACAATCGCAAAAAAAGCAATCTTTTTTGTGTTTTTTATCATTTTCTTTCCTCCAAAATAATATTTATCTCAAGGGACAGGTTTAAACCATATCGCGCTGAAACCTATAATCACCTGAGTATAGCCTACATGAGCGGTTGATACTACAGCCGTTTAGCAGTCAGCGGGTTCATCTCTGTCTGTGCGGAAAGGCATGGCGGCAAGACCATTCTTTGCGTATAACGGAGTCGGACCGTATTTATACCACGCATAGCGCGCTCTTTTTGGCTGTTGTACTTTGTCAGAACTTAAAATAACAATACTGCCTTCTATTACCGCCTTTGCGGGATAATATTTGTCTTTAGCGCCGGCAATCTCAAAGCTTACCGGCTTTTCGTCCGTACTACCATGAAATTCCAACCCGCAACCTGCATTATCAAAATGAAGATGTAAAGCGTTCTCATTGTCTTCCGCCCAACTGAAGACAGGCGCGTCAGCGTCAATATCTTTATTGTAGACTTTTTTCAACGCCTGAAGCGCAAGGCGAAACCCGACAGTCTGTTTATCAAACGGGTGAATATTATCAAATTCTCCGCAGTCAATGATTACCGCAAGCCCTGAATTCGCAATATCAAGAGAAGCGAGGTATTGGCTTTCCCTAAGCAAACACCAATGGCGCGGAGGATTCCCGGAATCTATTTCCTGACGCGAAGCGTACATGGTCAGTTGGACAAACAAAAACGGAAGGCTGTTATCATTCCAGTCGCCGCGCCACTGCCCGACAAGGTAATACATCATTTCGCGGTAATCGGCGGCGCGAAGCTCGTCTTCTTCTCCCTGATAGTAAATAAAACCCTTTATGGCAAAAGGAGCGGTACGCCGTATCATCGCGGTATGAAGATTTGTGGGGCAATAGGGGCTGGTTTTCCCGGCAGGCTGAGGCCAGGGACACTCTCCGCATTCCCTGTTCAGAACTTCCCAGCTTACATCAGGCTCTTTTTCCCTGCGGACGCGGATACGTTCGTCCCATTGCCGCCATTGCTCAAAATAATCCGACATTTCGGCATTGTACTGTTCGCCGGTCTTGCTGCCTATTTTTTGCGCATAATCGTCGATAAACCGCCTGCCAGCCGTGGTTTTATTAAGCTGCTCTTCGCTCATCCAGGCGCTTATTGATGTGCCGCCCCATGAACAATTAATTATGCCTATGGGGATTTTAATTTCTGCGTTAATTTTTCTCGCAAAGAAAAACGCGGCGGCGCTGAGCATTGCCGCCGTCTCGGGCTTACATTCTTTCCAGCAGCTTTCAGATTCATCGCGCAGATAGTTATCATCTACAACAGCGCGTTTAACCACTTGATAGAAACGTATGTCGGAGTTGGCGCAGGAAGCAAGTTCGGCCTTCCCGTTCTTGCAGTTTACAAGCTCCATTTCCATATTGCTCTGACCGCCGGCAAACCACACATCGCCCGTTATTACATTGGTAAAACGAAGCTCATCAGTTTCATTTCTAATAATAATTTCGCCGGATACGCCGGCGGTCAAAGGAGGGAGCGTAAGGCTCCATTTATTTCCGCAGACCTTTGTTTCTTTTTGTATGGTATTTTTTTTACTTTCCCAGATTACAAAAACAGACGAGCCTTCAACGCCGCCTGTTCCCCAAAAAGGGACAGGCTTGCCATGTTGCAAAACCATGTTGTCCGAGAAAATCGCGGCGGCGCTTAATTTCTCTTGATTTTTACCTGTCATAAGTCCCAAAAATAAACCGCCGACAAATTACATTTTGTTCTTTTTTACCCAATCGACAATTTCATCGATCTTGCCAAAGACAAGTCCTGTTACAGAATCGGCGCAGCCGTAATAAATCGCCACCTTGCCTGTGTCCTTGTCTACAAGAGAGGCGACAGGGAATGTAACGTTTGGAACATCTCCGGCTAATTCGTAAATCTCGCGCGGGTTAATAATGTAAGGACGCGGACGCGCGATCACTTTCCACGGTTTATCAATATCAAGCAAGGCCGCGCTGAATGAATAAACAAAGCCGTTACAGCTTGTGAGCACCCCGTGGTAGAATAACAGCCAGCCTTCCGTAGTTTCGATTGGGCATGGTCCCGCGCCGACTTTCGTGCTTTGCCAGCCGCCGGAAGGAGACATAACATGGCGGTGCTTTCCCCAATAGATTAAATCAGGGCTTTCCGAATAAAAAATATCGCCAAAGGGAGTATGCCCCGAATCACTCGGACGGCTGTACATGGCGTAATTTTTCCCTATCTTGCGCGGGAAGAGCGCGCCATTGCGGTTGTAGGGCATTAGCGCGTTTTCCATTTGATAAAATTTTTCAAAATCATAAGTATAGCCGATACCCAGGTTAGGGCCGTGATATCCGTTACACCAGATTATGTAGTACCGGTCTTCAATAAAAATTACGCGGGGATCGTACTTGTAATCGGAGTCGGGCACGTCAGGGTTGTCTTTGATAAATTTTATCGGTTCATCCTCAATAACCCAATGAATGCCGTCCTTGCTCCTCCCCGCGTGAATATCCATGTGACGCGCAGTATCATCGCAGCGGAACACGCCCGCAAACTCTCCCTTAAACGGCACAACAGCGCTGTTAAAAATGCTGTTGGACCGCAAGGTTAAATCCCTTGGAATAATCGGGTTTTTTGAAAACCGCCACATCAGCTCCTTTTTGGGGTTGCTTGATGACGGCCTGTCTTCCCAGGGAATATTCGGCAGACTGTTTCCGTTTACGATGATACTCATGCGTTTCTCCTAGTAGTCGTTTGCGTCTTCGATTAAAGCGTTCCATTGCGGGGAAACGGCTTCAATAAGCTGAGCCGCTTCGCCGTCATGATACCAGATTTCCCAGGCGATACCGCCGCGGTTAAGTCCTGGAACATGCAAGTGGTATCTCCACTGCTGTAATTTCGGATCGCGGATATATACCCATGTTTCGTCAATAGCGCGTCTGTCTCTGTAAATCTGATACAGAGGGGCTTTCCAGTTATTATCAATCGGGGTTAACCAAGCCTGTACGGCCCACATAATAGCGTCAACCTGATCTTTATTGTATGTTGAGGGAACAACCATTACGTTTTCATCGGTAAATACGATATAATTCTTGGCTCTTGGACCTCTGGGAGGAAGAACCATTCCCCAGTCGTCTTTCATGTTCTGAAGATCGTTGTGGGCGATATACTGCTGATCAATACGCATTGCTACCTTGCCGTCATTGAAAGCGGGAATATGCCAGTTCCATTCCGAGCCTTCCGGTCTTGGCATCATAACGCCTTCATCCCTTAACCTAAGGAAAAATTGTACAGCTTCTACAAATTCAGGCCTGTTTGTTACATTGACAAGTCTTCCGGTTTTCGGATCTTTGTTAACATACATCGCGCCGTTACTGACGACAAAAGCGTCCAGAATTTCAGTGGAAAGATCGCGAGGCATGGCGTAAATATCAATTTTACCGTCGTTGTTTATGTCTCTTGTGAGCTTTTTGCTTATCTCAAGGAATTTATCCCATGTCCATTGATTACTTTTCTGTAAATCATAAGGAAGGTTAGGATCAAGACCGGCTTCCCTGAATAACCTCTTGTTCCAAACCAAAATAGCGGCATGAAGGCTGTCGCCATAACCGGCCTGGAAAGCATAAATCTTTTTATTAAAGGTAAACGTACTGTTAACGGATGTGTTCCAGTCAACAGGAGTGTTTTTTGTAAGGTTTACCTGCTTGTTGTCACTTACCGGGTACAAAAGGTTCTGACGATACAGCGCCAACGCCCAGTCCGGCTGTAATACAAAAACCTGCGCCGCGGGTTTTCCCGCCATGATGGAAGTTGCGGCAATTTGTGACATTTCATTCCAGCTTGCAATGCTTTTTGTCCTGATTACGATGTTATTTTCCTTTAAAACCGCCTTGCGGTACTCAAGGAGCCTTTCATCATAGTCGCTTTTAGGGACCTCAGTATTAACATCGTAGTCCGCCCACCAGTTGCCAATGGTAACTCCGCCCATCGCCCGAATTGTGTTTGCGATCGCCGCAGGCGCTTTGGGAACCTTCGGCTGACTAAATGCCGGCAAGGCCATAACAAGCAGCATCACAATCGCAAAAAAAGCAATTTTCTTTGTGTTTTTCATCATTCTTTTTCCTCCAAAATAATATTTATCTCAAGCGACAGGTTTTATCCGTATCGCGTTGAAACCTTCGTTATAAAACCAAAATAGGTTTTTATAAGTTACATCTTTATACCTGTCTGGCTAAGGGACTCGACAAAGGCTTTCTGAGCCACAAGGTACAACAGTATCAACGGGGCAAGGCTCATAAGCATACCTGTCGCAATAATTGCCTGAGTATAGCCCACAGGAGCGGTTGAGGCAACAGCCGCGCCGCTTACCGCGTTTGTTACAGCCCACCACTGCGAAAAGCGTTCCGCAATTGAGCCAAGTCCGCTTGACAGCATTCTGTAATTATTCAGGAACAATGTTGTATAGAACGAATCCGTCCATTGCCATACAAAGGAAAACAAAAAGCAGGATGTAAGCATGGGGGTTGCGTCGGGAACCATAATGCGGATAAATGTTTTAAATTTTCCGCAGCCGTCCACCCATGCAGCTTCTTCAAGTTCCTTCGGCATACCTCGGAAATACTGCCTTAGCATAAAAATATACAAACCGCTTTTAAGCCCCATCCCCGTAACGGAAAGAAGCCAAAATCCAAGAACACTGCTTAACAGATTGATAGGCTCGCCTGTTATAAGCCTGAAAAGCCCGAATATATCAAAAAAGTGAAAATTTAAATACAGAGAAGCCATGATAGTATGCGGCGGAACAACAATTATAAGCATTACGCACATAAACCAGAAATTTTTAAGGGGGAACTTATAACGCGCAAATCCATAACCCGCCAGAGTACAGGCGGCTACCTGTAATGCCGCGCTGATAATTACAATAAAAAGCGTCTGGAAAAGAGACCTCCAAAAGTTAATTAATTCGGTTACCAGCTTGTAGTTTCCAAACGTAAAATTACGCGGAATGCTTACTACGGTACTGTCGTATAAATCCTGCTGTTCCATAAAACTAACGCTTAATTTATCCAACAACGGCTGTATAATAAGAAAACACATCCCAAAAAGCAAAATCGCGCGGCAAATTTTAAAAGCAATATCCATTGCTTTTTTCTTCATGTGATAATTTTTGGATATATTTCCCCAGTTCTGCGTATAATCATTATCACTCATAATAGTATACCTTCCTGGAAATCAATGTTATTGCGACTCCGATAATCAGAATAACGGAAAGAAAATAAATCCACGCCATAGCGGTTCCGAACCCGAATTGCATTTGCCGGATCATGGCCAAATTTATTTTTGTCATTACGCGGTTATCTGTCCGCAGGAAATAATCTACAACACTGTAAACAATATTTACAAGAATCAATGAACTTACCATAGGGAATGTAATTTTCCAAAAACATTCCCAGCTTGTAGCGCCTTCTATTTTTGCGGCCTCAAACATACTTACCGGAATTGTTTGAAGAGCGGAAAGGAAGATAATTATCTGTATACCGGAAGCCATCGCAATATCATAAATCTGATTTATAATTTGAAAAATATATCCCATAAAATCGCTTGCGGCGCCCTCGGTAACCAGAATATCCTCCAACACGCCTGTTACCGACGATTTCATCAGGTTTCCTTCTTTAATAATATCCGACATGCTGTTCAAAAGAGAATTGTTTGTCTCAAGCCCTATCATTATACCGGAAGAAAGAATTACGGGTAAAAAGAAAATTGCGCGTACAAAACCCCTGGCTTTAAATTCCTGATTTAAAATAAGGGCGACAAACAAACTGAAAATAATAATCGCGGGAACTATCAGGAGCATGCGTCCGATTTCTTCGGTAACAAATCTGTTAAATTCGGGATCGACCGCGACAACGCGCCTTATATTTTCAATCCCGATATATTCCATGGCAAACCCATGCTTAACGGTGTCAATTTTAACACTGCTGAATATCATGGTCAGCGATTCAATAATCGGGAAAAACATAAACGCAAGAAAACCGATTATAAAGGGAAGCAAAAACAAATAACCGGTAATTGCGTTTTTGCCTTCCAGCGTTAATGAATATTTATCCTTTCTTTTAATAAAATACATTATTCTCACCTTCCGATTATTTTATAAGTGTCAGCTTTTATATTAACGCCATTATAACTTGTGTCGAAGTCACTTGCGTTCACAAGAACCTTTGTACCGTCTTCATATTCCGTGATTGTTACATTTTGCGATAAAATCACATGGTTTACAATCCTCTGACTATACAGGTGACCAAAATCAGCGGTAAATTGTTTGTACAACGCGTCCGCGTCCCCTACCCATTTGTCATATTCATTTGCGTAAAATTGCCTGAACTTTGTTTCCTGTAACTCGGCGGTTTCTTCTTTCATAAAACTAAAGTACAGCCCTGCCCCGCTTTCCACAGACTTTAATAAATTTTTCGTGTAATCCTCGGCAAGGTTTATCGCCCTGCCGGTATATGGCACAATACCGTGTAAAACAATCGGCAAAAACGGAACAGAGGTATCTGTAATGCCAAACCCCTGATCTTCAATAATCATATCGGTAATTAAATCCGCCCATGGCGCTGCATAGACAAACCCGGTATTAACAATAACCCCTTTTCCTGAATTCTTAAGCTGCTCAAGTTTTTCCTGGCGCATCAACATCGAAGCCTCGCGGCTTACATGCCGTTTTTCATGATAATCACCGGCAAGTCTTGAGCCATAATTTCTGAACGCAATATTCTTTATTCCAAGAGCCGAAGCTTTTGGGAAAAATCTGTCGATCATCCTCATCATGCTTACAGGACGGGCAACGTAACTTAGTTTACCCCATAGCTTGCGTTCGCCAAACCAGACAAAACTGAAAGGATATTTCTGTATTCTTTCGCGGTTTACATAACGGGCGGCGTCGCGGTAAATGTTAAACCCGCTGAAATTTTTTACATCCTTCATGTAAAAGAAATCTACTTCAGGATAAAGCTTAAAATTATTTTTTTCGGCGGCGGACACTATGCCATGAAAATTATTCCTGTTTCCAAGCTGCTTAATTAATTTAATTTTTGTGGGAACAGAATGATCAACACTCCTGTTAAACCAGCCGTTGAGTTTAATCTTCAGGTTCTTCCATCCGTAATTGCCAAAACTGTTAATCATGGATTCGATTTCACTGTAAGAAGTAAGCTTTAAAGGCAAATCGAAAGGAAGACCAAGACGGTGCTGCGTCTTGTTTACCGCGCCGATTAATTCAACCGCGATAGGGACGCCGCTTTGTTGGGAAGGCCTGTTCGCAAGGGCGGGATATTTTTTCATTAACCATGAACGGTACTCGTCCGCCATGCCTACATAACCGGGCTTGTCGCACAGGGTATAACGCAGTGTTATATTTTCCCCGGCGGGTAAAGTTGATTCATAAAGGTATACATCGCGCTCGTTACGGCCTGTAATATCCATTTTCGCGCCGTGAACCATATCGAATAACGGGTATACCCTGTTCCATGATGCGTTGCGTCCCGACACGTCGGCGCGAATGCTGGCATAAGCCGAGCCTTCCTCTATGACGCATAACATGGCGTTTCCGTTTTTATGAATGCCAAAAGCCGGAAACAGGGCTTTATTGTCAACGATTATGGCGTCGCGGGGCATCGCCTCGTCCCATCCGTAAACCCTTATGCTGTAGGGAATCTGGCTTTGCTTCTTGTTGTTAAAATAAATAAGCGCCCCGCTGGAGTCGGGTACAAGCATATACCCCTGATCGGTTACGCTGCCCGCGCCCATAAACGGTAGCACGGATAACTGCAGAATCGGATAAGCGGGCCGATAGGCGACTTTATCGAAAGGCACATTAACTATAAGGGATTTTCCGTCAAGAACATAACGAAGAGTTATGCTAAAAGCGGGTTTTTCAAAGCCGCCGCCCGCTGAGTATTTTGAAATATCTTCAAAGTATTCTTCGTAAGTGTATCCGGCGTCTTTAAAGTAAATTTCCATCTGCTCTTTCATGTAATCCTGAGTATTGCCTCTTAACACAAATAACTTAATCCGGGCAAGATCAGGATAATCGGCGAGAAGTTTAGTCCTGTCATCGGTGGAACGCAGGTTATCAATATCGTAAAGACGGTAACTGGCTTCAATTTCAAAACGATCATCCTCGTTCATTCTGTCCAGATATTCCATCATTCTTTCTTCCGTCATCGCGGGCGGAATCCTGAAAGATCTGGAAATGTCGCCTATCGTATAACGTACTTCCAAAGCGCCGTCTACCACTTCATATTCGTAAGCGGATCGTTCTACGCTGTAAAAACTTGAAAACAATGTCATTCCTACGCCGGAATTGTCCGCGTATTCCAGTGAAAGCTGAGATCCCATGAGATATTTTGTAACAACATCCGCCATTGGATCGTCAGATAATCCCGGAGGATTTGAGCGCCATTGTACGCCTGTTTTCTTTTCGGTAAGAATAATCTCGGCGGTATTTGGCAGAAAACGCAGTGACAGATATTCATTTTCCAGAACAACATCCTTGTGTTCTCTTTCCGGAAATTCATATACCATTACCGGTCTGGGCTTTACCGTTCTCTTACTGCAGGAAGCCATCCCAAAAAACGTGAAGAATATTAATAGCAGCCACGCTGAATTTTTCACCTAACCCCCTATACCACTCTGAACAATATTTCTTTATACAGCGACATAAAATACGCAACCGCGTCGCTTACAAGGCTGAAAAAGATTACAAAAATGAATACCATTACTCCCATTCCGACAATTGTTAATAAACTGGAAAGTACAGTTTTAACAACACTGTAATCATGAATCATCATCATTGCGGCAAGTATCAGTAAACCTGTCCATAACGCGGAAAAACCGGCAAGCACCCAATAAATTGCGCCTTCTTCAAAGGTTATAAACTGGCTTAACACTATCATTACAATGTTTATTAACACATAAGGAGTAAGCGCATAACAGACAGCCATGTAAATTTCAAACATTCTCCCTTTGCCGTCCATAAGGGTTGTAAGGCTCCAGTTCGCCACAGTCCACAACCCGATGGGCAGAAGAATGCGAAGAGCCACAATAACCGAGTTAAAATACTCCATGTTGACTGTAACAAACTGAAAATTTGTAAGCGTTAGGCGCAATACCTCTACTATAACGGCGGCGGCGGCTATAATATTCGCGGCGGCAATGGAGCCGCGTTTTTCATGAGTTAAATCCCAAAATCCGTCAAGAGGATGGGTAGACACATAAAGCGAATACCTCAAGGTTTTACCGACGTGCCGCCACCATGCTTTATCACTAAGATATTTCATGCTTCCTTGATCTCCTTGACTAATTTTATGGAAAACCTGATAACAGGCGGTACAATTAATATTATCCCCAAAATTAAAAGTATTTTCCAGAGGTTTTCTTCCATCCATTGTTTGCGGTACAACTGATAAGCCTTGCCGTAACCTTCGCGGTAGTGCTTTAATTTATAGTATTTCATAGACTTTTGATATTCGCCCTGACGAAGAGCCGCCCTGCCGATACCGATATAGGCAAGATCGTAATTTCCGTTCATCTTAAGGACTTCTTCCCACAACTCCGCGGAAGATTCATAACGGCCAGCCCTGTACTCGTCCAGCGCGTTGTTAATTTTTTGCCCGTAACCTGTCAGGTCAAAACGAGTAAGAGAAGCGGCTCTTGAATCAAGCGCGTAAAGCGTATAACCCATATTGGCAAGCGCGACAGGCAGAATAAAACTGCCTTCGCGGTTACCTATGCCGCCAAAAGCGTATAACAGATTTCCCTGAAAGTCATACATAAAAATACGCCCGCGCGTCCTGTCAAAACAAGCGTAAGAATCATTTGGAAAAGAGGCGACATCAATAAACCTTGAACGGCCGATTATGCCGCCCGCGTTACCGGTTACAAGATCGCCGACAGGATCTTCATAGCCGTTTCGAATCAGAATATCCTGCCCCATGGCGTTTAACCTGCGCACAGGGTCTGTTTGTCCCGTCGAGTTTGTAACATAGATAAAACCATCGCTGTCCAGGCATGCGTTACTGTACTCGGTGGGGATAAATAAATCCATCCTCTCTCTTTGCGCCTTTGTGGAAATAAGTTTCCATACATAATCAACAATTTTGACATGTACCTTATTTGCGCCGATATAGCCTGAAAATTCCCCGCGGCTGTCAAATTCCATAAGCCCTTTGTTGATGTTACGCGCCTGAACAAACACGCGATTCGCAAAATCCACAACTAACTTGACGGGAAGAAAATCCGTATACTCTCCGATACTTTCGTCTACCGGTTTATAAATAGCCGAAACATAATTCCAGTTTTTATCAAGTTTTAAAATCCGGTTGTTATTGGTATCCGCAACATACAGAGAACCATCCCTGTTTTCAAAAATGTCCATTGGATAATTAAAGTTTGATACTTTACCGTCAATAATAACGGAAGAAACGGATTTTATTAAAACATGATCTCCGTTCTCCCGCACTTCAAACAACAGTATCCGGTTATTTCCTGAATCGCATACATATACGCGGTTATTTCTGATAAAAAGCCCCTGAGGGTCTCTGAAATCTCCCACTCCCAAAGTGGAGCCAAGCAAATACTCGCCTACCCGATAAGCGTCGGGGGACGCGACCTGCTCCCGCCAAAAATCATAATTGTAAGTGTAGTTCGTGGGCTCCGCAAAAACCGGGGATAACGCAAAAATTAACAAAAAAGCAAAAATAATTTTTTTCATTCTTTTATCCCCGAATTAGCCATTGTTTGCAGAACGTTACTTTGAGCGAAAACAAACATTAAAATCGGAACAACCATAACAAAAAGCGTTACCGCAGCCCCTACGCCGGCGCGGGCGACGCCTGTAACAACAATCTGCGAAAGCGCGAAAGGCAGAGTCTTTAACTGTTCCGAATAGATCATGTTAGACGCCCTTAAATTCCAAAGGTTCTGCACAGAGAAGATCATTACCGTAAGCCACGCTGGTTTTATCATCGGCAAAATGATCCAGACAAAAATACCGAACTCTTTTGCGCCGTCTACCGTCGCCGCCTCAAGCAGTGAATTCGGAATAGTGTCAATAAACTGCCTTAAAAGGAAGAAGCCAATGGGGAAAGCAAAAGCCGGAACGACAACCGAAAGGAAAGTATCAACCCAGCCGAGTTTTGCCATAACAATGTAGTTGGGAATCGCCGTTACATAACCGGAAAACATAAGCGTAATAATAACGCCCTGAAAGAAAATCTTTGCGCCGGGAAAATTATATTTAGAAACAACAAACGCTCCCATTGATGCAAAGAATATCAGGCCGGTAGTTCCGACCGCGGTAATAAAGACGGTATTAAAAATATAACGCGAAAAGGTAACCCAGGATTTACTCATAATAATGAACAGATCCTGAAAATTATTTATCGTGGGATTGCGCACCCAAACATTGGGCGGAAACAGGAAAATTTCATTTAACGGTTTGAACGCGTGATTAATATTAAAAACAAGCGGGAACGCGAAAAACACGCCGAAAACTGTGAGTAATGTTATAATAAAAGCGTCGCCGCCGTAAGATCGGTTTAACCTTCTGCCGCCAACCAGTTTTTTTGCCTTTTTTATCATAATATACCCCTTATGTCCCTATCCGCTTAAGCATTTTTTGAATTACGGCGTTACTTATAATCATTGTAAAAAACAGTATTGTCGCTATAGCGGAAGCATAGCCCATCTCAAAACGCGTCGAGCCGTAGTCGGCAAGATGGTTTACAACAGTATGCACGGCATAATCCGTACTTGGGTTGCCCGCAAGTACAACCGTTACATCCGCTACGTTAAAAGCCTGAGTGATCGCCATAACGGCGCCGAACATTAACATGCCTTTCATGTTAGGCAGGGTAATGTACCAAAGTTCCTGCCAGCGGTTAGAGATGCCGTCTACAAGCCCCGCTTCGTACAAAGACGGGTCAATGGTAGAAAGACCGGCAATAAAGGCAAGGAAGCCGGCGCCTAAACTCATCCACAGAATAACTACCAGCATAACAGGCATCATGTATTTGGGATCCGTCAGCCAAAGCACAGGCTGATCCAGTACTCCAAAGTTCATCAACACGCCGTTTATGTAACCGTAAGCGTCGCCGGAGAAGATAAGCATCCAAATCATAAAAGCGCCGGTTGCAAGAGACGGCGCGTAAAAAACAAGGGTTACAAAGGCGCGGATATAACGCGGCAATTCGTTGATAAACCACGCAAACAGGAAAGCCATTATATATCCGACAGGACCGGTAACCGCCGCAATTATAAAAGTGTTCTTTACCGCAATCAGGAAAACATCGTCGGCTAACAGCAGATTGATATAATTGCGCAAGCCGATAAATTTCGGCGGCTCAAGAACATTGAAATATGTAAAACTGTAGAAAACAGATATAACAACAGGCGCTACATAAAAAAGGATAAAAACAATAGCATACGGCGCAAGAAAAAGATAGCATATACGATATTTGTACAACTCCTTTGTCAAACGCTCTTCAGCTTCTTTTCTTTTTTCCAAATACCTTGCAAGACTCATTATTCCCCCTACTCCAGACCAAATTCTTTGCGCTTTTTAATCAACTCGTCATTAATGGTGATCGTATAATCCAACAAAGTTTCCCGCGTATCCATGCCTTCGTTTAATATTTTGCGCACCGCGTTGGTAATATGGCGACTGACAAAATAACCGCCAGGCACTTCCGGCGTACCTACAGTCCAGCTTCGCTGTTCATCAAGAACCGCCATTTGTTCGGAACCCCAAGAAAGCCGTTTAAACGCCTCGTAATTCGCGGTGGGATAACGCGCGGCCGCGCCCATAATGCTTTCAAGCTCGCGCCCGAACCTAAGCTGTGTATCAGAGCCTATCCACCACTTCATGAATTCCCACGCCAAATCCCGTTTCTTTGAATTGGAAAAAATCATCGCGGCAAGAGTGCCCGTCGGCACGGAACGGTCGATTTTTCCGTCGCTCTTTCTAAGACCGGGCATTCTGGAAAAACCCCAAAGGCCGCGAAGTTCCGGCGCAAAAACTTCCAGTGTGTTAAAGTTTGTGTAATCGGCAAAAGCAAGCGGCATTTCTCCGGTGCGGAACCGGTTTAAAAAGTCGTAAACCATCGGCGTCTTGTAATGTGTAAAAAATTTCGTGTATACGTCAAACGCCTCAATGGCGATTTCGCCGTCCAAAAGCGTGCGGGAACCTTCCTCATTGTAAAGCCTGCCGCCGCGCTGGAACATGTGCGCAAGAAAGTTTGAAAAGTCGATACTGGTAGCCACGTTAGTTGCAACCGAGGGAATACCGACATTCATGTTATTTTTTTGAATAATCGGAAGAATATTGATAAGGTCTTCCCATGTATCGGGAAGCTGGATATTAAGTTCTTCAAGAATATCTTTCCGGTAGAACATTACATGGTAGTACTGCGTCTCGGGAAGACCCCACACGCCGCCGGCGTAAGTGAAAGGAATTACCACACTTGGGTTTAACTCCTTAATAACTTCCTCATAATCGGGGAATTGGGAAATATCCACCACGGCTTTACGAATAGCGTAGTTCATAGGATCGCCCTGAGGAACAGTAAGCGCCATATCCGGCCCCGTACCCGCGACAACCGCAGGCAATACCGCGTCTGCCGCGACAAGTTTTACGTTTACCCTGATTCCGGTTTTAGGCGTAAAGGTGTCGTCTATCATCGCTTTAAGAATGGTGCTTTGATCGCGCCCGGCGAGCATCCACACGTCAATAACATTGTTACCGTTGCGGTACACGTCGCCCAGGTTGCTATAGTCCACAAAGAACGAAGACAGGAAAGAGCGGATTTCATGCGAAGCCGCGACAAAGAAGTTATCCCTTATACGCGGCAGCTTTGCGTCGGCGGAAGATAATAAAATAAAATCAACGTCAAGCTGAGACTGGGAAAGCGCCAGCATACTGTCTCCAAGAGAGCTGATGTTGGCTTTAAAGTTTGTAAGCGTACGCGGAATTTTATCGGGACGCCTGACAAAAAGTTCAAGCTGACGCGCAAGTGTAAGCGTTGCGGCCGCCTGCGCGCTACGCTCACCTGAATACGCGGTTAAATCGTCTACCAATTTGTAGAGGATTTTGCTTTCCAGCGCCATCGCTTGTATTACTTCAGGATAAACATACTCAACACGGTAATCGCGGTATACATCCGGTTCAGTTCCTGTCAGCACAAGTATCTTTCTGTAAATTCCGTTCAGGCGGAACACGCTTTCTTCCATTACATTTAATATTGCGCCCATATCGCCTAACGTCGCCTGCAAACGAATTGTATTTATACCCCTCTTAAACGGGAAGACCATAAAATCCCGCTTATCACTGTCGCGCATGGTAACAAGCCGCCACCTGTTGTTATAATTGAACGGTATAGCGGAAAGCTCACGGCAAGGCGTCTGTCCGTTTATAAGAACAGTACGATTAGATACAAACCCGCGGTTATAATTCTGCCGCCCCTTGACCGACAAGCGGTACAGCCCGTCTTCCGGTATATCAACTTCCCATTCGATCCATTGTCCCGAGACGCGCCACCTTTCACCGCCAATCATGTTAAGGCGAATTCTGGCTACGCTGGGCGGCTCGGTTGCGCCGGAAGAACGATCGTAATTCGGGTACAGCGAAGGATCGGAACGGCGCACGGCTTTTTCACCCTGAACCTTCAACAGGACATTTGAGCGGGTGTTTTTATATTGCGTCAAATCCTGTTTTGCCATGAAATCTTTATAATATAACGCGCGATCAGGCGCCTTTATTGAAAGACTGCGGATTGCCATCGGCTCATTTATGCCTTGAAGCCTTATGACGCTTGCTCCCTTGGGAAAATAAAAAGCATAAGGTTCTGTTATGTAACCGAGGGAATCCTTAAACCACGCTTTTTCCCATTGGGGTTTTTCAACCTGCTGGGCGCGTATCTCGTTGCCCTGATTATCAAAGCGGCTTGGACCGGCATCACCCCAAACCCGCTGAAACGCCA
>Ga0268262_10004138_pt1 | contig 15177 bp, 15 predicted proteins | sample TergutNc150P3_FD_190354 | JGI IMG/M metagenome (GOLD analysis project Ga0268262, IMG submission 190354) | Nasutitermes corniger P3 segment gut microbial community from laboratory colony in Florida, USA - Nc150 P3 (SPAdes) (version 2) | ecosystem: Host-associated > Arthropoda: Insects >... | reverse complement strand
GGGTCGCGGAGACTATGGCGTAGGACATTGTTTGCGGCAGGATGTGGCGCGTGATTATCCGCAGGTGTCCGGCGCCGAGCGCTTTGGCGGCGGTTACGTAGTCGCGTTTGCCTATGGAGAGCGCCATTCCCCTTATCACCCTCGCGAAGCCCGCCCAGCCTACCAAACTCATTATCACTACTATAAGGAAATAGACTTGCACGCTTGATATTTTTATAGGGAACGCGCTGCGCAGAGCCAGCATAAGGAAGAATGTGGGCACGAGCATAAAGCACTCCGCGAAGCGCATAAGCGCCCAGTCGAGTTTTCCGCCGAAGTAACCGGCGGCGCCGCCGACTAAGAAGCCGAGAAAGCAGGTTATCAGAACGCCGAGGAAGCCGACGGTAAGCGAGACGCGCGAGCCGTAGACGATTCGTGAGAAGAGGTCGCGCCCCACGGCGTCGGCGCCCATGAGGTAGATCCGCGCGTCTTTGGGGTTGCCGCTCAATCCGAAGAGGTGGCGCTCTATGGGGATGAAGCCCAAGAGTTTCACCCGGTCGCCTTTGGGGAACAGCGCCAGTTTGTACGGTTTAGACTCGTCCTCAACGTAGACGCGCTCGTAGCGCTCGTTGAAGGTGTATGATTTGGGGTAGACTACCGGGATTATGGAAAAACGCCCGCCGCTTGTAAAGTGCAATTTTGTGGGCGGCTGGTAGGAGCCGTTTCTGTCGGAGTTGTCGTAGTGGTAGGGGGCAACAAACTCTGCGAAGATCATCACGGCGTAGAGGACGCAGAGGGTGATGAGTCCGGGGAGGGCTAAGGGGTGGCCGAAGAATTTCTCTTGGGCGCGGGAGTCGAAAATTTTTGTTTTCATTGTTTAACTCCGCACCCTCGGATCGGCGACTACCAGCAATATGTCCGCCAGCAGATTTCCGGCTATCAACATCAATCCGGCCAACAGCAGGCTGCCCATCACTAAAAACGTATCTTGAGTTTGGACAGCGCTCAGCATCAGGCTGCCGAGACCGGGCCAATTCATTATTATCTCCAAAAGCGCGGCGCCGCTCAGCAGGGATGAAAACTCGAAGCCGAACAGGGTTATCAGCGGGTTGATCGCGTTGCGCAGGGCGTGGCGGTAGATCACCCTGTTCTCCGGCAGGCCTTTGGCGCGGGCGGTCGTTACGTACTGTTTCCGCAATTCCTCAAGCATGTTGCCGCGGCTTATCCTCTGCAATCCCGCCAACGCGGTGATCGTCAGCACCGTCACCGGAACCACCATGTGCAGAGCGCGATCGGCCATTTTTCCGAAGAAGCCCATTTGTCCGTAACCCGCCGAGATCATGCCGGTCGTTGGGATCATCGAGATCAGCGGCAGGTCTCTGCATAAGTAGACGAAGAACATGAGCAGAAGCGCCACAAAGAATGTGGGCAGCGACATCCCGACGTAGGAGATGACGGACATTATCCTGTCGCCCCACGAGTACTGCCTGACGGCGGCGTATATGCCGAGCGGGATCGCCACAACCCAGGTTATTATGACCGAGAAGAGCGAGAGTATGAACGTGTTGAAGAGGCGTTCGGATATGACGCTCGACACGGGGGCGTGGCGGGAGAAAGAGTAGCCGAGGTCGCCGCGCACCGCCCGCAGCAGCCAATGGCCGTACTGGATGAGAACCGGTTTGTCGAAGTGGTATTTAGCCTCAACCTCCCTAACGGTTTCTTCGCTGATCCGCGGGTCAAATCGGTACTGCGCCAAAACGTCGCCGGGGGCGAGGTCGATAAATAGAAAGGTGATAAATGACATCAGAAGCAACTGCGGGATTGATACCAATAACCGACGTAGCAGTTCGTCTTTCATATACGGGATAGCGCAATTTTTTTGAAATTGAAAGTAGAGGCGCAACGTATCGCGCCTCTACAAGATTTATCCGTAATTTACGCTTATTTTTACATATAGCGAAAATTTTTTGTCTCTGAATACCTAAAAAACGCTACTTACACAACTCCGTCTTCTCGCGTATTTGTTTCCACAGTTCATTGGCGGCCTCTTTGAACGCCACTCTGCCGGCCGCCTCCTCGTTCATATCCCCGCCTTTGCTTGTGAAGTTCAGCTTAGAGTCGATTTTGTCGGTTTTGACGTTTCGCACGTCGGCTTTTACGCTGGCGTATACATAGAAGAATGGGCCGGCGGCGCTCTTTTGGCTGTCTTTCACGTCTACGGTCAGGATGAAGTTAGATTCATCCCGCCTGTCCGCAATGCGGCAACCGTGCTCCGAGAGCAACGCCTGGATACCCGGAATCACGTAGCTGACCTCCTCGCCCTTCAGCACCTCCCTGCCGCCTACGAATATGCTTGCCGATTCGTTCAGCAAGGTCTCATATGCGGCGATATCGCTTTTAATGGCCGCGCCCTTATCTTCCAAGCGCTTTGCCGTAGCGGCGTCCACGGCGTTCAGCTGGTCGGTATATTTGCCGCACTCGCCAAGATTCTTATACGCTTCGGCGATATTCTCTTGGGCGCTGCGCTTTCTGTCGGACTCGCCAAACTGCTTCGCCAATTTCAGGTTGTTTTCGGCTTGCTGCTGAGAGCGTTCGATGAACGAGGCGTAGTAGGCGGCGAGATCGCTCTTTTTGACCTTCGCCAGCGCGTAGATCTTGTTGTTGGGCTGATCGTGGTATGTTTCCAGCTCAACTTTCGCGATCTCGGCGTTCGTGTAGGACACTATATCCTGTCCGTAGTTTTTCTTAATAGACTCGTTCAGGTTCTTGCCGTCCTTAACCTGCACGCTTGATGTTTTTGTTTTGGTTTCGGAGACAATGCGAACGGTTATGCCTTCGGCCAGCTTTTGCTTGGCCTCCGTTTCCACGCGTTTTTGTACGTCGGAGAGCTTGGCCCCGGCTCTCACCACGTCCGAAGAATAGCCTACGAACCACTCGCTAGGCGGGTAATGCGCGTTACGCCAACCGTCGTCCACCGCCCACGAGGGCACCTTTCCCGCCTGCCCAACCTGCCCGAAAGCAACGCCGTACGGCAAAGCCGCCATCGCGATAATCGCCGTCAGAACAACTATTGTCTTCTTCATTTTCATCCGCTCCAGTCTGCCTATTCAGCCGATCCTCAAAAGGTCTGATTCAATATTGATAACCGCGAACCGTTCGACACAACTTTTAAAGAAAGGCGGACGCAATCGCCCGCCCCCCCGCACTCCTTGATACAAACACATAGGAGCGTTGCACGCAACGCCCCTGCGTGTTACAAAACCTTACTTCTTGTACTTGTTGTTGTACTCCGCGATGTTCGCGTCCATCTTCGCCATCATGTCGTCTTTCTTGACGCGCAACTCAAGCTCCTCTTCCCTCGCCAAAGCGTCGGTAACCGCGGCCTTGAAGAGATTCGGATCAAGGATCATGAGGGCATAAATCTTGAAAGTGCCGGTTTCCTCGTTAAACGTCGCAACCGACTTGTAGACCCTGGCGCCCTTGATGTACTCGTTGGTCAACTGCCTTGTGGCCTCTTCCCAAATCTTCTTGGCCTGGTTGTTGACGTTTTGAGCGTAAGACTCGCTCAAACGCTGCACCTGAACGCCGACGGAGGTGGCCAACTCGGCGCGCGCTTGGTCGGACGAAGTGGTACGGGCGATCTGCTCGTCGTTCGACTCCCCGATGCCTAAGCCGCAGGGAATGCCCTTGTCTTCCAAATCCCTCTTGATCTCCTCAAGCTCGGTGGCCGGCGTGGTTATCGTCTTAAAACCGCCTGTAGCCGCAACCTGCGCCGAGCTGGGAGCGGCCGTCTTGGAGCCGCCGCAAGAGTTCATCATGAACGCAGCCGCCGCAACCGCAGTGACCGTGACCGCCAACCTAACATTCCGCTTTGAAGCAAACATCTGTTACTCCTTTTTTTGTGTGAATAAATTGTTTGACTGTTACCTATGATCCCTCAAACCGCCTCCTCAATCCAGCGCGAAACGACCCGTTTCCGCCCAACCGGCGCGGTTTATGGAATATACATTACTGTTAGACCGCTATGCAATAACTTTTGTTACAAATTTTTTTTACTATACCTGCGACGTAACCGCCGCAGGTTCCGCCGCCGGCTCCGACGCCCCCGACTGCCCCGAAATCTCCGGCACCGGCTCCTTGGACTTGTCGAACAGCTTCTTAAAGCTGTCGGACGCCTTGCAGAGCGTCCCGTACAGATCCGCCTTCAGGGGCTTGCCGGCTATCGCTATGTGGTAGTCCTTGATCATCATACACGTCGCGTAGGGCTCGATAATGATGGTCTGGAGGCTGTAGGTGGCGACCAGCGCGAATAGCACGCCGACGATATACACTACTTTGGCGAAATTGCCGCTGTCATGGGAAATAAACATGCCGGCCCCGACAATTATCCCGTAAACTATGAGGAAACAGGCGCCCCGCAGGATCCAAACGAAAGCCGCCGTCTTCGCCGCGCCCATGAGCATGCCCTTCCACGCCTGAGCGTAGTACACAAGCCCGTCGCACGCCTTTTTGAAGGAGCTCTTCTCTTCCTTATGATAGAATATGTAGCTCAAAACCGCCTCGTCGATGAAATTCAAGGCGGTGGAGAGGATGAAGTTCACTATCTTGAAGACATTCTGGGCGCCGGGTATGAACGAGAGCAGGTTCTCCGCCCTGTTCACCCAGCGCATGATCTGCCGCGTCGCCTTGGATATGAGCGCGTCGGCCACGAACGCGATGTTCGCCGCCCCGAAGTGCTTGCCGACCATCTCCTTGCCGTATTTCAACACCCCCTGGTACCCCTTATCCGTAACCGGAACCTCGCCCGTCCGCAGGTATTCGGTGATCGCCGCCACGTGCGCCGCCTTTATCATATAGAGGCAGTAACGCTGGGCAAACTTCAAAAAACCGAAGATAGCGCCTAACGACCCCAAAACGATAATCAACGCAATCAGCGACCCCGCCGACCCCCCCCACCTGGCGATCACATAGCACAGCCCCAGCACGACAAGGCAGACCCCGACCATAATCGCCGACACAACCGCGTAAACCAGCGCCCGAACAACCACGAACGACTTGGTGACGCTCAAGAGCTTCATAGCCGTCAAACCCTTGGGGATAGGCTTGTTGGCCGACGCGCCGGCCGCCGGAGCCGCCTGGACTTCCGCCGCCGCCGCAACCGCCGGAACAGCCGCTTCACCGCCCACTGCCGTCTTTACTTCATCTTCCATAAAAAACACCCTCGCAAGTTAATGGTTAAAAGGCCCCCCATGGGGTAGGAAAATATATAATGGTTAGACCGCCGCGCAAAAAAAATTGTTACCTTTTTCATTTTTATATCTTTACGAAAAGTTTCGGCCTTTAAAGATTTTGGCCGACATAACCCGATTTTATATATTTTCACCATACTATGCGATACCCCAAAACCCGCCTAAGCCTGCTGATGTTCATCCAGTTCTTCATCTGGGGCGCCACCGGGCCGATCCTGAGCCTCTACCTCCGCGACTGCCTCGGCTTCTCCGGCGCCCAGGTAGGGCTTATTTTGGGCCTGTCGGCGCTGGGCTCCATCTTCTCGCCGGCCTTTATGTCTTTCGTGGCCGACCGCGTCGTAAGCTCGGAACGGCTGCTGTGCCTCCTGAACGCCGTCGGCGGGGTCTGCATGTTCGTCTTCTCCAGACAGACGGGGTGGTACCAGACGCTCGCCGTCTACGTCGTCTACCAGATCATAGTCAGCCCCATGTCGCCCCTGATAAACGCGATCACCTTTCACCACTCGCCCGCCGAGCGCCGGAAGTTCGGGAACATAAGGGTGTGGGGGACCGTCGGGTGGATCGCCGTGGCGTGGTTCGCGAGCTTCGGGCTGCAGCACGGCGGCGGAGCGCAGACGGACGCCGGCGGGGTCAGCAAACTGCCCATATTATTGGATATATCCGCGATAACCTCCTTCATCATGGCCGCCTACTGCCTGACCATACCGAAACGGATTAAAAAGAGGGCGCAAACGCCGGTATCAACACCGGAAACGGCATCCGTATTGATACCGGCGTCAGCGTCTGAATTAACATCCGTATCGACACCCGAACAAGCATCCGCGCCGAGGCCGAGCACCCGGGCGGCCCTGAAGGTCGTCCTCCGCCCCCAAGTCCTCGCCCTGGCCGCCGCCACCGCCGCCATCACCTTCGTGGACAAGTTCTACAACGTGGGCACCGCCCCCTTCCTGCGCAGCGCAGGCCTTAGCGAACGCGCCGTCATGCCCGCCATGAGCCTGGGGCAGGTGCCGGAGATCGTCGCCATGGGCATACTTGGCTTCCTCTTGGCCCGCTTCGGGGCAAGGCGGGTGCTCCTGCTGGGGGTGGCCATGGAGATCTTCCGCTTCGCCGCCTGCGCCGCCGGCGTCAGCATACCCCTGATATACGCCGCCCTCTGCGTGCACGGGCTGGCCTACACATTCACCATGATCACCGCCGTGATATGCTTGGACGGCTTCTGCGAGGTTCACGAGCGGTCTGGCGCGCACCAGATGTTCAACGTGGCCACGGCCGGGGTCGGCGGATTTCTGGGGAGCTGCGCGGCGGGGCGGACGATGGACTTCTTCACAAACGCGGCGGGGGCGGTGAGCTATAGGGGGTATTGGGCGGTGCCGCTTACTATATCCATATTAATATTCATTGCATTGACCTCAAAACAGTTAAAGTCAAAATAATAATCGGTAACAATCCACCCCCCGATAATATTCTAATAGGGTAGTGTATCCCCAATCAGCTTCCGGATTTGGGAAGGGTGAATATCCTACTTGTTGAGGGGGGCTATTGTTTTTGTTTTTTTTTTGCTTTACGGGCTGACGATGATATATATTGTATAAATTCTGAAAAATCCGTTCGCCGGGGAATCTGTACGATTTTAATATAGCAACATAAACCATCAACTTTTTTGTCAGGAGGGAATCGCAATGAAAATGTCTGTCATTGCAAAAGCGCTGGTGCTGGTGCCGGTGTTGTGCTGCAGTTTGGCTTTTGGGCAAAAGGCTATTGGCGGTCCGGCTGGAGCGCCGCTTCCGCCTCCGCCTCCGCCGCCTCCCCCGCCCAGAGCGGCCAGCGACGCCATCGCCGGTTACGTGTTCGGCGAGGAGAACGTCAGGAACGCCGAGGAGCTCGCCGAGTCGGTCGTCGCGAAGCTTGCCGCCAGCAGAAAATACTCGGAGCCGAAGCGCAGGTCACGCGAGTTCTTCAGGGAAGTGGAGAGGCTGGAGGCGAGAGCCGAGCGCCGCGGGAGACTGCCCGACGACCGCGATTTCTGCCGCATCGGCGGGGATTTCGGCGTGAACTTCTTGTGCATCATCGATATCGAGAAGGTCGGGCGCGGCGCCAGCGTGTGGGCGCGCATCATCGACCTGTCCAGCTGCCAAGTGGTCGCGACGGCTGAGTTTACCGGCTTGGTCGGGAACACCGCGGAAATCGATAAAGCGGCGAACGAACTCTCTCGCGAACTCCTGTTCAGAAAGATGAACAGGCGGTCGATAGCCAGTTCCGCCCCGCCTCCTCCGCCGCCCCCGCCTCCGCCTCCTCCTCCGCCGCCGCCCCCTCCGCCTCCCCCGCCTCCCCCGCCCCGCGGCAATGCCATAGCGGGATACGTGTTCGGCGCTGACGACGCGAGGAACGGCGAGGAACTCGCCGAGCAAGTGGTCGCCAAACTCGCCAACCTCCGCAAGTACTCGCAACCGAGACGCAGGTCGGCCGAGTTCTTCAGGGAAGTGGAGAAAATGGAGAGAAGAGCCGAAGACCGCGGGAGGCTCCCCCAAGACAGAGACTTCTGCCGGATCGGCAACGACTTCGGTGTGGAGTACCTGTGCATAATAGACATTGAAAAGGCCGGGCGCGGCGCCAGCATCTGGGCGCGCATCCTCGACCTGGACAACTGCACGATCATCGCGACGGGCGAGAACAAAGCCCTCATCAGGAACACCGAAGAGATCAACGCGGTGGCGGATGACTTGGTCAGGCAGCTGTCGGAACGCAAGATCGGCAGAAGGTCGATACAGAGGTAAACTAGTTTAACTAAACGTTTTTGAAATACAAACCATATTTAAAGGAGATGTGCGTATGTCGAAGTTGCTTAAGTATTGGAAAGTTCTTTCGCTTGGTGCGGTGGTTACGGCTATGGGGCTGTTTATGGCGTCTTGCGTGGAAGACCCCCCGGAGGACGAAACCAAGTACAGCGTGTCAATCGGTACTTGGGAAATTGTTGATATGTCAGAAGAGGGTATTGATACGCTGAAAGGGGTCACCGGTACAAGCGGGACCGGCAAGTACGCAAAAGGCGAGACCGTTACAATAAAAGCGGGGACGAAGCCCGGTTACGTGTTTATCGGATGGACAAGCGACGAGGAGTCAAATGTTTTTGGCGTTGACGAAGACGGCGACCCTGAAGTAAATACGCGTAAGACAGCGACGTTTGTTATGCCGGGAAAGAATGTCAGAATAACGGCGTGGTATTATGAGAGTGACGTCGAAGGCTACACGGTCACAGTCATTGGTGGTGATGCGGATAATGAGTATAATGAAGAGGGTGACATTGTTACGATTTCCGCAAATATAAGCAAAGATTCGCTGTTCGTCAAATGGGTAACCGATACGAGCGTTGTTAAATTTATCAACGGAACGACAATTAAGAGCGAGGTAGCGAAGTTTAGAATGCCGGCGGAAGATGTTTCCGTAACGGCGGTGTTCGCTCCGAAACCTGATATGTACCAAACAGCGGTGCGGTTTACTTGGTATATGGTTGACGAGCCCAACATCGAGTCTATCATCGCAGACAAAGCAAGTGTCGATTCTTGGAAAACAAACGTATTCTTGGACGAAGACTTTGTTGAAGAGGATGCCTCGGAGGTTCCTACTTATTCTGGAATCCCCGGTATTCCGGCAGAAATTTTCCCGACTTACAAGAGCAAATATTTCGCCGTACCTCTTGATGACAAAGGAAAAGGCTTTTATACGGCGGTATGCACTGTTTACGACCCTGAGTATGATGACTTCACGTACATTGTGGCGAACTATGAAGTCACACCTACCGGCAAACAAGAAGAAAACATATTCTTTGAGATCGGTTTCGATGTAGGCACATACCTTGCCGACGAAGGTAAACCGTGGATCAAGGAGGATAGGGACAATCCGCAAACCGATCCTCGCCTCGAAAAGCGGAAAGTGAAGAAGTTGGTGAAAACGTTCAAGAACGGCAACGTGACATACTACATTCTTCACAAGGCGAAGAAGTAACGCCGCCCGCAACGCCCAAAGCGTAGCGGTTTGTTTTACAGGCTGTCGGCGCGATTTTTACGTGTCGGCAGCCTTTTTTTACAAAGACTTAAAAACACCGCAAATTCTTAATTTAAACAAACAGGGAGACCGCTATTATGTCGAAGTTTACTAAATTACTGCCGGCCGCCGCGCTCATCATCGCCGCGATCGGCTTGCTGTCGTCTTCTTGCATTGTGGAGGACGACGGGACGGCTAAGGTCAGGTTTACGTGGGAGAGGAATCAGATGCCCTTCATTCAGAGTATCGCGGCAAGCTATGACGACGTACAGAAGTGGTATAATTACGTATACATGGCCGCTGACTACATTGAAGAGGACGCCTCCGAAGTTCCGAAGTACAACGGAAGCCAATATATCCCCGACAACATCTATTCGAGCGCCTTACCTCAGTCCGCCGAAAGGTACAAGGGGTTTTATCATACGATATTGGCTGGAAAATATACCGCGGTGTGCACTGTGGATGATATCGTATTCAACCGCACTTATGACATTGTGGCGAACTACCAGATTGATGTAAGCGGGTCCGGCACCATCAGGTATTTTGAAGTCGCGTTTGACGTGAAGAGGTATCTTAACGGGAACAGCGACAAGGGCTGGATTTGGGAAGACTACGGCAGTGACCCCAATACCAACGACCCGTTGCTCCAAAAGGCTCCGGCCAAACGGCTCGTGAAGAAGATCGAAGGCGACGGCGTGACCTTCTACGTGCTCAGCAGGCCGAGGAACGCCATACCGTCCGAACAGTGATTTTCGCCGGTAATCCCGAAAGTCTTGAAAAATCTTGATGAGGACGGCGGTACCATTATATATATTATAATATTGACTAAACATCATTAACCACAATTTACTTACGGAGGGGGTGCTGTATGTTCAAGTTCATTAAGATTGTTTTGGCGCTCGTCGTCTTGGTCATTGCAGGCGCGTTCATCTACGACAAGTACTGTTCCATGAATTGCGACGGCGATGAGGACGGGAAGTGCTGCTGATTTGATGCGCGCTTTATTCGTATCGCTTTCGAACGGCGGCTATCGGGCAGGTGGCCGCCGTTGCCTTGTGCTGACGGCTGCCGCGTTGCTGTTCGCCGCCGCGCCGCCGGTATCGGCGCAGTGGCTTCACGCTGCGCCCGGCGGAACCGTCGCCGCCGCCCCGACCGTCGCTCCGGAGATCGTGCGGGCGGTGAAGCACGACCCGTCGGCGTTCACCCAGGGTCTGCTCTTCCAAGACTCCGCGCTCTACGAGAGCACCGGGCTTGTGGGCTTCTCGAGCCTTCGCCGCCTAGACCCGCGCAGCGGCGCGGCGCGCTACTCTGCCGCGCTGGGCGGGGACTACTTCGCGGAGGGGATCGCGGTCTTCGGCTCCGAACTAGTGCAGCTCACGTGGAAAAACGGGGTCGCGCTACGCTACGAGTTAAAGACGCTGCGCCGAGGGGCTCTCCCCCCGTTCCGCTACAAGGGCGAGGGGTGGGGGCTGACCTGCGACAACAAGCAATTTATAATGAGCAACGGCTCCGATTCGCTCTACTTCCGCGACAAGAAGTTCGAGATCACGCGGGCCGTGCCGGTCACACTGAACGGCAGGCCGCTGGCGCACCTGAACGAATTGGAGTACGCGCGCAGCAACGTCTACGCCAATGTGTGGTACAAGAATTTCATAGCGGAGATATCGGCGGAGAACGGCGCGGTAAAAAGGGTCATAGACTGCTCTGAACTCGAACGCATAGAGCGCCCGCCGACAGTCGACAACGTACTAAACGGAATAGCCTACGACGAACGCGAGGACGAATGGTACCTCACGGGGAAGCGTTGGAAAAATATCTTCGTGGTTAAGATACCGAAATAGCGGATGTTCCTGAAACCCAAAAGCATACTCCTGGCCCCTCTGGCCGGCGTGACCGACCCCGTCTGCCGCCGCGTCTGCCGGCGCCTCGGCGCAGACGCCGTGGTAACAGAGATGGTCAGCGCCGACGGCCTGCACTACAAGTCGGAGAACACTGCTAGGTTGATGGAATTCGACGAGTCGGAGAGACCTATCGGCGTGCAGTTCTTCGGCTCCGACCCCGAACGCTTAGCCAACGCGGCGCGGTTCGCGTACGAGCGGGTGAACCCGGACTTCATCGACCTGAATGCCGGCTGCCCCGTCGCCAAAGTAGTAAGAAACAACGCCGGATCAGCCCTCCTGAAAGACGCCGCCCTCTTCGGCAGGATCGTGGAAGCGATGTCCCGCGCCGTCCCGACCCCCGTCACGGTGAAGATACGTTCCGGCTGGAACACGCACGATTGGGTAGACATCGAGTTCGCCAAGATAGCCGAGGAACGCGGCGCGGCGGCCGTGACGCTTCACCCTCGATCGCAGACGATGATGTTCACCGGCCACTCATTCTGGGAGCGCATCGCCTTGGTCAAACAAGCCGTATCGATCCCCGTTATAGGCAACGGCGATATAACAAACGCCGCCGACGCCGTGAAGATGTTCGCGGAGACAAACTGCGACGCGGTGATGATCGGGCGGGGCAGTCTGGGAAACCCGTGGATATTCGCCGAGATAAAAGCCGCCTTGAAAGGAGAGACCTTCACCCCCCCGTCACCGCAAGAGAAAAAGGTATTGATTATAGATCACATCCGTAAATTTCGCGAACTGCACGGCGAACATAAAGCATGCGGAGAGATGAAAAAGTGCGCGGCGTGGTACCTGAAAGGCCTCCCCGGGGCAAGCGCCGCCAGAGCGGAAATCTTCGCTTCGTCGTCGTCTGTAATGATAGAGGAGATCGTCGACAGGTTCTTTGGCGGAGACTCGCAGGACGTGGCGGAGAATATATAAGGGGCGGGCCTTAGACCCGCCCTTTTCGGTTTAGAACGTATACCTGCCGGCCAGCCCGACGCAAAAGTTGAAATTTCTGCTATGAACCAATCCGACCATCGGACGGATGTCAAGCGACAGCAACAGCGGGGTCTTGCTCACATTAAGGTCGTACTCTATTCCCGCCTCGCCGCCGACGCTCATGGAGAACCCGGTGTAACTAATTGTGTAGCTATCTCTCGAACCATAGTAGCCATAATAACCGCCAACCTCGTAACTCCAATGCAAAACACCCATGTCCGCACCGGGACCCGCGTAAAAACCCAGACCCTTATTGTCTATGTCCCAATGCCAATGATAGAACCCGACCGCGCAAATCCAGTGCCAACCGAAACCGTATCTGGATAAGCCGCTGAGTTCGGTGTCATAGTTATACGAAATCCCGACTTGAAGACGGGTGTCTTTTCCCATCTTCTTCTGGTAATCCACCTCGCCGCCGAACTGCGTTCCAAACCCTCCGCGCACACCGAACGCGTTGTCGTGCACCGCCGCGCTAGCGCCGCCGATGACGACGCATAACACCGCGAACGCCGCGCAAATAAGATTTCTTGATTTTAAAATCACAACAATACTCCTTGCTGTTAATGGTTGATTATTATGTTGACTTCCCGTACCGCGACACCGCGCCTGACACCGCCGCGCTACTCGTACTCAATAAACATCCCGTCACTCCATGATCTGGTTGCGCCGCCGTTTGAGAACTTAATCTGCTGAAAAACAACACCGGCGCGCACGTACTCATCGTCAAGATCGTTAGCGTTTTCGACTCCGACGATAACAACCGGAATACCGGCAATTACCTCGTTGCCGGAATATCTTTTAACGTCGAAACCGCTGTTGCCCGTGTTCTTGTCAACAATAATACCGTTGATGACCCACAAAGACATATTTACCTTTCCGTTTGAAATGCGGGAGAATTTGTATACAACTCCGTCCGAATTGTTCAAACTCTGACCGCCGAAAACCAATCCTAAACCAGACCCCGGCTCTTCCGTACTCATCATCGTGTAGGCGTACATTCCGTTGTACTTCGACGGAATGCCCGTTACGGTTAACGTACCGCTGCTCCCGCTTCCACCACCGCCGCCACCTCCTCCGCCTCCGCCTCCGCCACCACCGCCGCCGCCGGACGGATTACTGTCGCCGCCGCAACCCAGCCAACTGACCGACACAAACGCTAACACCGCTGTCAACAACAGCGCCTTTAACTGCCTTGTAATGATGTCCATCAAAACCTCCGTCAATGATTGTTTAAAAAAAGGACGCTCCCCGAACGAGGGGCGGAAATATTGTTTATAGATACGTTTTCTACCGAGCTATGCACCCCTAACGGGGTGCGCAAACATCAAAATCTTGCGGGACGGTAGTGACAATCAATCAATTTTTAAGGCAACGCACAGAGTACCCGGCGCTCTTACCGCCGAAGGTGACCAGCACGCTCATTGCGCTCTCGCTCATCATCAGATTGTAAGCGTTGTCGCCTGAAAGATCAGTAGCCGTCCACCAAACTCCTCCCTCGCCGGCATCCCTGAAATAGCCATCACCACCGGAGCCACCAGGCAAAGCCGAAAAACCATAATCATCAGTCCCATTGCCACTTACATTGTCAAGAATGTTCCAACCCCAACCGCTTTTCGATTTTAACTTAGCGTCAGTACCACCGGAAGCAACGGTAGTTCCAGTGGCTTTAGCCAAATCTTGCCACTCACCCTTACTAGGCAAGTGCCACCCACTCGGGCACGCAGTCTTCGCCGCGCTCCAAGTGTACAATCTGCCGTACATTGCACATTTTGCGGGATCGTCGTCATAACACCAAGAATCCGTCGTCTTATAATTCAGATTCTCTGACATCCACGTCTGAGTACCTATCTTGACTGTCTTGTATGTCTGACTGTTTCTGCTGTCGGTGAACGTGCCTTTGACCACAGTGCTGGGGTCAACAAATGTTACCTTACCGCCGTTGTTAGTCCCACCACCTCCTCCACCACCCCCGCCGCCGCCGGAATTAGTCCCGCTGTCCCCGCCGCAACCCAGCCAACTGACCGACGCAAACGCTAACGCCGCTGTCAACAACGGCGCCTTGAACGCCTTTGTAAGATTTCTTGATTTTAAAGTCACAACGATACTCCTTGCAGTTAATGGTTGATTATTATGTTGACTTCCCGTACCGCGATGTCGCGCCTGACACCGCTGCCGTTACTTGTATTCAGTCCATGCATTTGCGTCATTCCCTGATATAGTGGCACTGCCATTAGAAAAGGGAATTGACAACGTCGTAAAAACACCGCTGGCTAATAAGTTACTTTGGTCTTCTTTAACTTCCGTAGCTGTACTAACTTTATAGATAGCAACCACCAAAAGTCCAACAGTGTCACTGCCGGAATATCTTACGTAAGTTCCATCATCGGTATTGAGTAACCATGTAGACACACTTACCCTTCCATTTGAAATACGAGAATATGTCGCTTGGTTTCCTGTGTAGCTCTGGACACCAATAAGACCGAGTTTTTGTTCTGCCAGACTCTTACCAGTGCCAGAAACCATCGCATACTTTCCATTGTACTTCGATGGAATATCCGTTATGGTGAGCGTCCCGTTGCCGCCGCTCCCGCCGCCGCTAGTCCCGCTGCCGGGTGTAGTGCCGCCGCCGGGATTAGTCCCGCTGTCCCCGCCGCAACCCATCAACCCGCCCGCCAAAGCCGCCGTCACCGCAACCGCCGACACCAACCGACCAAAGAATTTCATACGACCGCTCCTTTAAAAAAAAGTATAGTAATATGGTATGATAAAGTCAGAAGTCAATTCACTATGTGCGGATGGGGTATTTTTGACGTGAAAACGTGCGTCCTGAGGTTCGGACGGCGTATTTTTGACATGAAATGCGGTGTTTGAACGTTCCGACGGCGCAATACAATCTATTGGGCTGGTTTCGCGGCGTTTCGGCTGCGTTCCAGCCCTTTGCGGGGGCGTTTTTTCCGGCGGTAGAGAGGGCTTCGGGTATAACGCGTTGGTTATAAAGCCTTGTTTGCTTGTGTGATATTCTTGGGGGG
>Ga0268262_10004137_pt1 | contig 15178 bp, 12 predicted proteins | sample TergutNc150P3_FD_190354 | JGI IMG/M metagenome (GOLD analysis project Ga0268262, IMG submission 190354) | Nasutitermes corniger P3 segment gut microbial community from laboratory colony in Florida, USA - Nc150 P3 (SPAdes) (version 2) | ecosystem: Host-associated > Arthropoda: Insects >... | reverse complement strand
ATTTCAACGCTGAACAATAACGAGAATATCGCAAGAATAACCAAAGCCGCTCCTGTGATAAACATAATATCATTGATTATTTTTTTCATTCCATTCATCTGTTCATCTCCTGCAAAATTTGTTTTATACCGGAAATATATTTTCTGGTAATACATAAAAAAGCCCCATTGGATAGCACCGCTTCTAGACGATTATTGTCTAATGGTCTGAATTTATCCAGCTTGTTAATATTTAAAATACAATATTTGCTAACTTGTATAAAACCGTTGTCCTTTAATTTTTCGTATATCTGATACAAGCGGCTTTTAACAAAATAATTCTCTTTTTCACAACAGGCAACTGTTTTTCCATCAACACTTTCAATATAATAAATATCTGTGGCATTTATCAATTTTACCCCGTCATCTGAATGGCACTCTATTTGTGTATCAACCGATTTTACAAATGATACAATGCGTTCTACAATTTTATTCTTTACCGGATAGGTAATTGATATCTCAATATCTTTTTTTGAAGGGTTCTGTTCAAGGTTGATAATCATAATTTATTTATTTTCTATTCCAACAAAAACACCACTGATATATTAGTTGTTATTTCCAAATCGCCCATTGGCAATGCTGTTGCATCGGCAGCAGCCATAGCTGCTTCTTCAGCAAAAACTGCCCTTTGACTATATAGCCTATTTTGTATTGGCGAAATTTGCTGAAATCCGTTTTCTGATATGCTTAATACTTTGACTATTTTAAGTTTAGAGAGTTCTGCATATTGATTGGCTTTTTCAACAGCTTTTTTATATGCAAGCTCACGAGATTTAACATAATATTCGGTTGGATTTTTTACGCTAAAATTTACTTGATTTAATTCTATTCCGTTGATTTGTATAAGCTGGTCTATTATTCCAGATACTTTTTCACTATCCTTATTAATGCCTTCAATAGAAAAAGTTATGCTTTGCTCGGCTCTTTGCCCAATTAAAATACGCCGCCCTTTTCCATAATCGTATTCTGAGTTAAACCTCAGCGATGCGGTGTTTATATTTTTATCTTCAATATTTGCCTCTTTTAATATTTTCATAGCCTGCCTAACCATTTTACTTATCTCTTCTTGAGCCATTTTAGTTGTCTGAGCAACCTTGCTCAAAGTAATGCTCATCTGAATCATATCTGGCTGTGCCGCTACCGTGCCGATTCCAGAGACGACAATTGTGCTTTGATTTTGCGGTTCGGGTTGTTTGTTGCAAGCAAAGGTGAGTGTTGCGAGCAATGCTAGGGAGTATGTTAGAAAGAATTTTGTTTTCATGGGATTAATATAGAAAACACCTACAACAACTCTCCATAACGCCGTATAAACACCTTCTTCAAACACGTGGCTAAAACCATATACAAGAAAATCGTAAGTGCCAGCCATGCGAAATACACCGGGGGCAGGGGTAGCAAACCTATGGACTTGCCAAAGCCTGTGAATGGTATGCAGGTAAGCACAAAGATACCTGTGAAAGTAAGTGTCATCAGTGGGAACGAGGCGCGGCTTTGGATGAATGGGATTTTTGGTGTGCGTATCATGTGGATAACAAGCGTTTGGCTCCACATGGATTCCACGAACCAGCCCGCTTGGAACACTGCGGCATAAGCCGCCATCATTGCGGGGTCGGTGAGCTGGCTGAACAGCATTGGGCTTGCGAGACCGAACATTTGGGCAATTACAGCGGGGCATATTATGAAGTACATAAGCAAATAAGTCGTTATGTCAAAAACCGAACTTGTGGGGCCTATCCATGCCATAAATTTGCCAAGTGAAGAGGCATCCCATTTTCTGGGTTTTACTAGGAATTCCTTATCAACATTGTCCCAAGGAATTGATGTGCAGGAAATATCGTATATCAGGTTTAAGAAAAGGATGTGTATGCTTAACATTGGCATAAATGGCAGGAAGGCACTTGCCGCAAGCACGGAGAACATATTTCCGAAGTTGGAGCTTGCTGTCATTTTGATATACTTAATCATATTGCCGTAGGTTTTGCGTCCTTCAATTATGCCTTCTCCAAGAACCATTAAATCTTTTTCCAAAAGAATAACATCGGCGGATTCCTTCGCAATATCCACAGCCGTATCCACCGATATTCCTACATCGGATGCTTTCATAGCAGCCGCATCGTTTATGCCGTCTCCCATGTAGCCTACGCTATGACCGTTATTGCGTAAAGTTGTGACAACCTTGGCTTTTTGCTGTGGGGAGAGTTTTGCGAAAACATCCACATTCTCAACTGCCTCGCTCAATTCCTTGTCGCTCAATCGTTCAATATTCCAGCCGTTCATAATGCGTTCAACGGGTAGCCCCACCTGTTTGCATACGGAGCGCGTCACCTTTTCGTTGTCGCCTGTAAGTACCTTCACGCCAACTCCGTGTTCTTTCAAAGCTTTGATGGCTCTAGTGGTTGATTCCTTTGGAGGGTCTAGGAATGCTAGATAGCCGAGCAAAGTCATATCCGATTCGTCTGCAACTGAAAATTGTCCAACTGGGGAGGGGTTAATTTTTTCCGCAACGGCAAGAACACGCATTCCGCTCTCGTTCAGGTTTTCCACTTTTTTCAGAATGTAATTCTTAATCTCGTCTGTGAGCGGTTCAACCTTGTGCTGATACTCGGCATATTTGCAAACCGAAAGCACCTCTTCTATTGCACCTTTGGTAATCAATTCTGTATGAGGTTCGCTGCTTCTTGCAACAACAACGCTCATGCGGCGGCGTTCAAAGTCAAAAGGTATTTCGTCAATTTTGTTGTATTTGCCAACTAGTCCGCGCAATTGGTCGTCCTCTTTGGTTCGCTCTTCTTTCACCTTATTTATGATAGCGATATCCATCAAATTTCTAAGCCCTGTTTGATAATAACTATTTAGGAAGGCGTGGCGTAGAACACGCATATCTTCTTGCCCTTGAATATCCAAGTGGTACATCAAAACAACTTTGTCCTGAGTTAGCGTTCCTGTTTTATCGGTACATAAAATGTCAATAGCACCTACATTCTGCATGGAGTTCAAATTCTTAATGATTGTTTTTTTCCGCGACATTGCAACCGCACCTTTTGCAAGACAAGTGGTTACAATCATCGGAAGCATTTCCGGCGTAAGCCCAACCGCTATTGACAATGCGAACAGCAAGGCTTCCCACCAGTCGCCTTTGGTGAATCCGTTTATGAACAGAACGCAGGGAACCATGCACATCATAAAACGTATCAGCACCCACGACACAGAATTAACGCCTTTTTCAAAGCTGGTCTTCACCGGCTTTACATTCACGCTCTTTGCCATTTCGCCGAAAATAGTATCGTCTCCTGTAACTATTACCACGCCTATCGCACTGCCGCTTATCACGTCAGTGCCCATAAATGCAAGATTTTGGGCTTCGGTCAAATCACCGAAACTGGTTTTTGCCGCACTAGGGAGTTTTTCAACCGCAAGGCTTTCGCCTGTGAGTGCTGCTTGGCTTACGAACATATCTTTGGCTTGAATAATTCGCACATCGGCTGGCACCATATCGCCTGCCGCCAAATGCACAATATCGCCAACTACCACTTCATCAAGAGGAATTTCCTCGTTGCCAGCTTCTTTCCTCTGCACATTGGTAGTAGTCTTTATCAGCTTGAGCAAGTTTTCTGCGGCATTTCCGCTTCTGGTTTCTTGCACAAATCGCAAAATGCCAGAAATCAGCACCATAGTAGAGATAATAATAACCGCCAACGGGTCTGGTTCATCAGGCATGATAATATCGGTAATTGACGAAAGCACAGCTAAACAGAACAGGACGGCGGTAAATGGATTTATAAAGGCTTTTGCGAGGCGTTGCGATAGTGATAATTTTTTGCCGTGCGTAACTCTATTGCTTCCGTAACGCTCCCTGGATTTATCCACAAGCTCTTCGCTTAAGCCTTCTGCGGTTGTCCCCAATTCGCGGAAAAGCTCATCGGTTTCTGCGGTGGATGCAAATTTCATTCTGTCGCGCAACTCATCTCGGTATTTCGTTTCCGCAGCGACTTTTTTGAATTGGTCTGTATCTGTGCTTTTTTTAAGCATTTGAACCTCCGGTTTTAATGTGAATTGATTTTGACTAATGGTAAATTATAATGTCAACTGGGGGGATGTAAAGCGAGAACCTTTGAGAGAGGTTCGGCAAAGCTGATATTTTTATATGTAATAATCATATCAAGTTATAAATTAGAAAAAAATTCCGTGCCTGTCAAGGGTATTGTTAGGAATTTTTTAATGTCCGTAGGACAGCCCGAAGGGCGAACCCTGCCCACGAAGTGAAAATGGCAGTGTGAGTAAAAAAATTCCGTGCCTGTCAAGGGTATTGTTAGGAATTTTTTAATGTCCGTAGGACAGCCCGAAGGGCGAACCCTGCCCACGAAGTGAAAATGGCAGTGTGAGTAAAAAAATTCCGTGCCTGTCAAGGGTATTGTTAGGAATTTTTTAATGTCCGTAGGACAGCCCGAAGGGCGAACCCTGCCCACGAAGTGAAAATGGCAGTGTGAGTAAAAAAATTCCGTGCCTGTCAAGGGTATTGTTAGGAATTTTTTATTAAATTTCACATTTTCCTGTCAATATCAGCAAAAGCGTTTTCTATACGTTCCGTGTGATACATTTGGTACATTTGCATTATGTATTCAATTAAATTTGAATGTTCCCATTTTGCAAGCATATCGGCAGTATTTTCATTTTTGTATTCGGCGTATTTTTCCAGCAAATAGGCAAAGAAAGCAACTTCATTAGACATAAGAATCTCCTTTTATATAAGACGATTCCCGTGGATCTCCCTTTTCTTTTTCCGCTTTATACATATCAAAAATTACAAGCGGCGATTCTATGAACAATTTCATAGAATAATCAGAAAGCATATTATAGGTTTCCGAATAGATAAAATTTTTCATTGCCGTTTCTTCGCTGATTTTATACTCTTCGCTTATTTTTGGAATAAGCCAGGAATCAAAAAAATAAAGCATATCGCTGCTAATACGGTTCATAATTCTATTATCTCCTGCAAATGCAAAAAATTTAAAGCCAAATCATTTTTAAATACATACTGGTCTGTCAATTTCTCTGCCTGAATTTCGCTCAAAGCCACAGGTGCATATAAATCTTTGTTTTTCGCATTCATATAACCTTGCAGAACAGGCATTGTCCTGTCGTTTGCAACCGCTCCAATAATCAAATCGTAACTATCGCCTTTATAGGTTTCTAGTCTATGTTCGCAAACAAAATCCAACCATTCTTTACCAATTTTTTCGAACTTTTTTACATTTAATTTTTGCATATAGCTTTCATCTAATTCATAAATATTTAACAAAGTTTTTCCAAAATTTGCTCTTTTGACAACTATATTAGCCCAATCCTTTGCTTGCTTTTTATCGCTTGTAGTGTAAAAGCCTGTACCAAAATCTAAAGCCCTGTTTGGAGCAATTATTTTGGGTGCTTCAAAGCGAGTGTTTGTTCCGTGGTAAAGGAGCATATTGGGTAAGGTAGAAAAAATTTTTCTATATTTACGCTTATGCAGGCTATAGCTTTTGAAACTGAAACTGAAACTGAAATTGAGAATGATATTATACGCATTTCAGGAGAATACTATTGGAAAGTTCCGTATAAAGCAACTATAACTATAACTATAGTATATGATGATGCCATTCAAAGCAATGAACAGGAACGCATAAAGAAAAGAGCCGCTTATGAAAGGTTGAAAAAGTATAGAGGGATTATAGATAAAGATATGGATTATAAACAAGAATTAAAATTAGCATTGGACGAGAAATTCTCCTATTCCTGCAATTTTGCCTGACGATTTTTTGAAAATTTGTTAGGTATAAGTTTCTTTTTTGTCCATAACGCTATATTCTAATTTGTAGGTTTTGTGTGTATTATCCAAGCCTTAAGTTCTACGTACTAAGCATTTTTTTGCTAATCTTCTCTAATAAGTTGCAAAGGCGGAATATCATTTTTTAGCGTATCAAAAACTCTTTCTGCATCTATATCAAAATAATGATGTGCAATAATATCCCTCGTTTTCATAATTGCATTCCAAGGAACGTCAGGCATAAATTATGTCTTTTTTTATGGTGTTCAGAAATTCATTTCTTAATCGATTGTGTTTGTGTATTAAATCAATTTTTATGCCTAAAAGATTTTCCAAATCGCATAGCAAGGAACCCATTTGGAACAAGCTAATGGTGTCGGATTCTAGATAGATATCCAAATCGCTGTTGCTATTTTGTTCGCCTCTGGCAAAAGAACCAAAAATGCCTAAACATTCAATGCCGTATTTACTGGCATTTTCTTTTTTATAGGCTTTTAGCAATTCTATGCATTCATTTGTTGTTTTGGGCATATCTGTAATATAGAAAATTTCGTACATTCCTTTTGTCAGAACTCCGATTCACAGGATTTGCCCGATTGTTGGATATTTATCTTAAACTTTTTCAAAATAATTATTCACATCGTATAGCTCAGATTTCTCATAAAGATTTTTCAAATCATCAATTTTATTCTCAATTTCCTTATTTACTATAAGATGTCTTTCTTCTGCTATATTGAAATGGTCTGAACGGTCGTTGTAATCGTCTCTTACGTAACACATAGTGTCTATCATATTATGGTAAGATCGACCTTCATTATGCATTTCTAAACTTTTGTAGTAATGCGATAATGCTCGTTGATTTTCACGATAACCTGATAACATTTCTCTCCATTCTAAATCAAGATATTTTTTTAGATATTCTTTTATTTGTGAAAGTTTTTCTATTTCTGAGTTTTCTTTTATGTATATTTCATAAATTTCATATCGCCTTATCCAAAGGGAAAGATCTTTATGTATTGAAGCCAAAAAACTATGGGTAAAAATATACGTTTCATCCATAGTTTCTGACAATTGGACAATATCTATCAAACAATAGATTGTATCTGCGATGAGGTTTTCAAAAATTTTAACTTTCTTTTTTCTGTTTTCTTTTTCGTCATTTGATTTTTTTTCATCGAAAATTTTTTCTATTATATCAGACTCTTTTTCGTCATTCAAAGCATTAAAAATGTACTTTATTTCGGACTTTATTTGAAGAAATTTATCGTCATCTTTATCATAAATAGCATCCATATCAATTAATTTTGAATATAGGACTGACTTATCACCAAAGTCATTGTTGTACTCAGTGATCAATTTAGTTAATCCAGGAATAAGCATTTGATACGCTTCATTATTAACAATAGATTTCAATCGCAATCGATAAATACGTGCACCAATGCTATAATTTATTTTATAAGGTGAAGTGATACGCATATAGTAATATTTTTTCAAATCTTTGGGTTCTTTGGTCGTAAATTTCAATTCCAATTCTTTTACTAAAATTCGTATTTTAGTGATTTCACTATCTAACAAGAGATTCTGCAAATGAGTAATCTTCTTCATTGTCTTTTCGCCCAAATCCTTTTTGCGTTTATTTAGTTCAAGTATATTCAAATCATCATTGGCATACAATAAATAATGAATGGCTTTTTTGCTTAATGGTTCTATATAATTTTCGTTATAAATTTCATAGTGTTTGAATAAAGAGAGCATTTTATATATTTGTGAAGCAGAACGTTTATATAAGTCGGCTTTGCGGTATGCATGCAATGATATGGCATACATTGCAAAAGAGATCTCCATTTTTGTGAGATTATTTTCTGGTACAAATATTTTAAGAAGAACATTTCTGTTTTCTTTTTTCGATTCAGAATCCACATAGTCCAAAATAACTTTTAATCTATTTGTTTCGCAATCATTTGTATCGTAGATATAATAAGCGCAAGGAAGGTTATTTTTTTGCGTATTACAATCTGTCGCCGCATCGCAGGTATCACACCGATGTCTGTTTTTCCGATGTTTATTATCACAAGAAAAAAACACATTACCCCAATCGGAAAGTATCCGTGCCAATATTGTACAAAATTTCATATCACAGTTACCATTGATTTGTTCAATACTGGCGTGCAATAATTTTATTACGGTATCTTTACCAGATTTATTCAACAGAGTAGAAAGGGCTTTTTGATAATAGAAACAAGCTGTGCAAGAGAAATTTTTCGCATATTCTTCTCCTTCGTTTTTATCTTTTCCGCATTTCAATTTCTTCAAATCCGAGTTTTTATAATACAAAATATCTGCCACCCGCGAATAAAATTCAGCTTCAAGAAGTTTTGCCCCATTGTGGTCTATAATATAGGTTAGGAATTCAAATTCTTTATCCAATTGTACCAAGTGACTGTACGTAATACCGCCCATATGGCTTTGTTCCAGTATTTGTAATTTAGCGATAAATGGCAAATAGAGCATTTTCAAGCCCTCGTATGTCATTTTCTTAAACAACGCATCATTGGTGTTTGGCGAGATTTTTTCGAAATACAACGGTTGTGGCGAGGCGGTATCAACTATTATATCTTCTTTATCTTTTAATGTAGGAGTTTCAATATTATCGTAATACATTTCTTCTTTTTTATCTACTGTTGATGCTTTTACAAATACATATTCACCTTCCTTATTTTTTCTTAATACAATTCCAGCTCCTAATTTATTAATCGTAATATTTCGTTCCTCAATTATTCGTTTACAAAGTTCACTATAAGTCATATAGGCAAAGTCATATTGTTTTCGTTTCTCATAAATCATTCCCAATCTAAGCATATTTCGTACATATCGATAGAATTGTTCGGGTGTTATTCCGTCATCTTCTTTTTCATCTTTAGCTTTATAACTGTTTTTTCTCCTCTTATTGCGTTTTTCTTCTTCCAATTGGCGAAGTGCTTGTACGGTACTTTTATAATACACCTCCGCCTCTTCTAACTCATCATCATAGTAATGCAGATCGCCTAATACCACTTGTAATGAAGAAATGGCATCAATATATTGGGTAGAAGTTTTGTTGTCTTTGATTTCTCGGTATTTTTTCTCTGCCTTTTCCAACAAATCTAGATAATGCTTTTTCAATGGTAATGTTTCGTCAAGTGAAAAACTGAACAGAGCCGAAAAAACTTCGTCTGTCTTTGTCATAGCGAAAATTTCATTGGCAATCCAACTATCAAATTTGTACTCTGATAGACTGAAATTAGACTTGTTGATATGTATCTGTGTTAGATAATTGAGTAAATATACGGCAACTGATTTCAATTCTGGCGCACGGTTTACCTCCAGCATTTCGGGTGAAATATCCAGATGTTTCCACAAAAAAGGCTGCTTGTGGAATTTGAACAGGAAATCGACAAACCGTAAAGACGACACAAGTAATTTGTCACTTAGTTCCTTGATATTGCTTTCTGCGAGAAGATAAAAAATCGGAGTTATCAAATATGCGATAATGCCGACCGTATATTGTTTGTAATAGTTGAAGGATAAAAAGTGCCGCGAACTATGGTAACGTTGCACTATCAGAAAATCGTCCTCTCTATTTCTGTCTCTTTCATTGCGAATTTCAACAAATGACTCAAAGAGTTGCATCATTTTCTTTGGTGCACCTTTACTCACGTGAGCAAGATAAATGATAAATTGCTGTAATACAGCAATTATTTTTTCTATTTCTTGCTCTTTATTTCGTATAGATTTATATATCTCATTTTCTAAATATATCTTATATTTCTTCAAATTATAAGATTTTACTTTATAATCGTGAGGAATAAGTCTGCGACAAACGAATTCTTCTGGTAATGATGCTATACTTGATTCTTCAGGTATTGATTCTTTACCCGTAGGATGATCTGTGAGAAAACTTGGTACGTGAATAACAACATTAAAAATACTTCCTATATAATTGTTTCTTTCCGACACGTCAGCCAAATGAATATCAAACATTTCACGCCCTGCAATAAATATAAATTTAGCTTTTGCAGTAGAAAGAAAATACTTCATATTGGATAAAATTCTCAAAATTTCTGTTTGCCTCTCGCGCGTTGCACCGATAGAAAACAACGAATCTTTTGTTTGCGTGTTTTCTTTTTCTGAGTTTGTGTCGCTCGGCTCCACTTTGTCTAATTCGTCAAATACAATGACAATGTTGGGACGACACATAATGACTGGTATTCGTTGCATATCGCTTAAAATGTCCTGCAATTCCTTTTCTATTTCTCTTGCATCGGCAACGTTACGCGATTTTTTTGTCTTTGTTAAAACTCCAGGACCGATTATTCCACTATTATAACCAGCAATGCCTATTGAATTTTCACGTTCGGTGCTATGAGTGATGTCGTTGTTCAGTTTTTTCAGCCGCTGTATTATTATTCTATGTGTGACAAAAAAGTACGTAATAAAAACACAATGAAATAGCAACGTACAGAAGAGATACATTAATGTAAATAATAACACACATAAATAATTTATTGGACGAAAAAAATCATCACTAACTTTTCCTTTCAAAAGGTATTGTGGAGTTTTTTTCACTATTTTTGTTATTTCAAAAATAAGTTGGTCAATTGCAAGCAAATAATTACCGACATTACCTACTTCAGTATATAATTTAGGCTTTTGTATTTTACGTTTACTCTGTATTTCGCCGTTGCCATTCTCTATAGTCTTTACTTTAGTAATTATAGTATCTTTCTTAGAAAAAACACCATCTAAACGATTATCATCCTTTTTTGAAGTAGGGATTTCCAAAAGTATTTGAGAACTAGCCTTATACAATTTTGCTTCTTTTATTAATTTTTTATAGAATTCTTGCTGTGCTACAATGGGACTGAACAAATAAGCAGAAAGGAAAAGAAAAACGAACGCCATAGTTCGCCAAGGCAACATTCGCCAAAATGAATAACGATATTTATGGTATTCGGTGTTTAACGTACGTGCTATCAACCGTAAAATATCTTTTTCATCCTTTAATTTATGCCCGAAATTTATGCGTAAATACAAGCGGTCACGATTCTTTATATAATTCCAAATTGGGATTAAAAATATTTTTAATAGGAAACGAATGTTTTCTTTTAATGATTTTTTCGTTCCATATTTCTGTTTATATTCATACAATTTATTATTTATGAATCGAAAAAGATTATAACCAAAAATAATTAATAAATAACTAAAGAGTACTATTGTGGGAGTAATAATATTAAAGATTATAGAAATAATTTGCGTAAAACTAACGATCAAGATTATTTTTAACACGTATTGCGTTCTTCCGTATGGATTGTACGGATTTTTTAAATAACTCAATTCTCTAATTGCAGATATAATGCCATCTTTAATATCTTCTTTCCAATTTGTTTGTTCTGGAAATTTGCGTCTATAGCCATTAAAAAAACACAGTAAAATGAAAGACGAAAAGAAGATCAAAGACGAAATAATCCATGGTATGTTATTAGGAATATTGAATATTTGCAAACAAAATTGAATGCCTGCAACAAAAAACAAAAGTAGTATCAAATATTTCAGATTCTTGGAAGAACTAGAATTGGTCTTCAAAGAAGTTTCTTTGATTACTTCGCTGACTAAGGTTGTTTTTCCTACTCCTCTATTTCCTGCAATTAAATAAACGCCGGGTTCATCAGGAGAGTTCTCTATTACCTTTTTCAATTTTTCCCGTATTCGTTCTCTCCCGATAAAAGCATTATGCGAGTCTCCAGATGATGAATGACTGAAATTATAATGCGGAAGTTCAATACGTAGTTTTTTTATTTTTGAATTAAGAATATCTGGCGTTTTCATAAGCAAATCTCCATAAGGTTACTTTTGGTTTGTTTTTGAAAGCTGTTCAAGTATTTCTTTTGATATGTTTTGAATTTTCTCTACAGCCTCTTTTATGATAGGATCTATAGCTTCTGATTGCTTCTTTTCATTTTCAACATTTTTTGAACCTATAGTTTTTGCTATAAAAAGAAAAACAATAAAAACGATAAAACCTATTAATGGTAAAAATGCAATGTAGTAAATCAACTCAAATACATTCGGTTCAATCCCATCCTTACTAAAGTATAGGATAATCGTAGCAAAGCTACAAGCAAAAACAGCTAATGAAACAATAACCCCTATAAGACTTTTTGTAAGTCTTTTTACTGATTTTGTATCTGACGTTTCCATAAACATTTCTCCTTTCCTATTTTGTTACCCTCACCAAACCCCTTGGGAACACAAGGCTTGGCAAGGTTCTGTGCCAACACAACACAAATTCTTTTCAATAACTTCCAACAACAAATTTTTCATCATAAAACTCCTTTATTAATCATCCACCCTCACCATTTCTATGCGGCGGTTCAGTTCGCGGCCATTGGCGGTGTTGTTGTTTGCTATGGGTACATCTTGGCCATAACCAACAGCTTTCATACGGGTAATTTTTACGCCTTTTGTAGCCAAATAACCAACAACAGCTTTTGCCCTTCGCTCAGACAAGTCTTTATTTGTTGCGGGGTTGCCCTGATTATCCGTATGTCCCTGAATTTCAATTTTGACCTTTGGATTTGCCAAAAGCTGTTCAGCAACACCATCTAGAATTTTCTCTGCATTTGCCGTTAAGGTAGCATTTCCGCTGCCAAATGTAACACCTTGCAAATTAACTCTCGCTTCAATAACTGGATTGTGTTTCCCTGCCGCCATTTGGGGTGTAGAAACAGCAGGCTTATAACTACTACCCCTCACCGTATGCACCACCTTCTCATTATGCTTCAAATTCACATCTACTTTTTCCCTGCCACTCCCAATCTCCACCCTAGCACACACAGCTACCGACCCGCTAAAAGGCGTTTCCCCAACCTGCACACCATTCACAAAAACCACCTCGCTAACAGGCTTCCCATCCCTCTCCGCATTCAAAACCAAACCGCCCTTTTTCAGCTTTACATAACTCGCCATATCAAAAATTTCACGCTTATCCCTATTTATACCCACATCAAAACTTAAATCTTCATAGCACCTATGGCTAAGTTCCACCTTGTATTTATTTGGCGAAAGCCTGTTTTCCCAAGAAGAAGCTGCCTTGCCATTTATAACCAAACTCCATCGTTCATCTTTACCTATGCCATCGGAATAAGCTGGCTTTATCTCCAAAATCCCGAAATTCGCCTTCATACGAATACGTATGCTCTGATTATTCTGCTTTATAGAAACAGTTGTGTCTGCCATATCATACTGCTCCAACGCAGCGATAATGCGAACACTGCCTTCTCCCAATTCAACATTGCACGGTGTTTTTGAGCAACGAGAATCTGGCACTCCGTTAAAACTCAAACTAGCTCCTTCAGGGTCGCTTGATATGCTCGCCAAATAACGCTTTTCGCCTGCAAATTCGTAATCGGTTCCCTTGACTTGCACACCGCCTATGCCGCCATCAAAAGACGGATTAGAGGATTTTCCACTAGATGCTTCAGGTATCTTGCCAAACACTTCGGCAGGAACCCTCTTTTCCACAATGGCAAGCAAGCCCATAACATTTTCTGATTCCTCATCGCTTAACATACCTAAAAGCCCTTCGGTACGTACGTTATACAATTCAACTTTAAGCCTGATTTTGTTGCCCAGCTTTCCAACACTGGCTTGCGCAACATAGTCAACCTGAGCTTTCTTGCCCAAATTCACAATGCAAGTACTCTCTTTGCACTCCTTGATAAAACTTTCTGCGCCACCAAGCCGCTTAACAACAACATCCTGTTTCAACAGAACAAATGTATTCGTAGGCAAAACTTTCAAAGCCGCTTGACGCATTTTATCCGTAAGTACCTCAAGTTCGTCATTGCTTAGTGTAGTACCATCAGAAGGCAGTACGGCAACTGAAATTTGCTGGGCAAAGGTGGTAAGGATAAGAAATAGCAAAATGAAAAGAGGGGAAAAGCGCATAATGGAGGAATGTAGAAAATAAACCTATGATAATATGCTCAAACTTTCCTACTAGCTTCGCAAAACCTATCAAATTCCGGTTCTGCTGCTAAAAAAGCATCAACCATTTCAGGGTCAAATAGGTGCCCCCTTTCTTCTAGTATAATTGACTTTGCTTTCTCGCGGCTGAAAGGTACTTTATACGGGCGTTCCGAGCGCAATGCGTCGTAAACATCGGCAATGGCTATTACGCGAGCGAGAAAAGGTATCTCCTTTTCTTTTTTGCCGTCTGGATAGCCGCCGCCATTCCACCTTTCGTGGTGATGTTTGGCCATTATAAAGGCGTTTTGCAAAAAGTCGTTATCCTTTGCAAACTGCATTGATTTTTCCAAAGAATCTGCTCCCGTTGTGCTGTGACTTTTCATCGCATCAAATTCATCATTGGTAAGTTTTCCGTTTTTGAGGAGAATGCTGTCTGGTATTGCAATTTTCCCCATGTCGTGCAGCAGGGAAGATTCCGCTATTCTTTGAATGTCGTGTTCAGTTAGCTTATGACCGCGCTTTACCAATTCGCGCAGCAAAATAGCAACGTATTCGCTTACGCGCCTAGTGTGTTCGCCTGTGTAGCCGTCCTTTTTTTCTATCAAATCGCTCATGGAATACACAATAGCTTTTTGAAGATGGCGGATGCTTTCAGTTTGTCTATCAACTTCGGACTGCAGTTCTTTGTTAAAACGCTCAATTTTGGCATTGGATTCATTGAGCTGCCGTATCAAATCCTCTTTTTCTGTTATGTCTGTTACTATAACAACATTGCATATTATTTCGTCAAATTTATCATAAATATAATTTAGCGAAACTTGGCATTTTTGCCCCTCAACACGGCAAACGGCATTGCTATTATCTGTAAAATCAAATAGGTCAGTTAATTTTAGCTTAGTGAGTTGTTCGCTATTTTTCTTGAAAAAACTTTCCGAAGCTGCATTGCAGAGCATAATATCGCCTGCATCGTCTAAAATAAGCACAGGCAATTTAACAGCCGTATAAACATATTTGGCAAGGTTGGAAACATTAAAACTAAATTTGTTATATTGGTTGGCATAGTGGTTGAAAACAAAGACAAGTGCCAATAACGCAATAAAAGGGATAAGTTCCATCCAATATGAATATGTGGAAGAAAACAATTGACCAACAAGACAAATAAGCGCTATTAGAGAACCTATTAATATTGATTTTGCTTGTAAACGATCTCGTTTTAGAGACACGCTTTTTATCCATTTATACAGTAGATAAATCAAACAAAAAAAGCAGAAAATAACATTCAAAAGAGCAAATCCATTAAATTTTGAAGATATAATGTCCATTGGATTAGCAG
>Ga0268262_10004136_pt1 | contig 15179 bp, 12 predicted proteins | sample TergutNc150P3_FD_190354 | JGI IMG/M metagenome (GOLD analysis project Ga0268262, IMG submission 190354) | Nasutitermes corniger P3 segment gut microbial community from laboratory colony in Florida, USA - Nc150 P3 (SPAdes) (version 2) | ecosystem: Host-associated > Arthropoda: Insects >... | reverse complement strand
CGGTGGAAGCGCAGGTAATAGTTGAAAAGGAACATAAGGGGAAAGACAACAAATACCGATATAAAGTGAACATGAATCATGCCATAGGGATATTAAAAGACCGGCTTATAATGGCCTTATGCGAAGAAGACAGAAAAAAGCGCAGTGAGATGTTTGATGAAATAACCGACATGCTGAAGAAAAGAATAATACCGATACGGCCCAACCGCTCTCTTCCCAGAAACATACCCCGTAACGTAAAGTTTCATCATAATCAAAAATCAAATTGTTGAGGGCTTAACTTGTTGACATTGAATAAAAATCTGCCTATTTTCGCGGAAAGCCTTTCGGAGCTTACTAAAAATATTCGGGTGTCATTAGAACAGAATGTTCCCGACTCCCCACCCCCTACTTCCCATTCCCAATTTTCTACTCCCTACTCCCAATTACTTCAAGAACTTGCCGAAACCCTGAAATCCCAAAACGCCTCCGAAGTAGATCGCATTCTGGAAGAGCTAAATCAAAAACCGCTGGATACCAATATCAGGGAAACCGTAGAAAAAATTTCAGACGAAGTGTTGTTGGCTGAATATGACAAAGCTGCGGAAATTCTTGACGGCTTTCTTAAACAAAGGAAGGGTCAATGAAATTTAAGCGAATCAGGAAACAATTTATACGTCTGCTAATAAATTTTGGTACATCGGGTAAATACAGCGGTGAACTGAAATTTGGCATATCCGATTACCTTATCCGGTATGTGCTGATGAACTTCATCTGTATTTTCGGTATTACCATTCTCTTGGGGTTTATTGCTTTAAGGCTAAGCGAAGGAAAATATGGCACAGTGGCTGCCTGCTCAGTCATGGTCTTGATCGCCCTGGCAACTATCATTTTATCCCGATCAGAAAAGGTGTCGCAAATCGTCCCCTCGGCAATACTGATGATTTTTTACGCCCTGCTTTGTCTCGCAGTTACATGGCTCGGGGAAGCCGCCGGTTCAAACTTTTTGTTTTTGTATGTGTACCCGCCGCTAACAATCATGATGCTGGGAATGAGGCTTGGTGTAATATTCTCGTTGGCCCTTCCGGTTTTTGTGTTTGTGGAAATGGCTGTCCCTGGATTGTCGCGTTTTTCCTACCCGATAACCGTCCCGATCCATATGCTTGTAACGTACAGCCTGGTTTTTTTTGTAATGGTTGTGGTCGAAAATACCCGCAAAACAAAAGACCGGTTTATAGAAATCCAAAACAATCGGCTGCATGAACTCATGAAGGATGCCGAAGCCGCAAACCGTACCAAAAGCAGTTTCCTCGCGAGCATGAGCCACGAGATTCGCACCCCCATGAACGCAATTACAGGCATGGCGGAGCTTTTGCTGCGCGGAGAACTGTCCGATGAAGCTAGGGGTTACGCGCAGGACATCAAACAGGCAGGCAACAATCTCATTTCCATCATTAACGACATTCTGGATTTTTCAAAAATTGAAGCAGGTAAGCTGGAAATAATACCCGTCAAATACCTGCTTTCATCGTTGATCAACGATTCAATAAATATTATCCGCACGCGGATCGGCGAAAAACCCCTCCGCTTTTTTTCCAACATAGACGGGAGTATCCCCAACAGCCTCATCGGGGACGAAGTAAGGCTGCGCCAGATTCTCCTAAACCTTCTGTCAAACGCGGTCAAGTATTCGGAGAAGGGGTATGTCGGTTTGACCATTACCGTGCAAAAACGGGACGACAAACAGGTATGGCTCAAAATATCTGTGGCCGATACCGGGAAAGGAATTAAACCTAAGGATCAGGAAAGGCTTTTCGGCGAGTTTGTTCAGGTTGATACGGGAAAAAACCGCGGTATTGAAGGGACGGGACTGGGGCTTGCCATTACCAAGCGGCTCTGTATCGCAATGGGCGGAGACATCACGGTGGAAAGCGAATACGGCTCCGGCAGTACCTTTACGGCGACTATCCCTCAGGGTGTTGAATCGGAAGCGCCTTTCGCCGCTGTGGAAGAACCGGAGATGAAAAAGGTATTGGTCTACGAAGGCCGGGCTGTCTATGCCAAGGCGGTGTGCTGGTCCCTGGAAAATATGGGTATACCTCATACAATGGTAACGAATCAGGATGATTTCGCCGAAGCCCTGTTTCGGGAAAAATGGTTCTATATATTTTCAGGTTACGGTCTCTATGACAAAATCAAGCCCCTGCTGGAGAAGCCTGACGCGGTTTTCGCCGGTGGGAAAAAACCTCCTCTTGCTCTGATGGTTGAATGGGGCATCGAGGCCTATATTCCAAATGTACGTTTTATGTCCCTGCCGGTACAGTCTTTGTCGATTGCCAATATTCTCAACGGCAAGGTTGACAGTAAAGGTTACAATGACGGTTCCGGGATGATCCGGTACACATTCCCCACCGCGCGGCTGTTGATTGTTGACGACATCGCCACCAATCTCAAAGTAGCGGAAGGCCTCCTTGCGCCTTACAAGACAACGGTAGACACTTGCCTTACCGGTTTACATGCCATCGAATTGGTTAAGAGGAACGATTACGACATTATACTCATGGATCACATGATGCCCGAAATGGACGGCATTGAAACGACGGCGGCCATCCGTTCGCTGGAAGGAGAGCGTTTCAGTAAGATGCCAATTATAGCGTTAACCGCCAACGCTGTTGTGGGAATGCGGGAAATGTTTCTCGAAAACGGCTTAAATGATTTTCTTGCCAAACCCATAGATGTATCAAAATTGGATGAAATGCTTTCGCGGTGGATACCTAAAGAAAAAAGAGCAATTAACAATGAACAATTAACAAAGGGCAAATTGAAAGAGGATGATGCAAAACTATCGGATAATAATCTTAATTCATCATTGCCCTCTATTCCCGGTATTGATACAACAAAAGGTATAGCCATGACCGGTGGGACATTGGATGCTTACAGGATGGTGCTGAACGTTTTCCACGAAGATGCGGGAGAAAGGATGACGTTATTGCAAACCGTGCCGCAAGCGGATGCCCTGCCCTTGTTCATTACCCAGGTTCACGCCCTGAAAAGCGCGTCCGCTTCTATCGGAGCGGCGGAATTGTCAGCACAGGCCGCCGGGCTTGAAGCCGCCGGCAAAGCCGGAGACATGGCTTTCATCCGGAAAAATTTACCGGTTTTTACAGAGAATCTGGCAAAACTGGCCGTGGGGATTCGGGGCTGGGAAGAGGCCATGGAGGAGCGTGATTCTGAAAAACCGGCAGCCGCGAACAGTGACCATGTAACGGTTATACCTATCCTACAGGAACTTGCTGTTGCGTTGAAAGCCCAAAAAGCGGATGACATTGATCGGTTACTGGAACGTCTCATGGCGCAGCAGTTGGATGCCGGCCTTAAAACGGCGGTAGGGCAAATATCCGACGAAGTGTTGATGGCTGAATATGGTAAGGCCTTGGAAATCCTTGACAGTGTACTGAAAGGTAGAGAATAACCTGGGAAGCAATATGGAAAACGAAAAAAAACTTGTTATTCTGGTAGACGATAATCCCGCAAATCTGCGGATTGGTAAAAATGTTCTGGCGGAAAAATACGCTGTCGCCACAGCTCCTTCTGCGGAAAAATTGTTCGGCCTTTTGGAAAATAACAACCCTGCCATAATCCTTCTGGATATTGATATGCCCGTGATGAACGGCTATGAAGCGATTAAAATACTAAAGTCAAAACCGGAAACCAAAAATATTCCGGTGATTTTTCTTACCGCGAAAACCGAATCAGATGATGAACTGGAAGGACTTTCCCTGGGCGCGATTGACTACATCACCAAGCCGTTCCAGCCGCCACTGCTTCTCAAGCGCATTGAGGTACACATCCTGGTGGAAGAACAGCGGAAAATCCTGGAAAAGCAGGCCCTGGATCTTCAGTACTTTAACAATAACCTCCGCCGGGCCTTTTCGACGTATTTGTCGGAAGATGTGGTAGAGGAAATCGTTTCCGACCCTACTCACCTCCAGCTGGGCGGGATAAAACGCGACATGACGGCGATGTTTACCGACGTTAAAGGCTTCACGCGCATAGCCGAAGCTTTACCCCCCGAACAACTTGTAGATCTGCTTAACTATTACCTGTCCTCAATGAGCGACATCATTCTGGAACAAAAAGGAACCATAGACAAATACGAGGGAGACGCGATTATTTCCTTTTTCGGCGCGCCTTTGGTTCTTCCCGACCATGTCATGCGGGCCTGCACCTCGGCAGTCGCCATGAAACACATAGAAAAAGAGATAAACAAGCGCATTATTGAAAAGAAAATAAGCCCCGCGCCCCTGTTAACCAGAATCGGGATCAACTCAGGCGAAATGATAGTGGGGAACATGGGCACGGAAAAGAAGATGAACTATACGATCATAGGCAATGTGGTGAATCTGGCGACGCGGCTGGAAGGAGTGAAAAAACAATACGGAACTTGGATATTGGCATCGGAAGACACGGTGCGGAAAACAGAGGGGCGGTTTCTGACGCGGCGGCTTGACCGGATCAGGGTGTTGGGAATAAATGAGCCGGTGCGTATTTATGAAATAATTGAAACAATTGCCGACGCTTCTGAAGCTTTACGTGAACAGGTGAATGTTTTTGAAAAAGCCCATGAGCTTTTTGAGCGGCGCAGCTGGACAGAAGCGGAGAAAATATTCAATCAGATTCTGGAAATGTTTCCGGGCGACGGGCCGTCTCTTCTTTATCAAAACCGCTGTCGGTATTACCTCCAAAATCCGCCGGCACATGATTGGGACGGGGTGTTCGATATAAACGAGAAATAGTGAAGTTAGAGGGCGGTACATGGGGCTTGGAAAAACTACCTCGTAGCGGCATAATGTCCAGCTGTTGAGCAGGGTAAGCATATGATACAAATCCTCATTGTGGAAGATCAAACCATGTTGCGTGAATCGCTGGAAGACATTATCGGCAGGCAGAACGACATGGAAGTCGCGGGAACAACAGACGATGCCGCAAACGCGCCTGAACTGTGCCGGCAGCTAAAGCCCGATCTGATTCTGATGGACGTGGTAACCAAAAATAATTCCTCCGGCATAACCTATGCGGCTCAAATACGCAGGGAATTCCCCGACATAAAAATAGTGATAATGACCGCCCTGCCTGAAATTACCTTTGCCGAAGAAGCAAGAAAAGCCGGGGCTCATAGCTTTATAGACAAAGATATGGGAAACGAGCATTTGTTTCATGTTATACGCAACACCATGAAAGGCTACAGCATCTATTCCAGCTTAGCGGATCGCATGCCTTTTGCCGCCAAATTTACGGAAAAGGAGATCGCCGTAATCCGTCTTGTATGTCAGGGAATGGCGCGGAACGAGATGGAAAAAAGTCTGGGTGTATCGGAATCAATGATCAAACAGCACATAACCTCAATACTGGACAAAACGGGCTTTGACAGCATTTCAAAATTCGCGATTTACGCTGTAGGCGAGGGGTTAATTGTGCCAGAACTCCCTGTCCGGAAGTCCAATTAGTTTCTGCGATAGATTGTTCGAAGTAAACAAAAGTTTGCATAATTTGTTGTTGTTAGATTATAGTTAAACCATGAACTCAATTTGTCTCCATAACGGCACGGTAATGACCAGTTTTGCGGCGATGGAGCGTTGCGCTGTATTTGTCGAAGACGGGAAGATTTCGGACGTTTTCTCGCAAAAACGTCTTGGGCAGAAGCGTTTTGATCCGGAAACCCAGATCATAGATGTCAACGAAGCCATTATTGCCCCCGGGTTTATCGACACCCACATCCATGGCTTTGGGGGCTGGGGAACCGAGGACAGCTCTACCGGTTCCATCATCGAGATGTCGCGGCTTCTGGTGCAGTACGGGGTAACCGCGTTTAACCCCACCATCTACCCCATGGAAAGCGAACAGATGCTTGGGGCGATAAAAGCGGCGGTCTCGGCCATCGGCAGAGAAGATGGGGCCCAGATCATGGGGCTTCATCTGGAAGGCCCCTTTATTTCGCCTGAACGCCTGGGGGCTATGAGGGCCGGGACGGTACAGAATGTCGACCTGGCTTTAATGGAGCGGCTATGGGAAGCGGCTGAAGGCAGGATCGTAAACATGACCGTGGCCCCCGAGCTTAAGGGAATGAGGGAGCTGGCCCTGTTCTGCTTAAAGAAAGGCATCGTGCTGCAGGCCGGCCATACGGACGCCAAATACGAAAATATGGTGGAAGGAATGCAGGCGGGCATCCTGCACAGCACGCATCTTTTCAACGCAATGAGCAGTATGAGGCACCGGAATCCCAACGCGGTAGGCTCGATACTTATTCATCCTGAAATGTCCTGCGAAATCATCGCCGATGGTTTCCATATACACCCGGACTTGTACAAGCTGCTGTTAAGGGACAAGCCAATAGACAGGATCGTGCTTATTACCGACGCCCTGAAACCAACAGAGCAGGCAAAAGGCCCCTTATTTGCCAATGGGGAAGAAGTGATATTTCAGGACGGGGTTTTTCATCGAAAAGCCGATAATGTTATAGCCGGTTCGGCCCTGACTGTGTTCAAGGGCGTACAAAACTTGGTGAACTTCGGTTTTAGCCTGGAAGACGCTGTAAAAACCGCTTCGTTCAATCCCGCTCAGGTAATGCGCTACCGTAACAAGGGCGCGATTATCCCGGGCTATGACGCGGACTTGGTTGTCTTTAGCAAAAACTTTAAAATGATGGCTGTGCTGGCACGCGGTGTCATCAAAAAAAATTTATTTGAATAGCAAATTTATTTGCAAAGGAGAACTTATGCGTCTGTTAATTCACAAGAGTTACGAAAATGTCTGCCGTTGGACTGCGGGCTATATTATGAAAAGAATAAACGACTTTAAGCCAAGCCCTGAAAAGCCTTTTGTGCTGGGGCTTCCAACAGGCTCAAGCCCTTTGGGCGTGTACAAAAAACTTATCCCCATTTGCAGCGAGAAATGGCTTTCATTCTCCAATGTGATTACCTTCAATATGGACGAGTACCTTGGGCTTCCCGCGGATCATCCCCAAAGTTACAAGCGCTTTATGAAGGACAATTTTTTTGACGCGATTGATATTAAGGGCGAGAACACACATATCCCTGACGGTATGGCGCCTGATCCGGAAGCGGAATGCCGCGCTTACGAGGAAGCGATAAAGGCCGTCGGTGGGATCGAGCTTTTCATGGGCGGGACCGGCAACAACGGGCATATCGCGTTTAACGAGCCCGGTTCTTCTTTCAGTTCCAGGACGAGGGTTGTAACGCTTACCGATGATACCCGCAAAGCCAACGCCCGTTTTTTCGGTGATGATCCAGCGAAGGTGCCGCAGCGCGCTCTTACCGTAGGCATTGGAACCGTCACAGACGCCAGGGAAGTGCTTATCATCGTGTCGGGGCGTCAAAAAGCAAAGGCGCTCCAGGCCGCCGTTGAAGGGGAAGTCAGCGAGCAGTGCCCCCTTTCCTGCCTTAAAACGCATAAGAAAGCGATCATCGTTTGTGACGAAGAAGCTGCGGAAGAATTGAAGTTCGGCACAGTCCGGCATTTTCAGGAAATTGAAAAGGCAGAAATTAAGTAGTAATGAAAAGCAGGCGGGCTTTTTTTTTCTTTCTTTTATTGGTTTTTATTTTACCCCGCCTGTCCAAAGCCGCGGAGGGTGACGAGTCTCAACTGGCGGCCTACTCGAACCCGGAGCGAATCTGGGGCGTCGGGGTTGAACGGGCCATTGAAGAAGCGTACAGACTGTGTTTCCAGACCCACATTCTGGGCGGCAAGGTGATGAACCTGCGTATGCCCTTTGCCCAGGACAACGAGCGGGACAAGCTAACAAATGAGGAATGGGGCTTTCTTGCGGGCGGAAAGGGGAACCCGGCTTTTCTTTGGGAAAAGATCAACCAGGTTCTTGACAGCGAAGACTTTAAAAATTACACAGAGACGCTCTGTGACGGGCGGGAAAAGGTGATCATTTTTGACCTTCCCAGCCAGAGCTGGACAGCTTCGCGCGACCTCTTCGACATTGCAAGAATGAAGGCCGGCTCTTACCGCGGCCTGCTTCACAGGCCTTACGTGCTGACAAACGGCCGCGGCCTGGAAGAAAGCGATGTCTACAATTACCTTTACTGCGTAGGTTTAGCCGGTATGGACTGTTCAGGCTTTGTGTGGCACATCCAGTCTTACATTGCAAAAACCGTGGGCGTCGACCTTGGCAGTACGCTTGCAAGGGCCCTTGGAGCGCCAAGGGGCGAAGACCCTTCCAGGTACGCGGGAACCGGTTTTTACAACTCGAAAAGTTCCCAGATCATTTCGGTAAAAGACGAGATACGCAACCTCCGTCCTGGGGACATTATGCTCTTCCGGGCGCAAGACGGCGGTATGTCTCATTCGGCGGTAATTCAATCCGTCAATTTTACTTCGGGGACTATTCGCTACCTTCAATGCACCGACGAAGCGCCGCTTTCCGAGCGGGGAGTCCACGAATCCTTTATTCACTTTAATCCCGCTTCTACCGCCGTGTCCCTTTCATCGCCAAGTCTTACCTGGACTCAGTCAAGGTATCCTCCCTTCCCAGGCGAAAAAGCTTCTCCCTTTTCCGACGACGGAAAACGCTACCGCGCTTTTCCGGAGCTGGGCGGGGGCCGGGTTGTGCGAATTAAGGCAGTCGCCGATGTTATTGCAAGGTACTTTAAGAATTAACAGGATATTTATTACCGGCTTGTAATTTTCCGCCAATAGACGCAAAATGACCACATTAGCGTAACTTAAGCCAAAGCAAGGAATATGTTGTGAATAATGTATGTTTTAGAATAATTATTGAAGGAACATTTGACAAAAGACAAATTGAAAATACGTTAAAAAATATTTACATAAGACATCCCTTATTTAGCTAAAGATATATTATAGGAAATTTAAGAAAACTGTTCCATTGGGTTTTTTAACAAAAATGTATGCAAGAAAACTTAACAGGGATAGGGATAGGTATAGATAAAATTAAAAGCATTTATGAAAAAACAAAAGACATATACAAAATGCTTGTAACTTCCATTTAAAAGTGGTAATATACTCACTATGAACCTGAAAAGCACTAATCTATAAAGAAAAAAAATTATATCAAAGGAGAAAAGCAATGAAAATCAAAGTAAAACTGAGCATTATGATGTTCGCAATTGTGGCCATCGTAGCGGGTGGCATTGCCATAATTCAGTTGGTAAAGTCAAGCGATATAACCTTGAATCTTTCAAAACAGAAAACCATGTATCTGGCGCGCCAAAGAGCCGAGTACTGGGACGGCCGCCTGAACGGATATATAAATGTGCTGCAAACGCTGTCGAATATCTTTAACTTTTATGAGAGCATACCGGTGGGAGAGCGGCGACAGCAGTTTGAAGATAATTTACGGGGTGTTTTTGAGGATATGCCCGATTTTGTGCGGTTAGCCACCACATGGAAGCCGGATGCCATAGACGGGCAGGACGCTCGTAATATAGGAAGGGTAGGCTCAACCCCCACAGGGCAGTTCGCTTTTACCCTGACAAGGGAAACCGGACAAATACAGGCTATGGCGGGCACCAACGTTCAGAGTACAATAGACTGGATTACAGGACCTAACGCTAAAGTAGTCGGTATTACCGATCCCTCGCCAATGAAGAATCAGGGAAAAGACACCTACGCGGTCAGAATCGTGTGTCCCATTATCAATAAGCGTATAAATGAAACAGTCGGGGCCGTAATCGCTCAGCTGGACATTGCCATGATACAGCCAAGGGTAGAAATGACTATCAAAGATAACGAAGAAGTTACCAGCGCGGTTGTTTACTCCGACAACGGGTTTATTTTGGCGAATTACCTGCCTGATTTTATAGGAAAACAAATTGATACGGAAACACAGTACGGCAAATACCTGAACGACGTCAAAACGACCATAAAAAACGCGAAAGAATGGGAAGGTGAATCTTACGACCCCGAACTGAAAACAAACATGGTAATGGCAGTAGCCAATATTCCCATAGGAGCTTCCCCGACAACGTGGTCATTTATGGTCGGTTCAACGGAAGATTACATTTTGAAAGACGTTAACGCGCTGAGAGATTTTGTCATTCTTTTAGCGTCAATAGCGCTTGTAGCGGCGGTAGTAATTATCTACCTTGTCCTGGGAAACACTACCGCCCCCATCGTCAAGGTAGCGAATACGCTTAAAGACATTTCCGAAGGCGAAGGCGACCTTACACGGACTATAGCAGTCAGTTCCAAAGACGAGGTAGGCGACCTTGCCAAATATTTCAATAAAACGCTTGATAAAATCAAAGCCCTTGTGGTTCTCATTAAAAAACAGGCCCATGTATTGGCGGATATAGGCACTTCGCTTTCCAGCAACATGACCGAAACCGCAGCGGCGATAAACCAAATCACCGCCAATATCCAGAGCATCAAGGGCAGAGTCATAAACCAGAGCGCAAGCGTAACCGAAACAAACGCCACAATGGAACAGGTTATTGCCAACATAAATAAACTCAACGGCCATGTAGAAAACCAGACCCGCAATGTTTCACAAGCGTCATCAGCCATTGAGGAAATGGTAGCCAATATCAGCTCGGTAACAAACACGCTGGTAAACAACGCCGGCAATGTAAAGACCTTAAAAGAAGCTTCCGGAAAGGGCCACAACGGTTTGCAGGAAGTGGCTCAGGACATTCAGGAAATATCCCGTGAGTCCGAAGGCTTGCTGGAAATCAACACAGTAATGGAAAATATCGCAAGCCAGACAAACCTGCTTTCAATGAACGCGGCAATAGAGGCGGCGCACGCAGGAGAAGCGGGCAAGGGGTTTGCCGTAGTCGCCGCCGAGATACGCAAACTGGCGGAAAGTTCCAGCGCGCAGTCCAAAACGATTGGTACGGTATTAAAAAAGATAGCGGAATCAATTAAAAAAATTACAGCCTCCACCGACACCGTGCTAAAAAGATTTGAGGCGATTGACACGAGCGTAAGGACGGTATCGGATCAGGAAGATAATATCCGCAACGCTATGGAAGAGCAGGGCGAAGGAAGCAAGCAAGTATTGCAAAGTGTCGGCGTTTTGAATGGGCTTACACAACAGGTAAAGGGCGGTTCAGAGGAAATGCTTAGCGGCAGTCAGGAAGTAATGAAGGAAAGCCAGAACCTTGAAAGAGTAACTCAGGAAATAACAGGCGGCATGAACGAGATGGCGAGCGGAGCGGATCAGGTAAACATAGCGGTAAACAATGTAAATGAGATGACCGTAAAGAATCGCGAAGCCATTGACAGTTTGATAAGAGAAGTTTCCCGCTTCAAGGTGGAATAGTAAAAAATTATTCGACGCTGGCGTACGTCCATGTACGCCAGTGATTTGTTATTTGGAAAATGGCAATTAAAGTATCATCCAAAAAATGAAATTTCCAAAATATTCATTTATTGTTGACAAATTTATACAATGACACTATAGTGGGTAATATTTAATCAGTTAGCAAATAGTGTAAAGACTATAAGAACTGTACCGATGGAGCCATGCACCTTTGGGATGAAAAAATGGATAACCCCCTTACTTGTATGCGGTTTAATAAATGAGGGATATTGTGGAAAATATTGTATTTTATTTTTCTGGAACGGGAAATAGTTTTCATGTCGCAAAAGTTATTTCTAAAGAACTTGGGAATTGTGAAATTATATCAATGGCAAAACCATTCAACTTAATAAAACAATATGATAGTATCGGTTTTATTTATCCGACTTATTATTGGGGGATGCCTAAAAGGGTTATTGAATTTGTTGAAAATTTAAAACTAAACAATAACAGAAATACATACTATTATTCAATTACAACTTACGGAGGACTTGCTGGAAATGCTGTTTATCAAATGTATGGATTGTTACTCAATAGGCATGATATAAAATTAAATTATGGGGGAAAACTGAAAATGTTTGCAAATTATGTTGTTGCATACGATATGAGTGTAAAGGTAGAAAAAATCACAAAAAAATCAAATGAAAAACTTACTACGATAATAAATTCAATAAAAAAAAGGGATTGTAACAATATAAATAAATTAACAGGAATATTTAAATCCATGAATGAAAAATTTATAAAAGAAGTGTCAAATATGGATAAAGATTTCAATGTCAATAATAATTGTATAGGCTGTAGTATATGTGAAATAATTTGTCCGGTAAAAAATATTGAAATGGTTAATAGTCGACCACAGTATAAACATCATTGTGAACAATGTATCGCCTGTATTCAGTTTTGTCCTCAAAAGGCAATAAACTATAAAAATTTGACTCAAAACAGGAGAAGATATACATATCCTGAAATAAGTTATAAAGAATTATCTGAATATAATAATAAAATGATAAGTGAAAACGGCACATAAAAGTAGTTATGCGAAAATTTTTTTACCCACATTTTTGGTCACTCCGCGCCATCCTTGGCGCGAGAAATTTATTTTTTAGGCAAACTATTTTCATAAAGTATTTTTATTATTTTATCCACAATTTTATTTTTATCTTTTTTAATATCGGATTCCCAAAATCGAATAACCTGCCAGCCTTCTTTTTTTAATGTTTTATTTACAAGTTTATCCCGTTCATGATTTTTCTGTATTTTTTTCTTCCAGTATTCAACATTCGTTGTGGGCATAATAAATATTTTAGGGTTGCAATGCCAAAAATCTGAATCAATAAACACAATTACTTTTCTTCGCCTAAATACTATGTCAGGTTTTCCAAATATTTTATTGACATGCCTTGCGAAATAAATTTTTCGCCTTTTTAGTTCATTCATCACTAATAATTCCGGTATTGTATTTTTTGACCGGATATTCTGCATATTTTTACGGCGATCTTCTTTGCTTAAATCATCCATTCATTTATTAGGAGGCTGAAAATCCATATAATAATTTTCGTCATCAAATTTATAAAATGTTACATCTGTCCTTCCGTAGCGTTCCAAATCGGCCTTCCAAACAGGTGCTCCATTAGGAAGATTAATTCTGTATCTAAAATATTCACCAAGCAGGCTGTTATTTTGCGGAGTATGGATAGCATGTCCCTGTTCATCTTTTTGCGCCCTTCGACATATGAAAGTTTTTGAATCATCTGTTACTACGGTAAAACGCTGGGGTGCTTTGGGAAAAAAATCACTGTTATATACTTCGGACGGCAATTGGATATATGCTTGATTTGGTTCACGTCCGTCACGTTGTCCCCAATTTAATCCTCCAACTCTCTGAACTTCGCCGTTGCTGCTTAAAAGGGAAACAGTAACATTTTCAACATCGGAACTATCAGGTACAGAATTAATATCTCTATCTTCATGAGTATGTTCACGATAATAATTTTTATCATTATATATACGGACTAAGTCTTCTGCCTCAAGCATATTGCAGAAAATGGAGTCTTTTTCCAATTCTTGAAAATACTGAATAATATTTAGATCATTAATTTCTGCTAAAATCTCACGTTGATGATAAAAAGCATTTTGAGTATAATTTGCCGAACCAATAAAAGTTTTATATAATTTATTGTTTTTGAACCAAGCATACAACTTGGAATGAACAGAAGGAGTTTTATAAATATAACTACATGAAAAACGATCTTTGTACATATTTGAATTGAGTATATTTTGAAAACCTCTGTGATTGCTTACAGATAAGCCGTCAGATGGACACATGCCTAAAAGAAGCGAAATATGAGCATTTAATCCTTTTTCACGCAAATCTTCCAAATGATGAAAAGTCATTGCGGAAGTTGCATAACCAGAAATAATTTTTAAGTGGTCAGCCCCTTCTGTACAAGGCTGAATTAAAGTTTGCATATATAAGTCAGTATAGATCATACAGTCATGTACTCCGGTTCTTGTTCCAAAATATAAAGCGTTTCAGGACTTTCTTCATTGAACTGATCGATATGGTTTTCATGCAACAGGGGATCAAAAGAATAATTGTCAGCTGAATAATCAATACCCGCAAAAGAATTTAAAATCGCTTCAAAAACAACTCGAATCCCATCAACGGGCACGGCCATTCCTATCTGTTTGCGGACGCTTTCTTTTGAGCCGTCAAATTCAAAATCATCAGGGAAGGTTTGAAGCCGTGCCCGTTCTCGGTTTGTCAAAGCCCGGTCTTTCTCCCAATGATATACATGAGTTCCCCCCCCGCCTGAACCAGTAATGGTATAGGCCGGTTTTTCAGGATCAAGCCGCCGATATATTTGGCTTATTTTTGCTCCGACGACGTTAAGTTGATATTTTTCCGGTATAGCCGCAGTAAATGCGTTTTCACCCGGCTTTATAAATTGTAACCGGGCGATCACATCTTCTGATTGTTTTGTTAGTTCATTGTTTTTGGCGTCTTTTGGAATGGGTGGATTTTCAATAGCGTCTTTACATGTCCGCCGTTTTGATTCATATGGCTTTGTAGACGGTACTTTATAAATTACATTTTGATCTTTGCGTATACCGACTATTATTATTCTATGGCGGGACTGCGGGACTCCGTAGTCTTCAAACTTATAAAGGTGCGGAAATACCGAGTACCCCTCTTTGTGCATTTCCTGAAGAATTTGGGAAAAAGCTGTACCATCATTTGCATTACGAAGGCCGCCGACATTTTCTGCCAAAAACCACATCGGTTTAAATTTTTTTAGAGCTTTTATGCCATATGAATATAAAGGACCGTAAACACCGTCCATGCCTTTTTGTTCGCCGACAATACTAAAATCATTGCAAGGAAAACCAAAAGCCAATGCGTCTATTTCAGAAATCTCTTTTAATGCATCATAATCTAGTTTCCTAATATCTTTACATATTACAGTTTTTTCGTCTTTTGCTACATTCCTTACAAAAGTTTTGCATGTATCCTTATCATAATCATTTGCCCATGCATGGGTAATTTTATAATCCAGAGCGGCTATTTTTGCTGTTATTGCGGCATAACCAATGCCCCCCGGTCCGCAAAACAGCTCCCCAAGCCGAAAATTCATAATGCCTGCCCCTCCACATTGGTATTTAAAAGGTATCCCTGCCTTTCTTAATCCATTATATGCCCTTTGTTTCTATTGGACAAGGGGACGCGTTGCCTCATGAAAAATGTTACCGAAAAGAGTTCATGCCTCAAATAGAAAATGTTACCCAAATTAAACTAAGGATGCCTGAAGGAGGGCGTCCGAATGGGGCTAAGCATGAAAGAAAAAAAGGC
>Ga0268262_10004135_pt1 | contig 15183 bp, 16 predicted proteins | sample TergutNc150P3_FD_190354 | JGI IMG/M metagenome (GOLD analysis project Ga0268262, IMG submission 190354) | Nasutitermes corniger P3 segment gut microbial community from laboratory colony in Florida, USA - Nc150 P3 (SPAdes) (version 2) | ecosystem: Host-associated > Arthropoda: Insects >... | reverse complement strand
TCACCGAGTAGCCCAGGTATGCCAAAGCGTCGCCCATGACTTCCCTCATGTCGTCCAGCATGGTCATCCTGCCGCGAAGATCGCTACGGCTAAAAATCGACCAGCTCTTTTCAAAATTCGGCACCTTGGCCGTGTTCACCACAACCCCGGCGGCACCCCAATAATAGGGAACCGAATATTCCATATTGGGATCGTAATCGATTTTTCTGAGTACCGCAGGATCGATGTTCCTGAGATTCGGAATTAAATTTTTGTCGACTTTTTCAAACATTCCCTGGTGGATCATGATCGACACATAATCCTGCGAAGGAAACACAAGGTCGTAACCGGAGCCTCCGGTCTTGAGCTTTGTGTACATTTCCTCGTTACTAGCGTATTCATCAATAATCACACGGACGCCGTATTCTTTTTCGAATTTTTCGATCACCGACGGCGGGGTGTAATAACTCCAGTTGTAAACGTGGAGCGTGTTTTTCGCGCACGAGATACCTGTCATGCCCAGAATAGCCAAAACCGCAAACAATAAAAAAGACCTTTTCAACTTTTCCTCCAAATGAAAATATAAATAAAAACCCCAATCAAAGTTAGGATTTTATTTTGCTGCTATGTATTTTAGAAAGTTTCTTAAGAGATACGTCAAAAGTACCGTACCCAAAATCATTATTACCGAAAGCGCGCTTATTACCGGTGTTACTCCCCCCTTGCGTGTAATGGCGGAGAAAATGAAGATCGGCAGTGTAGATGAACCTGGCCCCGCCACAAAGAAGGTTATGACGAAATCTTCAAGGGAGAGGGTAACTGCCGTTAAAAGCCCCGATATGATTCCGGGCATACAAATGGGAAGCGTAACTTTTAAAAGGGTCTCTTTTTCACTGGCGCCCAAATCCTGAGCGGCCTCAATTATTGAAAAATCAAACTCGTCCAACCGCGCCATTACCATGAGAAAAACAAAAGGCAGGTTAAAGGTAGTGTGGGCCGCGAAAATCGTAAATAAACCCAAAGGTATGCCCAAACCTGCAAAGAAAATTGAAAGCGATACGCCGATGATTATTTCAGGCAGTATCATTGGCAAAAAAGAAACTGTCTGCACATAGTTTCGAAGCCGGAAACGGTACCAGTTTATCCCGATTGCCCCGAAGGTGCCGATCACGGTGGCGGTTATGGCGGAGCTAAAGGCGATGATTATGCTGTTCCAAAAACTGCGCCAAAGGTCCCGCTCACCAAACAGCCGCTGGTACCACCTTAGCGAAAAGCCCACCCATCTCATGCCTGTAGAGTTGTTAAAGGAATAAAGAATCAGAATAACCAACGGAAGAAACAGGAATATCATTGTAGCCATGAAGACTGCGTGGGAAAAAGAAAACTTTTTCCTTGCGGCCCGCCTTGCGTGTCTGGACGCTTCTCCATCGGAGCGCCCTAGTTTAATGGAGGTTATGGCATTTAAAAAAGTGTTTTTGAATTTCACAGTTTTGCCCCCGTAGCTACGCGATCTTCGGCAGCGGCCCCGGAATCCGCGGTACGCAACGCCTCGCGGCGTTGTATATTCATCATCACAAGCACGCCCACCGTGGTTACTACCGTAAGCACCATGGAAATCGCCGAAGCTAAAGGCCAGTTTCTGGATTTAAGTATTTGATCCGCAATGACATTTCCCAGCATATAAGAGTCTTTTCCGCCCACGAGCTGTGGCACCGCGTACGCGCCAAAAATCGGAATGAAAGTAAACAGTACTGCTGTAAAAAGGCCGCTTTTTATGTTGGGCAAGAGAACCAGAATTATTGAAGTGAGCTTGCCGGCCCCCAGATCCCTTGCGGCTTCCAAAAGCGAAAAGTCAAATTTGTCAATGGTAGAGAACAAGGGAAGTATCGCGTAAGGCAGGTACATATAAATAAGCACGAGGGTAACCGCCTTCTGGTTGTACATAAAGGGAATGTACTCGGAAATAATATTAAGGTGCATAAGGAATTCATTTATAAAGCCGTTATTCCCAAGGATGTTCATCCAGGCGAAGACGCGGATAAGGAAATTGGTCCAGAACGGGATGATGATTATTAAGAGCAGAACTGTCTGGTTTTTGCTCCGTGCCATAAAAAAACCGCAGGGAAGGGCAATCAGAATCGTAATTATCGTTGAAATTACCGAAGTAACCAGGGTGCGGCCGGTTATGGTCAGGAAACTTGGGTTCGTAAGGTTCTTGTAGGCTTCAAGTGAAAATTTCCATTCCACCCCGCCGTAAAGCCCTTTTTTAAGAAAACTGTATATAACAATAATGAAAATCGGCGCGAGAAAAAAAACCGTGAACCAGGCCGCCATCGGAAAAGAGTAGGTTGGGCCGTAGTTGCGTTTCCCCACGGGGATCACGGTTCTGCCTCTGCGGTATAACCGTCGCCGACTATGTAGCCGTCGTTGGCGCTCCAGGAAAGGTAAACCTGATCTTTCCAGACTATGTCAGGCCCTTCGTCAGAATATTTTGCGTGCTGTTTGATTACCCGTATGAGCGTAGAGCCATTTACTTTTACATAGAACTTGGTCTGGAACCCCGAGTAAATAGGTTCGTCTACTCCGCCCTGGAAAAGGTTGATATCCGCCCGCTTGGTAGCGGGTTTTTCTTTGGATATAACGATCTTTTCCGGGCGTATGGTAAAACTAACCTTCGTTCCAGGCTTTAACTCATCCCTGGTGGTAACCTTGATTTTTCCCAATTCGGGGATCTCCAGTTCCTCCATGTATTCGGTTTCCCCGCTTACCGAAGCGGACGCGGCAATTTTTTCCACGGAGGACACCGTTGCTTCAAAAAGGTTGGTTTCGCCTATAAAATGGGCGACAAAGTCTGTCGCAGGGCTTTCATAAATTTCGTGTGGAGTGCCTACTTGCAGGACATCCCCCAAATTCATCACCGCAATCCGGTCTGATACCGAAAGGGCTTCCTGCTGGTCGTGGGTAACGTAAATAAAGGTGATCCCGATTTTGTCATGTATTTCGTCCAAAAAAATCAGCATGTGCTGCCTTAGCTTGGCATCCAGGGCAGAAAGCGGTTCGTCCAGAAGGAGTACCCTTGGCTCGTTGATTAAGGCCCTGGCAATGGCCACCCGCTGTTTCTGGCCTCCGGACAGTTGGTTCGGTTTTTTATGGGCGTGGTTTTCAAGCTGAACCAGCTTTAGATAATCCCCAACTGTAGAATCAATCTGGTTCTTTGGAAGTTTTTTAAGCCTTAAAGGAAAGGCCACATTCTCAAAAACTGTAAGGTGAGGAAAGAGGGCATAGCTTTGAAATACTGTATTAGCCTGCCTGCGGTTTGGAGGCAGGGGAAGCACGTCGATCCCGTCAAAAGTAACCTCCCCGCAGTCCGGGGTTTCAAAACCACCTATTATACGCAGAAGGGTTGTTTTGCCACAGCCTGAAGGTCCCAAAAGGGAAAAAAACTCACCTTTTTTAATTGTTAAATCAATCTCATGCAAAGCCCTGAAGTTCCCAAAGGATTTGGAAACCCCCTTGATATCAACATCGCTCCCTTTCAATCCGTTTCTTCCAGCCTCCTGTAAAGCACATTCTTATAATGTACAATGCAAATTTTTCTCATCGATGTCAACGGGTTAAAGCATAAAAAGCTTAATTTATACGAATCAACAATCTCGCCCTAAAGGGCGAGATTGTTGATTTTTTTAAACGCATTGGTATCAGCTATACCCGCAGATGTGGGGATTTCCGGCTCAGACCGCATTGGCGCGCAACAAAAAACGTAATGCCCAGTATAGAAACTATGCATTTGTGATAACGCTGGGGAGCTTTATAAATTGCAAGCGCGGAAAGGAAGTAGGCCCAAGACACTCGCGGTCTGAGCCGGAAATCCCCACATCGGCTATTTATGGCGAAGTGTCTTTTGAGTTTACAAAGATAAAGTAAGGTTTATTTTACGAAAACCCTAAAGTTAAATTCTACGATGCCGATAAATGAGGCGGATGGTTGTAATCATTCGATTGTAAACATTTAAGCATCCCATGGAGGGGACTATTTTGCCATATTCTAATGCAATTTCCACGTACAAAGAGACCAAGGTAAAAACGGCGAGTCAGGGGCAGCTTGTCATGATGCTATACGATGAGGCTGTAAAATGCCTGGATCGGGCCTTGGAATTACTAAGTTTAAATGCCGGTGGGAAGAAAAACCCCGGAAATATCGAAAAAATCTCCAAATCTATTCAGAAAACGCAGGAAATCATCACCGAGCTGACGGTTTCTCTGGATTTTGAACAGGGCGGGGATATCGCAAAAAGCCTTTTTTCCCTTTATACTTGGTTTAACAAAGAGTTGCTTGAAGCCAATATTGCACAGGATATGCGAAGAATAACAGCTGTGCGTTATCAGCTCAACGAGCTTCGAAGCGCCTGGGCGGAAATAGCGGCAAAAACCAGCCCTGAGACTGCCGGAAAAAGCGTTGCGGGTGTCAACATCGCCGGTTAGGGGGTAGTCATGGCAGGTTCGATGGCAAAATCGGTCATCAACAAAAAAAAATCCGAAGAAATCAGCGCCACTGAACTTAGTCAGCGGGTGGCCGTTATTAAGAGGTTTAAGGAACTCTTAAAAACCCAGCGGGACAGGTTCCAGACATACCTTGAAGCCCTGGACAAGCAAAAAGACGTTATCCAAAGCGGCACTACGGACGATCTTCTGCGCCATGTGGAATTGGAAGAAAAGATAGTCGCCGATATTTTTTCTATTCAAAAAGTAATCGATCCCCTGGAAGAAATGTACCAGTCGGTAAGAGTAAAAAGTCCCGCCAAAAAAGGCGGCTCAAAGCCGGTTGAAAAAGTGTCATCTGACAGAATGTCAGTTGACAGAATGTCAGGGGACGAAGAAGTTATCAGCCTGAAGGAAGCCCTGGACGGCCTAAAAGCCGAAGCCGTGGTACGCTCACAAAGGAACAGGGATCTCCTTGCCAAGCGTATGGCAGAGCTTCGTTCAGAGATAAATAGCTTAAAAGGCAAATCTTATGCCAGGCGCAAGTTTGAAAGTAACACCGGCCCTTCTTATATAGATATAAAAGGGTAATCTTCGATTTTATCCAACCAGCAACTTGGCAAGCTGAGTTTCTTCTCCCTTTGACATTATAGCCGGAAGGATAACAGGTTCACTCGCCGAAGGCGGCAAGAGAAAACCTGCTTCCAGAAAACCCCGAAACAATTCCGCGTATTTCTCTCTGTCCACCCCTGTAGTCAAATAAATCCCCCGGCGCTGCCAGACACCTGAAATGGCTTTTTCAACGCGATAGTACCTCTGGTGGCTGGGATTGCGGATCTGTGCCGCCAGATCGTAGAGGGCCCTGGCCGCCGGGGCAAGCAACACCGGCGGGATGAGTTCTCTTTGCGGGAAGGAGGCTTCCAGATTTTTATCGAGCGCCAGCACAGAGGGACCCAGCGGCCAGGGTAAAACGGGAATAAGGATTGGCGCTTTGGGGATTGGCTCAACGAAAGGCCGCCAAAGGGAGATGGTGGCTTTTCCGTCATTGCTGTCGGGAAAAGCCGGGTCGGGGATAGCCGCGACTTGAAAGGACGCGCATTCGTCAGGAAGAGCTTTTTTAATGGCATGAAACATTGAAAGAGGATCATTATAAAAGCGGAATGAATGATCGGGGAAAAATACGGCAAGGACTTTTGTTAAGCGCCTTTCCAGCGGATGGGGGAAGGGGCTAAAAAGCCCTCGTTCAGCAGCGTTTTTAAGTTCCAGCAAAACCCCGGGCGGCTTATGGCCCAGAACCGCCCTTCCTCCATGGAGCCACAGATCAACGAACCTTTTTCCTCCTTCGGTGTAGAGGTGGAAATCCCTGGCCCTAAGCACCCTGGGCAGCAAGCGCAAAAGCCCTTCATCATGATTCGCCATTTTAATCATCCCTTATTTTTGTATAATGCGAGCTTTGATGAAGGCTTAAAAAGCTCTTTTCGTGTCCGGTTTCAAAATGAACTTTTACCACAGGGCCGTCCTCGCCTTCGCGGATGCCAGTAACCGAGCCGTAGCCGTGATCGCTATGGAAGACCCTGTCCCCCAAAGTCCAGCGTCCATCCGAGGAAACAGTGGGTTTTTTGCCGACGGCGCGAAAGCCCACTGGAACGGCGCTGTTTTGAAACGCCTTCCTCCCAAAGCCTGGCGGTCGGGAGCCGATTATTCTCAGCCCATTTAGGTCTACTTCGTTTAAAAAGAGCGACGGCTTCATGGGTAAAGTTCTGCCGAACATCCGCCTGAAAGCGCAGGAACAAAGGTAAAGCTCGTCCATGGCTCTTGTCGCGCCAACGTAAAAAAGCCGCCTTTCTTCTTCAAGGTCTTCGCCGCTTTTATCTTCCCTTGGGAAAATCCCCTGTTCAACGCCGGTCATGATCACGCGGCGGAATTCCAGCCCCTTGGTATTGTGCAGGGTTATAAGCGTAACAACGCTTCCACCGTCGCCGGTTGCTTCTTCGATTGAGCGATCCAGCTCTATGTGTTCCAGAAATTCAAAAAGCCCAGCCTCTGACGCCTCGTAAAGACTGGCCGCGTTTGCAACTTCCTGCAAATTGCCAAGGCGCTGGTTTCCGGTGACCTCGTCCCTGGTCAAATGGTATTCGGCTATTCCGCTTTCGTTTAAGAGATTTATAACACAAGCTGAAAGCCCTTCGCCTGCCCTTAGAGTTCCGGCACTGGGCGGAATAAATTTATTCCCCGCATTGGCGGCCAGCGGATTTTCGGCGGCTGGTCCTGAGGCATCCGGCCCATCATCATCGTAATTACTCTGCTCAGATGAAAGAGCAGCCCTTCCGGCTTCAATGGCCTTTAGAAAAGCCGCTACGCCCGCCCGCGCTTTGGCTGATAGCTCCGGCGCGAGGCTTTGAGCCGCCAGAGCCAAGTTTCCGTTGTATTCCTCCTTTGTGGCTTCTTCGATAATGCGATCCATTGTGGCAAGGCCCACCCCGCGGGTCGGCTTGTTTACCATTCTGCGAAAGGCAACCTCGTCCCTTCCGTTTACCAAAAACGAAAGAAGCGCGAGAGTGTCTTTTACTTCCTCTCTCTCGTAAAATTTTAGCGAGCCTACCACCCGGTATGGTATCTTTCTCCGCAAGAATTCGGTCTCGAATCCAAGGGATTGAGCATTGGTTCTGTAAATCACCGCCCAGTCAGAATAGGGAACCGGCTTTGTGTCTGTCGCGCCTTTTTTTATTAGCTCCGCGCAGAATTCAGCTTCCGTATCCTGATCCGGCAGGAAGGCAAGTACGGGTGCTTTTCCGCCGCCCCGCTCTGATTTAAGTTTCTTCCCCAAGCGGCCAATGTTGTGATCCACCACCGAGGCGGCTGTGTTAAGTATGGGGGCGGTGGAACGGTAATTTCGCTCCAGCCGGATGATGTCCGTGTTGTCGTAACGATCCGGAAATTGCAAAATATTTTTTACCTCAGCGCCACGGAAGCGGTAAATGGACTGATCGTCATCGCCAACAACGCAGAGATAGGTGTCGCTGCCGTAGAGTTCTTTCAGCAACTGCGACTGCGCGATGTTGGCATCCTGATACTCGTCTACAAGAATCACTTTGAACCTGTCACGGAAACGCCGGGCCACTTCCGGCTCGTTGCGTAAAATTTCCACGGGCTTTTTAATGAGGTCGCCAAAATCCACGTTGCCGATTTTCGCCAGCCGTTCTTCATATTTTTTATAAATGCCCCTGAATGATTTGCGGTAATCGATTAGGTCAAGCTCAGGATCTTCAGGCGACAGAAAATAATCCTTTGCGCGGGCTATGCTGTTCGCCGCGATCTTTACTTCCGCTCTGGGCGCGCCCTCCATGATGGTAGCCAGAAGCGACATTGTATCGTCGTCATCGTAAATTACAAAACTGCTGTCAAGCCCGCACAGGTTTCCGTTCCGCCGCAAAAACCATGCGCCAAACGAATGGAAGGTCCTGAGCATGGCGTCCCCGGCGCGTTCTTCGATGCGCTTTGCCCTTTCCGCCATTTCCCTGGCGGCCTTGTTGGTAAAAGTTACCGCCAGAATGGATCGGGGATCCAGGCCTTTTTCCCGAATAAGGTAGGCAATCTTGGTGGTTATCACCCTGGTTTTGCCAGAGCCTGCTCCGGCCAGGATCAGAAGCGGTCGCCCGGTGTGCAGCACCGCCTCCCTTTGCTCGGGGTTGAGGATTTCAAGATACTGGGGGATATCTTCAGCCATGCTTCTATGATAGTCATTTACCGGCTTTTGAAACAATGGTACACTTTGCCCATGAATGACACTATTTCCCTTCTTAAAGAATCCGGGGCTTTACTTGAAGGGCATTTTCTTCTTTCGTCAGGCCGACACGGGGATCGATACTTTCAATGCGCCAAACTTCTGGCTAATCCCAGCCGAGCAGAAGCGGCCCTGGCCGGAGTTGCCGCGCAAATTAAGGCGGACATGATGGCTGGGAAACTTAAAATTGACGCCGTTGTAGGGCCCGCAATGGGGGGCATCATAGTAGCTTACGAGCTTGGCCGCCAGTTAAATCTGCCCGCATATTTTACCGAGCGCGATGACTCGGGAGTAATGACGTTGCGCCGCGGGTTCCAGTTGGAACCGGGCATGACGCTTTTAATAGCGGAGGATGTGGTTACTACAGCCAAATCTTCCGGTGAATGTGCGAAAGCGCTGGAAGAGGCCTGGGGAAAAATAGCGGCTCTGGCCTGCGTTGTAGACAGGCGCTCTTCGGGGATAGAAATTAAGTGGCCCTTTTACCCGGCCTGCCGCCTTGAAGCAGCCAACTGGGATGCGGAGGACTGCGAACTTTGCAAAAAGGGTGTCCCGCTGGTTAAGCCCGGCTCCAGGAAGATATGATTTACAAAAGAGCCAATGAAATACTGATTTATTCAATCGAGAATAAATCAGTGCTACTTTATTATGAGTTTTTCGCAGTTTTCCAAAGGAAAACGAGGAAAACAAATAGGGAATCGATAATTTGAGTCAATTAAATTATCGGTTCCCTATGAAGCGCCCTCTTTTTTCCATTGTATACGAAGATGAAAACATCGCCGCCGTTGACAAAAGTTCTGGCATCGCCGTAAGCCCCGACCGCTGGGATCTTTCCATGGAGCGGCTGGACAAGCTCGTTGAGAAATCTCTCAGTCTGCAAAAAATCTACACGGTTCACAGGATTGACCGCGAAACTTCGGGGCTGGTGGTTTTCGCAAAAAACAGCGAGGCCCACAGGACCCTTTCAATGGCTTTTGAGAACAGGCAGATTAAAAAGCGCTATATCGCGGTAGTTTGCGGACGGCCTTCCTGGAGGGAAACCGCTTGCGACCTCGCCCTTGTTCCGAACGGAAACAAGAAGCACCTTACCATCATCGACAAGTTCCGGGGCAAAAAGGCCTTGACAAGTTTTCGCCTTTTGGGAAGCGCTGGAAATTACAGCATCCTTGAAGCCATGCCTGAAACCGGAAGGATTCACCAGATACGCGTACACCTTGCCGCTCTCGGCCACCCTGTCGTTTGCGACGAACTTTACGGAAACGCAAAGCCGGTTCTGCTTTCCGCTATCAAACGCTCCTGGCGCGGCGACCTGTTAGATGAACGCCCGCTCCTTTTGCGACTTGGTCTTCACGCCGCAGAGCTTTTCATCCCCGACTACGCCGGAAAAAGCGCTGAAGCGGCGGGCCTTGCACTTAAGGCCCCGCTTCCCAGAGATATGAGTGCCCTTATCCGACAGATGAAAAAAGCCTCCGGAGTGGAATATTTATCCGACTAAGTCGGTAATCACCAAAATTAATTTCCATATTACATACAAACTCATTATTAATTAATTTAAAATATTCAGAACCATTATACAATTTTATCCCTTCTATTTTATTTTCCTTTTTTATTTTACTTTTGGTAAAGTATCACGCTTAAAAGGCTTTACCGAATCAATAATCATAAAAAGTTTTTTACTGATAACTAATAATTGGTAATTGTCTACAATGGGATAATCAGTATGTTCTAATTTGGAATTATGAAAATCTCCGGTAAAATACAGGCGATCAGGGTATGTCATACGATATTGTTCACTCTCGGCGTCCTTTTTTATTTGATCGCTTCCTTCAAATGGCAAAAGCCGTATATCAAAATCTTCATATTCTTGCAATTGCTGTATTCTATTATCAGTTAATCCATGAATTTTTTTATAAAAAAATAATACTCATTATACTCATTAAGATGAAATTTATCTGGTGACAATTCATAAAAACCGTTCATACATAAACCCTATTTCAGTAATATTCCATTCATATTTTCCTGTCAATATACTAAATTTCGGAATTCTTAAAAACACCATACGAAATAATGGCCGAAATTATTAACATAAGTATACTTAAAATGAACCCATAAAACAAAAATAAAATATAATGATTGGAGAAATACTGTATAACCTGCCCAATGGTTTTAGTAAAATTGGTTTTTTCAGATAAAAATGCAATAAGAAGGATTAAAAGATACAAAGGCAGTGTTATAAATATATATGATTTAGAAAAACCAATCTTATAATAAATCGGGTACGAAATACTAACTGCAAAACAATAATAACAAAAAGACAATGTCATTGATAGGCATAATGCAAAAGTATCTATTTGTTGTTTTGAAAACATTGCTATTATATACGTCAAAATTATTGAAATTATCAGGTTTACCATTCCAGAAATAAATCCGTATAAATATCTTCCTGTAATGATTTCTTTTTTGTGAATTGGCAATATTCCATATAATTTTTCACAATTATTTTTCTCAATTAATGAGAATGTTAATCCGCCAAAAGATACGCTAAAAAACATAATTAGAATAATCGATATTATCGGTTGGGTTAATAGCCCTAGTAATATTGATATAAAGTAAACAAAAATTATTTTAAAATATGCTATTTTAACAGTAAAAAAATCTAACTTTAAAACCTGAAATATGTTATTCATATTTATTTATTCCTTTACTGATATAAATAAGTATTTCATCAATAGTAGGCATTCCATTTACAATTTCTTTAGGAATATTCCGCAACATGGAGGATTTAATCATACCGACAAATACTGATTGATTTATTGTTAGCCCTAAAATGTTGTTTCTTAATTCAGCGGATAAAATATCAGGGTTTCCCCTTACAATAAAATAATTATTCATAAGATCACTTGTTTTACCTGAATAAAACAGTTTTCCATGATCTATTAGCGTAATATAATCGGCAACTTTTTCCAAATCAGATGTAATATGAGTGGAAAATAAAATACTTCTCTCACCATTTGCTATATATTCCTTAAAAATGTCTAAAAGCTCGTTTCGGGCAACGGGATCAAGGCCGCTGGTTGGCTCGTCAAGAATGAGAAGTTTGGAATTATGGGACATTGCCACCGCAAGCATTAATTTAATTTTCATTCCTCTTGATAAATCTTTTATCTTTTTATTAATAGAAATATTAAACTTACCTAAATATTGCATGTATAATTTACTGTCCCACAATTTATAAAATCCCTTTATTACATCTTCTATGTCTTTAACTTTCCACATTTCTATAAAAAAAAGATTGTCAAATATTATTCCTACATTTTGTTTAATTTCCATTTCATTATTAATATTATCCAGCCCAAATACTCTAATTTCACCGCTATTTCTTTTCAACATATTTAAAATCAAACGAATTGTGGTAGTTTTTCCGGCACCATTTTGACCTACAAAACCCATTATCGCACCAGAAGGTAAGTTGAAAGAAATTGAGTCTATTGTAAAATCTTTAAATATTTTAACTAAATTATTTACTTCTAGAATACTATTCATAGTATATTACTTTATAATACAATAAATATATTGTCAAGTTGGTTTTTTTATATGTTCAATATTATTACAGAGAATTATTTCCCTATTTCCATTATTTATCCTCCAATGATGTATTCCAGTGTCGCTATTTTTTATTGATATTTTGCTATTTATTGGAGATTCTAAAAAACTCTTAAATAACATATTTATCATACCGCCATGTAAAACTATTACTATTGTATTTTCTTCATCGTTTTCATTTATTATCTTCGATAGAATTGTTTCGGCCCTCATACGAAAGTCAATATAACTTTCTTGTTCATAAATTTTAGTGTGCGGATATTTCTTTTGTTCAGGATACTTTTTATTCGCTTCTTCCCGCGATAATCCTGCAATAAGCCCATTATTCCATTCCATTAAGTCATTTTCAAAAATAATTTCTATGCCGGTTATTTTTGAAATATATTCTGCCGTTTGTTTCGCTCTATTTAATGGACTTGAATATATTTTATTTATAGAATAATTTTCTTTAATCCATTTTTATTTTTTCTCTTTTGAATATACTCTTTTTCAAACAATTTGTCTTGTATAAATATTTCATTCTAACTAAACCACATAATTTGTATACCTCTTTTATTAATGCCTCGCGATATACGTTATTTTCTTTCGCTAAATTCTGTAATTTTATAGTGAAATGTTCCATCAAGCGCAACATTAGATGGAGCATAACAGTAATAAATTATTTCTATTGGAATATGTTTTATATTATCATAGTCCACAAAGATTTCGGTATAATAGACATCTTTTTTCGATCGTTTTGTATTATTATAAGAAGTAAATATTTCCTCAATTGTTTTATATATTTCATCGATAGTTGAATAATTCATAAAATATTCAATATTAGAATATTCTACGGAAATCAAATCATTCTTAATTTGACCATTTTCAACAAATATTGTTCCATAATAATAGATAAATCCAATAGCTGATAATTGATATTGGTAATTTTTTATATTTGCTTCTTGCCAAAGCTGTCTTTGCTCAACAAATGTTTTTTGATCAAATTTTACCTGGACTGTAGACATGAGCGGATCATCACAAGAGACTATTATAAGAAAAGTAAAACAGATTATTATGGTTTTCATTTTTTTACCTTTCATATATATAATTTTATATCATTTATTTATTATGTCAAGTAATTTTCTGGTTTTTTGTAAAAATGATTCATATCCAGCATCAGAAAAATGACTACCATCCTCCAATAACTCAAATTCACAATCATACAATAATTTTGCCGTTCTTTCTGCCATAATATATGGTAAAACATCATCTTTTTTACTATGCTGCATATATACTTTTGCCTTAATTTCAGACAAAGTAAATCCCCAATCCTTAAATCGTAACCTAAGGTTTTGCCCCTCACCAAAGTAATTATTAGCCATTGAATCCTTTATATAGTCATATTCTTTTTCTTTCTCTGAAAAATGTGAAAAAAACACTTCAAATGCAATTTTTTGAGAATCTTCAACTGTCATTTCCTTTGTTATGGGAAAAGGCCAGTTTTTTTGTACTTCACTGTCATATAATGCCGGCGTTCCGCTATACACATAAATATTCCTTGTTTTATCCGAACACGCTTTCGCTATTGCATATCCATAAGGTGCGCCTGCCGATGAAGCCAAAATATCAAATTTATTGATACCTAATTCTTCAATCAATTTTGCGATTATTTCTCCATATTCTAAAAGATTTTGCAATACATAAGGAGAGGATTCTCCATACCCGGGTCTTGCGATACAGATTATTCTGGCAATTTTCCCCAATTCATAAAAAGAACCAGTATCTTTAATGCTGGCCATTGTGCCGTGTTGCACCAAAATCGGAAAACCGTTGCCATTTCCAAAATCATTGTATGCAAGCACACTTTCACCGTTAAATCTGAATTTCTTAATCATGTGGGTCTCCCTAAAACTATTTTACCTATACAGGTTGTTTGTATAATAACATAATTAAAAAACAAAAACTTAACATTTTTAATCATTTTTTTATCAATATAAATCTATGAACATTACTTTATCTTCTGGTTCAATAAAGCCGGCCTTTTTATACATTGAAAACCCCATTTTTGTTGAATTTAATACTAATCTATTTATTTTTTCTGCTACGGCTGTATCTTTTAAATAGTCCATTAGTTTCAATCCAATTCCCTTTTTTCTATATGCAGGTTTTGTGTAAAAATTAAGTACATGACCAATTTTTCTATAATTTTCATTATTCAAAGGAGGTAGATAATATATTAATAAACCTGCAGTACATATAACTTCACCATTATTATTTATCCCTATAAAACCTATATAAGAATTATTATTTAATAAATCGTTAAAATAAGCTAAAGTTGCTTTTCGTATTTTTTCCAATAACTTAGGATCAATTTCCGGATGTATATCTTTTATAAATTCTATTCTTAAATCAACAAGTATTTCCAGATGTTCAATGCCGACCTTTTTAAGTTCTATTTCCATTGTATTTCCCTTATTATTATTTTTCATGTTTTCACTTTTTTGTCAATATATTCCGATTATTTTATAAATAGATCATCTATGCGACGAACTACACTATGGGTATATTCTATAAAATATTTTAACCCATGCCGATACGCCAAGCCCATCTTTTCCAAATACAGAAAAATCCGAAAATTCAACAAATTCTGGAAGTATAGAAACACTTTTTCGTTCTTTTTCATAATTGTCTTTAGCAATACCTAAAGCCTGTTCAATATGATCTTCAATAAAATCAATTATTTTTAGTATTTATCAAGCTATTTCTTCAACAGTTTCAAAAATGATACGTCTAACGTCTCGGTTGCTTACTACGTTTGGGCTGGCATACAAGAGCTTTGCTAAGCAAAGACCGTCCGCCCAAATGTGCCGATATGCGGCGTGAAAGCCTGCAGACTCTGGTCCGAGGCGACCTACCCGAATAGGGGTCGAGACGCTTCTGTGCCGATACATAAACGGTCCCGTTATGCGAATTGGGGCGTATTTAATTATTATTTAAAACGCTAATGATCCTTCCTTCCCAGAATAAAGGGGTTTCCAAATTAAAAAAATATGCTATTGTTGGTGCTATATCATAATTCAGTATATTCTGTGATATTTGTGTTCCTTTTTTTATATTATTGCCAAAAACTATAAAAGGAACGTACCTTTCTGAAGGTGTATAACCTCCATGTCCATTACCAATTCCCCCATGATCAGAAGAAAGCATTATTATAGAACTATCCCAAATCCCAGAATCTTTTATTAGACTTGTTCGACAACCCCAAAATATGGTATAAATTAAGAATGGGCAGGGGAAAAATAAACTATAACGATAAGGCGCATACTTTTAAGCGGATGCATGGTGTAAAAATGCATACATTTA
>Ga0268262_10004134_pt1 | contig 15187 bp, 11 predicted proteins | sample TergutNc150P3_FD_190354 | JGI IMG/M metagenome (GOLD analysis project Ga0268262, IMG submission 190354) | Nasutitermes corniger P3 segment gut microbial community from laboratory colony in Florida, USA - Nc150 P3 (SPAdes) (version 2) | ecosystem: Host-associated > Arthropoda: Insects >... | reverse complement strand
CCGAATACTTTAATAATTGCCCTATTGTTAAGATAGAAGCGCAGCGTTTCCCTGTAACATTGATTTATGATCCTGTTTTAACCGATGAATCGGAAAAAAAAGAAGATAGATACCGTGAAAAAACAGGTAATAACAGGCAATTAAACAACAAAGAAGACGCTATTTTAATGAAAATTGAGACAATTACAACGCGTTTTATAAGCGAAAAGCGAGAAGGAGACATATTAATTTTTCTTTCAGGCGAAAAAGTTATAAAAGATTGCATATCAAAGCTTACTTTTTCTTCTGTAGGGAAATTTTTACATATTGTGCCGTTGTACGGAAGACTCGGCAAAGAAGAGCAGGAAAAAGTCTTTGAAGACGCTCCCGAAGGTAAAACAAAAGTAGTTATTTCTACAAATATTGCCGAAACTTCGGTTACAATTGACGGAATTACCGCTGTAATTGATTCAGGATTAGCAAAATTAAACTGGTATAACCCTAAAACTTTTACTTCCAGCCTTATAGAATCGCCTATTTCCATTGCTTCCGCTAATCAACGCAAGGGAAGAGCGGGAAGAACGCGCGAAGGAACGTGTTACAGGCTGTACACACGCAAAGATTTTGAACAAAGACCGCTGTATACTACCGAAGAAATCTTCCGTACTGATTTATCAGAAGTTATTTTACGCATGGCAGACCTTGGAATTACCGATTTTGAGAACTTTGATTTCATTGCGGCGCCTGAAAAAGAAGGATTACTCGGCGGAGTAGAGACATTAAATCTGCTTGATGCGCTTGAAAAAGACCGCAGTTTATCAAATATAGGCAAATTAATGACTGAATTTCCTCTTGCGCCGCGTCAATCAAGAATAATTGTGGAAGCGATACTAAAATATCCCGATGTAATCAAAGAAACACTGATTGCGGCGGCATTTTTATCGACACAGAGCCCTTATATCCTTCCTCCCGGAGAAGAAACCGATGCAAGACAAGCTCATCATCGTTTCCGTGATGATCACGGCGATTTTGTTTCGTATTTAAAACTATATAAATCGTACAATGATTCGACAAATAAATTAAAATTCTGCGAAAATAGCTATCTTGACGAGCGCGCAATGGCGGAAATAGTAAATGTTACCGCTCAACTTGAAGAAATTATCTCTAAAATGAAAATTCCCGTTCATCAAAGAGCTCAGCCGCTTTCTTCAAGCGAAATTGACGATTATTTGTGCTGTATCGGGCGCGGAATGATTCAATTTGTCTGCGTTCGTGAAGGCGGACACGGCGGCAGATCGCATGAATCCCGGGCAAAAATAGGCTCTTACCGCAGTTTAACGGCGGATAAAATAATAATTCACCCTGGATCAGTCATGTTCCGCATGGATCCGCAATTTATTGTCGCAGGAGAAATTGTTCGCACGTCAAAAATGTACGCAATGTCGGTTTCTCCACTTTCAAAAGATGTGTTAAATCGCATAAGACCCGGTCTTTTCTCCGGCGACACTGACGGAAAATTCGCCGACAGACCCGAAAAACAAAAGAAAATGCGTGATTTTACCAACAACATTAAAATTTCAGGCGAAGTGTTTGAAATTGCCAATGTAAAAGGAAAGAAAACGGTAATTCTTCCGTGGGAAAAACTGGAACGCATAAAAAATAATTTATCGGGCGAAAGAATTCATAAGAGCATAAAGGGAAAAATCACGGTAAAAAATCAATATAATCTGCTTGCGGGAGAAAAATTAAGTCTTATTCTCTCTCTTGCCCCTGTTTTGGACGCAGACGGCGCTTTTTCCCGCAAAATTCCGCACAAACAAAATTTTGATTCGCGGGAAAATCTTTCCGCTCTGATAAATCAACTGGAAAACCTCGCAAAGCCTGTTGTATGGAAGAAAAACTCAAAAGATTTGGGATTTTTAGCTCTTTTCACAGACGGAGAAGGAAATTATTGGTTTAGAGCTTCACGCGGCTTCTATACATGCTTAAATGAAAGCCTTTCAAGCCTTGAATCATTAATTGATGAATTAGGCGAAGAAGTTGATCTTGAGCAAAAACATATTGTGAATCAGTGTTACCGCAGGTTGTCGGACTATTTGTAAGAAAAGGAACGGTTGATTATTTCGGGATTTTTTCATAATCTAACAGTATGTCATTCGTTTTTTACAACACACTTGGACGCGAAAAGCAGGATTTTAAACCTTTGCAAGAGGGAAAAGTCGGCTTTTACGGATGCGGTCCGACAGTTTATAATTACGCTCATATCGGCAACTTGAGAGCCTATGTTCTTCACGATATATTGGTTCGATCCCTTCGAAGAGCGGGTTTTGACGTCAATCATGTAATGAATATTACCGATGTCGGTCATCTTTCCGATGACGCCGACGACGGCGAAGATAAAATGGTAAAAAGCGCCGAAGAACGAGGCAAAAGCGTTCTTGAAATAGCGGATTTTTACACAAAAGCGTTCTTTAACGACACCGAAAGAATGAATATTACCCGCCCTTCGATTGTCTGCAAAGCAACGGAGCATATCGGCGAAATGATTGCGCTCATTCAACGGATAGAAAAAAACGGTTTTACTTATTTTGCGGGGGGAAATCTTTATTTTGATATTTCAAAATTTCCTTCTTATGGAGAGCTTGCGCTTCTGCGATTGGACGATTTAAAAGCGGGAGCGAGGATACAACAGGACGAAAATAAGCGAAATGCGGGCGATTTTGTGCTTTGGTTTACAAAAAGCAAGTTTGAAAATCAAGCTCTTGTGTGGGACAGCCCGTGGGGTCGGGGTTATCCCGGCTGGCATATTGAATGTTCCGCGATGAGCATAAAATATTTGGGCGAAAATTTTGATATTCACGCAGGGGGAATCGATCATATTCCCATTCACCATACAAATGAAATCGCTCAGAGTGAAGCCGCCACAGGGAAAAAACCGTGGGTAAAATACTGGCTCCACAATGAATTTCTTGTTCTCAACAAGGGAAAAATGTCCAAATCTTCAGGCAGTTTTATAACATTGCAAAAACTTGTAGACGACGGCTGCGATCCGCTGGATTACCGATATTTTTTAATTGGCGGACACTACCGCAGTCAGCTTCAGTTTTCCATGGAAAGCCTTGAAGGCGCAAAAAACGCCAGAAAATCGCTTTTAGACAAGGTTCGCTCCTTGGCGGCAAAATGCGGCTCAAATGCCTCTGCGGATACGGAAAAAACAGCCAGTTATATAGAAGAGTTTAACAAATCTATTGAGGACGACCTAAATACCCCCCGCGCTTTGGCGGAATTATGGGGTTTATTGAAAGAAGGAGCGGCTGAACCTGAAACCCTTGCCGCTGTTTACGATATGGACAAAATTCTAGGGCTTGGACTGCAAGACGCTGTAAAAAACGCAAACGGCAAGGGCGAAGACGACGCTTTTACAAAAGAAATTGAAGAATTAATCGCAAAAAGAGCGGAAGCGAAAAAGGCAAAAGATTTTGCCGCAGCGGATAATATAAGACAAAACCTTAAAAATCGGGGTATAATTCTTGAAGACGGACCTAACGGTACTACTTGGCGAAACCAATAATGTAACAAAAAGGAAATAAAATTGTTTAATATAGATGAGGGACAATTGGAAAATGACGCGAATCCTGTTCGGATAGATGTTCCTCGCGGCGAAGGCAAACCAATGGAATGGAATTCAAGTGTTGAATTCCAGAGGCTTTACGATTCGGCGTTTAATATTTTACTGAGGGTCGCTTATCGGATTACAAACAGCTGGGAAGCGGCGGAAGACCTTTGTCAGGAGAGTTTTTTTCGGTTATACGAGAAAAACATGGTGTTCCCGAATCAGGATGAGGCGAAATATTGGCTGATTCGCGTGGTAAAAAACGCATCGTTGAATTACGCAAAAAGGAAGGAAAGGGAACGAAAAGCGTATCAAAAAGCTTTTCGCGAAGACCACAGACAGGAGGAAACCGGAGAGGGTTTACTTGTAAAAAAAGAGGCAAGCGAAGAAGTTAAAAGCGCCCTTGAAAAATTGCCGGATAATTTGCGTATGGTATTGGTATTAAAAGAATATGCGGATATGAATTATAAAGAAATAGGCAAAACGCTTGGCATAAGCGAAGGAAATGTAAAAGTACGGGTATTCAGAGCCAGAGAACGGCTTGCTGAAATAATGCAGGTAAATAACGATTTACAAGGCGGTAAAAATGTGTCCTGATCCACAACTTCTATCAATTTATGTTGACGGCGAGCTTCCGTCTCCCTGGAACGAGAAAATGGACGCCCATTTAAGGGAATGTTCCGCTTGCAGGGAAAAATTCGAAAACTTCAAAAAAATTCGTGAAATGTTCGGCAAAGACGCGTCCGAAAGAAAAATCAGCGAAGCTGACATACAGGCGTCCAAAGAAAAAATTTGGCGCAATATAGAATCAAAACGCCGCTTTATACCTCGCCCGACGAGAATATGGCGGCGCAGAATTTCAATTTCCATTCCGGCCGCCGCTGCCGCCGCGATTATTATCGCTCTTGTCGCAATATTTATCACAAACAGCGGACAAATCTTAAATAACGGAATTGCCGGTAAAAAGGCAAATAACAGTAAATCAAACATAATTCTTGCTGCGGAAGAAGAAATTCCCGAAATTATACCTTCGGCGGCGGATTTAAACGGTGTTCTTCAGTATTTAGGCGCAGACAGCTCTGATATAATTATTTTACGGCTTCCTGAAAGCAGAAATTTCTCCCGAACAGGAGAACCGGCAATAATCAGAGCCGCCGATTATTCAAGGAGACACCAGTAAAATGAACCGCCGTATTCCTTTTTTAAGCGTTTTATTTTTACTTGCAACAACCGTCTGTATTGAAGCGCAAGCTCAAGCCCAGCCTACAAGCACCGGAATGACGCCGGGAGCCAGAAGACAGGCGTTGGTTATAGACATTGACACAAGGGTATTGGAGAAAGAAGAAGTTATCCTGGAAGAATCCAATCAAAAAATAACAATACCGGGAACGCCTGTGGGCATTCGTTTTGTCGGTTCAAATATTATTGTAGTTATGCAATTTACCCCATTCGTCCGCCGAGGCGAAAGCTTACTGGTCGCCCAGGGACAAATTTGGATTACCGATCCCGGAAAGGGCGTAAATTATTATACATTTATTCAATCAATTCCCATTGAATTTAACGAACCTATTTATTTCTTGCCGCTCGGTGAATCATCGCAGTTAAATTCATCTTTAGAAATAAAACTGACGGTAAAACCATACAGAGAGACCGCTGCTAAAGAAAATGAAAAATAATAATTTAATTATATTTATTTTATCGGTACTTTTTATTTTTCTTTCCTCATGCAGGGCAAAAGCTCCGGTTATAAATTCAATATATCCGAAATTCGGCAGAATGGGAGAAATCATAACGCTTACAGGGGAAAATTTCGGCGCATTGCGCGATGAATCTTATGTTACCATTGCGGGCGTTTCGCCGACAAACTCATCGTACTATTTATGGCAAGATAATCAGATTATTGTAAGGATTCCGGAATTAGGCGAATCGGGACTGGTTTATGTGCGCGTAAAAGGCAAAAGGAGCAACGGCGTCCTTTTTTCCAATTCCGCTTCCGTACCAAGACCGGTTGACGGAGAAGAAGTGGGGTTTGAACCGAGAATCACGTCCGTTCTTCCGCAAATCGGAGCGCCCGGCACACTTATAACCATAATGGGAAACAATTTCGGCTTATCGCGCGAAAACGCCGGCGTGTTTTTTTCTTGGGATTATGAATCAGGAGCGTATAATAATCCGTATGCTTTAAGAGAGCCGGAATTTATCGAGGCTTCAGAAGTTGAAATGGGCTATGAATACTGGGGCGCGCGTGAAATACGAGTTCGCATACCGGACGGAGCCGTTAGCGGGAATCTCGAAGTAAGAACAATTTACGGTAATTCGCCGAGCGTTTTCATTGACGTTAGCGGGAAACCGGGAGTTAAAAACATAAAAGACAAGCGCAGTTATACGATAACATACTCGGTTGATATCAGAGTAACGGATGCATCAAGACCGAATGTACTTTATTTATGGGTTCCAAAACCGGTAAACTCCCCATCACAAAGAAATGTCACCCTTGTTTCTCGCAACGTTGACCCATTTACGGAAAATGTTAAAGGCGCAAGTCTTTATAAATTGGAAAATCTTTTTTCCGGATCGTATCAATCTATTAATCTTTCATACCGCGTAGATGTATACTCAGTAGGGGTGGGACTAAGACCGCTCTCAATAAAACAAGAAACAACAGGACTTTCCGCTGCCAATACAAAAAGTTCAAAATTAATTCCTAGCGACAATAATCAAATTAAAACGGCTGCTAATTTAATAGTAAACAGAGAACAAAATCCGTATTTAAAAGCAAAAATGATTTACGACTGGATAATAAACAATATGCAAATATCAACTAAAACTACAGAAAAAAGCCTTACCGATTCTTTGACAAACAAACGCGCAAACCCATACACTATCGCCATGCTGTACACTGCCCTGCTCCGCGCTGTCGGAGTTCCGGCTATTCCTGTAGCGGGCGTTTTAGTAAATCAGAACGGACAAACAGTACGTCATTACTGGAGCGAATTCTGGATAGACAGTTTCGGCTGGGTTCCGGTTGATCCCGCTATGGGAGCCGGAGCTATTAAAATTACAGATAACGCAAACCGGCAGGGTGAAGAACAGGCGGAAAAAGATATATTAAATTTCTACTTTGGCAATTTAGATAACCAGCGTATTACTTTTTCCAGAGGAGAAATTTCCTTTTCGCAGATTGAAAAACGAGGCAGACTTGTTTCACATCCGCAATCATATTCACTGCAAAGTGTTTGGGAAGAATCAGCAGGCGGACTTGAATCGTATTCCAGTTTCTGGGGAGATATTTATATCAGCGGAACATACGCACAGTAGCATATAAGCGCCATTAAAACGGCGCTTATATGCACGATAAGCAACATTGCTTCGCAACGTCGCTTATCGCAGCGGTTTACGGGCGGTTAAACCGCCCTACATCTGACCTTGCGGTCAGACGTCGTAAACCGCCATTATTTAGGGAGTATTATTTAGGAGCAATTATAATATAAAAGGAGAGGTAGTTATGGTAACGGTAATTTCATTGGGCGGATCAATTGTTGCGCCGAAAGAGGTTGATGTTGAGTTTTTAAAAAATTTTGTAAGCGTTATCCGCTCATTCATAGAAGAAGATTCGAGCAGACGTTTTATTTTTGTCGTCGGCGGCGGCGGTCCTGCGCGGATATGGCAGAATGCTTATCGTGAAATTTCATCAGGCGGCGTAAAGAACGAAGAAGCCGACTGGATTGGAATTACGGCGACAAGACTGAACGCGCAATTAATAAAAGCGATTATGGGCGAATGGTGCGCGCAGGAAGTTGTTACAAACCCAACTGAAGTTGACCCATTAACAGGCAAAGTGCTTGTTGCCGCCGGCTGGAAGCCAGGATTTTCTACGGATTACGATGCGGTTTTGTTAGCAGAGCGTTTCGGCGCAAAAATGCTGATAAATCTTTCAAACATAGAAAAAGTTTACACGGCTGATCCAAAGACAGACCCGAACGCCCGCCCTATCGATAAAATAACATGGGCGGATTTCCGCGCCATGGTAGGCGACGAATGGGTTCCCGGGAAAAACGTTCCATTTGACCCTGTCGCCAGCCGCCATGCGGAAAAACTCGGCTTAAAGGTAATCTGCGCCGCCGGTAAAGATCTTGACAACCTAAGAAAGATTCTTGGCGATCAAGATTTCACCGGCACGACTATACATTAATTTTTAACACCGCCGATAATTACCAATCTTCCGTCTGTTACAGGTTTTACTGATTTATTCGCTCTGATGTACTCTGTTACAACATACGAAAGCAATATCGATGTGTTTAATTTATCTGTAGCGTCTAACATCGGCGTATAACCGTCTCCGCCGCCCAGAATATAATCGTTTGTGCAGAAACGATACACGCGGTTAGGATCAACAGGCGCGCCGCCTATCGTTAAATCCTTAATTACCGGATTAACCGAATTCTTATCGATTGTATAGCGCACTTCGCTTGAGAACTGCGGGAACCCGCCGTTTCCCTGCGGAATTGCCGCAATAAAATCGAACAATTTAATAATCTGCGCACCTGTCATTGACGCTACAAAAAGATAGTTCTCAAACGGGAGAACGGTTAAAATATTTTCCTGCGTTATCGGTCCTTTTTTAAGCTCCGCGCGGATATTTCCGCCGTTATGGAACACGAAATCAACTTGCTGTTTGCTTACATTCCGTAAGTACCATGCATTAGCGTCTGTAATTAAATTACCGATTGCCGTCTCTTGATACCTAGGCAGACGATTTCCAAAAACGAAATCATCTGACGCTTCTCCGATTTCTTCTTTTAAAACCTTTCCGGCTTTTTCAATATAAGGTTTAAGCATTTCGTTAACGTCGGTATCCGGTTTTACAGCCATCGACACCCAGTCAAAATCGGCAAGCTTACCGTTCCTTACGCTGAGTTTTCCAAAGCCCATGTATTTTCCCATTTCATTCGCGGTTACAATCCATGTGTTACCCGCTCTTTTGGGAATTTCAAAATATGAATGAGAATGAGCGTCTACTAATATATCTATCCCCTCAACTGTAGAAGCCAGTTCAATAGATGTTATATGATCCGGCGCTTCTTTTACGTCGCCCATGTGGGTTAAGCCGATAATAATGTCAACTTTTTCCTTATTACGCAGAATATCCACTACTTCACGGGCGGCCTCTATTTCATTTACAAACACAAGGGAGCTGTCGGGACTTGCGATAGTGAGCGTACGCAAAGTTGTAATTCCGAATATGCCTACGGTAAAATTATTATACTGTTTTACAAGATACCTGTTGCCGCCAAGATATGAACCGTCAGCTTTTTTAACATTTGATGAAACAAAAGGAAAATCCGCAAGACCTATCTGTATGTTAAGTTTTTCCATATTACCGTCAAATTCATGATTGCCGAAAGTTACCGCATCATAACCGATTATGTTATATGCGCGAATACCCGGCTCAGCGTCAAACATATTTGAAAGAGCGCTTCCTGTGTTAAAATCTCCCGAATCAACAAGAAGAACCTGCGGATTAACGGCTCTTACAACCTTAACAAATGTAGCCATTTCCGCAATGACTGATCGCCCGTCAGCTGCCAACAATGATCCGTGGAAATCGTTGGTATGAAGCAGAATCAAGTCCCCGCTCTTGCCTGCGCCGCTGCCGGAAGTTTCCTGAATAGCCGCGGCATACAAAACACCTGTCAATAAAAAGACAACCAGTAATAAATAACCTCTTTTTTTCATAATTTTCCTCCTAAAGTTTTTTATTTTAATTCTTATTTTCTTCACACGGCGCTATAGTAACTTTTACTTCCATTACTCTTTGTTTTATAACCTTTAATACGTTTATTGTCAAATGCCTCCATGTGAGAATTTCATTAATTTGAGGCAATCTTCCGAGTTTTTCCATAATCCAGTTTGCTATTGTTGTGTCGGGTATTTCTTCCTCATCTTCAACATCTACGGCAATCGCTTCCAGCATATCCTCAAAACTTACGCCGCCCAATACCGTAAAACTGCCGTCGCTTTCTTTTCTAACAGGCTCTACCACTTCTTCATGTTCATCCCAGATTTCACCTACAATTTCTTCTACAATATCTTCTATTGTTACAACTCCCAAAGTTCCGCCGTGTTCATCGATAATTACCGCCATGTGTGTTTGTTTTTTCTGCATTGTTTTAAGAAGTTTTCCGAGTTTAATTGTCTTTGCGATAAAAACAACAGGTTTGATAATTTGCACAGGTGTTTTATGTCCTTTCATAACTTCGTGATAAAAGTCTTTTAATAAAATAATACCTTTTATGTTATCGATAGTTTCTTCAAAAACAGGGATGCGTGAAAAACCAGTTTCTATAAATTTGCGGTCAATTTCTTCTATTGAAGAAGCAATGGAAACCGCCTGAACGTCAATGCGCGGAGTAAAAATATCCGAAACTTGAAGATCGTCAAATTCGATAACTTGGCGGATCATCTGTTCTTCCTGTATATTAATGGCTCCTTCCTGCCTTATCTCTTCCACATAAGTTAAAAGTTCGTCTTCCGTTGTAGATCGATTCATTTTTACAGGGAAAATTATCAAAAGAAATTTTTTCCAAATACTGACAAGCGCGTTTATGGGAGTCAGAATAAAAATAAAACAACGTAAAAGCGGAGCGTTTCTAAGGGCGGTTAATTCCGGATCTTCCTTTGCCAGTGTTTTCGGAGAAATGTCGCCGAAAACCAAAACAAGAATTGTCATAACCCCGGTGGCAATACTTACACCGCGCGCTTCTCCGAACAATCCTATAAAAAAAGCCGTAGCAAGGGCGGAAGCGGTAATATTTACGATATTATTTCCGATTAAAACCGTTGAAAGTATTTTGTCATAAGTCTCCAGCAATTTAAGCGCAAGCCGCGCCCTTTTGCTTTTTTCGGCAAGACTTTTAAGCTTGATACGATTTAATGCCGAATAAGCCATTTCTGATGCCGAAAAAAACATAGAAAGAAGCAAAAGAATAAAAAGAGAAATTCCTAGAATTAAATAATATGAGTGTGTGTCATCCATATTGAAAGGCGCCGATCAGAATCGAACTGATGCATAACGGTTTTGCAGACCGCTCCCTTACCGCTTGGGTACGGCGCCTGAGATAAATGTACTAGAATACCGTAGAAATGTCAATGAATGGACAAGGGACTTACACCGCTTAATTATAACTATTATTTCGGCGGCGGCGGTATTATTTGTTCATACACTACATCAAACTGCGGTTTCCCAGACGACGCATAATTAAGCGTAGTAACATTTGAATATGTCAAATAAATCTTACCGCCTTTTAAGTTGCCGCTAAACCATAACTTATATTCCTTTCCGGCTTCCAGCGGCGGACACTTAAAAATACCCCTTCTTCTTTCACCAAAACGATTTTCATCCCAATATACATATACTCTTAAATTTAACGGTTTTCCGACAGGAAATAAATTATCACGCTCCCAATATGTTCCTGCCGCCGGAGACGATCTTGAAACTCCGTCGCAATCAACAAGCATTACTCCCACTTTACTTCCCTGAATAAATGTTATTGGTACTGCCTTCTCTCCTTCCGCCGCAAATGAAAATCGAACAGGAACAGGTGCGGGTTGTTTTGGGGCGGAGGAAAAACATCCTGTAAAACAAAAAGCCGTAATAGTCAAAACTATCAATAAAATCTTTTTGGTTTTCATTATTCTGCCCTCCTGCCTTGACTATGCTTGACGAATTGTAATTTATGCATCGTGGAAATAAGTTTTTCTTCCGGCATGGAATTTAATGTCTCAATTAAAAAATTAAGTCTTTCTTCCGGTAAACGGTTAACAGCTTCAGTCATAGCGGAAATCTCTTTTTCAGAGAAAGAACTTAATGTTTGCGAATAAGCGTCTATTTCCGCTTCGGGCAGGGAATAAAATTTGTACGCCAAAGCGTCAATTTCCGTTTCAGGCAAAGCGTCAAATTTATGCATTAAAGAATTAAATTCCGCATTAGGCAAATTTCTGACTGCCGCCGAAAAGGTATCAATGCCGTCCAATTTTTTGCCTCGTTGATCTCTTGCGTGTTCTATACTTTTCCTTATAATAACGACTGTCAATGCTATGGGAAGAAGACACACGTCAACAATAGGAAGGAAAATTAATAAAAGCGCTCCTTTACCGTCAACATGACTAAGATCAAGCGGTTCACCTGTTATAAGCCACCACGACAAACAGCTTGTAAAGCTGCCGGCAACCATTACCAAAACCAAAATCATGGCGATTATTCTTGAAATCTTTTTCATAAAAACCCCCATATATTATTTATGGTATAAATTACGAAATTTAAACCCGATTAATCCAGCCGGTTCCATGCCGGCAAAGTATCATCTTCTTCATCGGTTTTTTGTTCTTCCGGAATTGTGCCCTGCCTGTTGTTGCGGGAATTATTTCTGGGTTGATTCCTGTTATTCTGATTCTGATTTCTGGAAGGCGGTTGATTCATTTCCGGGAATAAATCCAAATCCAACTGCAGTGTGGGTCTTGGGATATTGTCTAAAATGGAAGGATCCAAATTGTTATTTATCGACGGAACCGAAGTAGACGGCAGTCTTGAGCCTTGTGCGGCGCCTCCGCTTCCGTGCAGATCACAATAACGGCCCGGAATGGTTCCTTCCAAGAATGGAAGATAAACCGCTCCTTGATTACACGCATCCGTCAATAAAAGCCCCGAACCTCTGCAAACCGCCACATCGGCGACTCCCGACGGGCGCGAAAAATTCTTTTGCGGAAGCCCGACGTGAATATCGTGCATATAATTTCCCCAAAGAGGAGAGGTTAACATTTCACCTGTTTGTGAAATTCCCAATGAGTTACCGGGTTTGTCAAAACCGTACCACATTGCCGTCGTGTAATACGGTGTATATCCGACTACCCACGCATCTGACCAGTTTTGTGTTGTTCCAGATTTTCCTGCAAGAGGCATCTTAAATGTTTTTCCGTCGCTGTCTTTGTATGTCAGCTTTGTTCCGGAACTTGTTCCGTAAGCAAGAGTACCGCCTGTAACAACAAACTCCATCATTCTGGTCATTACATAGGCATTCTGCGGACTGACAACTTGACCGTTATTAGGAAGCCGCCTCTGTCTTTGACGGACATCTCTTTCAATATCAAATACAACTCTGCCGTTACGATCTTCCACAGTGCGGATTGCTATCGGAGTGACATTACGCCCCTGATTTGCAAAAACAGCAAACGCCCTTGCCATCTGTATAGGCGCGACTGAAATTATTCCCAATCCCATGGGGAAATAACGCGGGAAAGTACTCCTGATTTTAGCCGGATCCGTAATATCCAAAAGAGCCGCGGATCTGTTAATAGCGGCGTCAAAGCCGATAGTTTCCAAAACTTTTAACGCTGGGATGTTAAGCGACAACGCAAGAGCTGTGTAAAGCAGTAAAGGACCTCTCCACCTTCCGCCGTAATTGTTCGGAACATAAGGCGTGCCGTCTTCGTTATGAAACGCCATCGGTGTATCATAAATTAACGATGCGGCTGTAAGCAGTTTGCTGTCTATAGCAGCTGAATAATACAACGGCTTATACGAAGAACCGGGAGTAACGCTGGCTTGAACGGCGCGGATAAGCTGATTCGATTCATCATATTTTGATCCGCCGATTGCGGTAATATAACCTGTTTCATTTTCTATCGTGATAAGCGCGCCTTCTACGACGTTTTCCTCAATATTTACTTTAAGCTGTTCAAAACCGGATTCTGTCATGCTTTTTAAGCCTTGAATACCGAAAAGCAAAGCCGCCATATCAACCACGGGATTAATTGTTCTTGTGTAACGCGACATCGCCCTGCTTTCGTTCTGTCCGACTGTACCCATGCGAATGTCAGTAAGATTAAAAGTAAGAGTAAGAAGATCTACTATGGGCAGATAAACACGCTCCGAGAAAATATTGCTTCTTCTGTTTAACGCCGTATATTCAATGTTTGCCTTTTCAAGACCTTCGGCAACATAAATATCCGCTGCTGCCTGATGGGTTAGATTCAGAGTTGTATGCACTACATAACCGTCTCGGAAATAATCTCTTGAACCGTACATCAACACGTCAAGTTCTCTGCGTACATATTCGCTGAACCACGGAGCTTTGTCTTGACGTGTAAGATACGCCGACAGAGCGGGTCTTGTATAATCAAACTTATCCCAGAATGCGTTGAAGGATGCTTCCGCTTCGTATTTATCGGCATAACCGAATTGAATCATGCGTTCAAGAACAAAATGCTGTCTGTCTCTCGCCTGATTCGGATTTTTTAACGGATCAAAACGTCCCGGACCTGAAAGCAATACGGCTAATACCGCAGACTCGGCAAGGTCTACCTCTCGTGCGCTGTGGTTAAAGAAATATTTACTGGCTGTTTCTACTCCGTAAGTACCGGGACCCATCGGCATATAGTTAAGGTATATTTCCAAAATTTCATTTTTCGTATAACGCCGTTCAATTTGAAACGCCCACCATAATTCTCTGATTTTCCTTTTGATAGTGCGTTCATTGCGATCACAGTACAAAGTACCGGCTACCTGCTGGGTAATTGTAGAACCGCCGCCCCAGCCTTTTCTGAGCACTTGCCCTATTAACGCACGTGTAATGGCACGAATACTAAAACCGCGATGACTGTAAAAATCGGGATCCTCACGGGAAATAACCGCATGAATCAGATGACGCGGAAGTTCGCTTAAAGAAACCATTTCGCGTTTTTCGTCGGACGCGAATTCGGTTATTAAATTACCGTTAATATCCAAGAGTTTGGTAGGAAGCGCAGGAGCCAGTTCGCTGAAATCTTCCTGATTTTTTGTATTTGCCGTCATCGCCAGAGATAAACCAAGGCCGATACCTATGATTATCACAATTATAATTGTAAAAGCGACGAGTACTCTGACTGTCAGGGTGGAAAAAAACGTGTTTCCTGCTGAATTTCCCATATATTATAGAATATAAAATTGATAAAATTCCGTCAAGTAGGGGAAATTTGCCGTTTTTGCCGTCTTTTACCGCTATTTAATAGATCACGCAGGGATAGCGGCTATATTGCGCCTTAACTTCCGTAATTCAAACATAATTAATAACCCTGTAAGGATAAAGGAAAAACCGTCGGCGACAGGAGCGGCGGCGACTACACCCCACAATCCCCATATTTTACCGAAGATGAGTATGCACGGAATGAGGGCGATACACTGCCTTAACATGGAAAGGAAAATCGATATTTTCGGGCGACCTGTGACTACAAACATATTTGTTGATACAACTTGAAAACCCGCAGTCGGCAGTAACAGCATCATTATCCTCATAGCCCGAGGAGTAAATTGCATCAGCGCGTCGCTTCCTTCCGCAACAAATGCCATAACCAGATAACGCGCGAAAATTTGAACTACGGCAAACCCGCAGACGCAGATCAATGTGGCGGCTCCTATCGCGCCCAAATAAGCGCGTAACACACGGCGGAATATTTTAGCCCCGTAATTATAACCGAGTATGGGCTGCGCCCCCTGATTGATCCCGAAAACAGGCATAAGTATCAACATTAAAATAGTGCCGTTTATATTCATTCCCGAAA
>Ga0268262_10004133_pt1 | contig 15188 bp, 18 predicted proteins | sample TergutNc150P3_FD_190354 | JGI IMG/M metagenome (GOLD analysis project Ga0268262, IMG submission 190354) | Nasutitermes corniger P3 segment gut microbial community from laboratory colony in Florida, USA - Nc150 P3 (SPAdes) (version 2) | ecosystem: Host-associated > Arthropoda: Insects >... | reverse complement strand
CACAGCGGCGACATTGGCGTGCGTCCAACAATGCCACGTCGATGCGTCCAACAAAACATTCCATAAATGCCAAACAAAAACGTGCGGCAATACAACCCTCGCCACACAAGGAGCCGCTGTGGCTTTCAGCCCACGCTCACGGAATTAAATCATTAATATAGAAAATATTTTTTAGAAGTGCTCTTATTGAGGAAGCGCAAGGTGTCGGACACTAAAAAAGTCTGGTGTTTATGATGTTGTGCCTGACACCGCTGTGTTACTCATACATCACTTAAACAATGCGTCTTTTTCCGCCTGAGATTTCTGCAACGCTTCTTCCTTCTTATCAATCTCCGCCAGATACGACTCGGAAAAAATTTCCTTGAGGAGGGCAAAATCGTTTTCGCGGAAACAGAAAACATTTTTTAATTGTGTTCCGTAGAAATTGTAAACAAACATAAAAAGCCACGTTTCTTCTTTGTTCTTTTTTGCAAAACCCAAATCCCCCAAATCACCAATATAAAAAATAAACATTAAATGCACTGGCTCAGTAGAGGTAATAGAGTTGGGTGGTGGATTTCCCAACAATTGCGCAGTATCGACAAAGGTAACATTATCGTATCCATCAGGAGTCGGTATTTCTTTTTTAAGAGAACGTACGTTATTTTTTTTTGCCACAGCAGCCCACTCAATGCTCTTATCAATACTGTTTCTGAAATGACCAATAAATTCATTTTTGCCCGCCTCATTGATTAAAAAGGGGTAAGCGACGTTGACACCTCTTCCGATCGGCAGATTCAACAAAACCGTCTTGTGAGATTCCTCTTTGAACTTCCATTGATAACTTGGGGTGAGATAAGTGAAATAGGCATCTATTGGCTTTAAGTCGCCGTTGTAAACTTTTATCTTTGAACCTATCCGGTACTGTCCATTGACATCTCTTTCTAATTCTTGTGCTTCTACATTTCGGGCGTACCCAGTCATCATGATACCCATGAACAATACCATGATTAAAACCGACACTGAATTCATTTTCCTTTTAATTTGAAACTCCTTAATGATAAATTAGGCATAGTTTTCTAATTATCATCTATAATATTATCTTCTATATGTATAATATACAATTATATGTCATGTGTCAATAAAAGAAATACAATTAAAATGACATTAAAGAAGAATTGGAACAACTTTGGCAATATATAATGAACGAAATAAATCAAACTGACACTACGCTAAACTGGAAAACTGGTGTCAGGTACGCCGCGCCGCCAATCTTGTTTGTGGTTAAAAAATAATAAAGATGTATCAGCGGTCACCAATTACCAGCAAATCATAAACCTGCTGCTCAGTCTGCGCCGCCAAAATAGAATCCCTCAGTTTTTTATTTTTCAATCTGGTACTGAACCATGACAAAGTTTGCAGATAATAGGCGTGCTGGTTATGGGCGGCGGCAATCATGAAAACCAGTCTTACGGGTTCGTCGTCCAATGGTTGAAAATCGACAATATTCGCGCGGCTTACGCCGACAGAGACTACAAGGTCAGTTATCGAGGACAGGCGCACATGGGGAATGGCAATCCCGCAGCCGATGGCGGTACTCATCAGTTCCTCGCGCTTTAAAATCTCCGTGGACAGTTCCTGCCTGTTTTTCACCTGCGGCGCGGCTGCGAGATTTTCCGCAAGGGCCAAAAGCGCGTCTCTTTTGCTGGAGTAATTCATAAAAATTACGCGGTGCGGCGACAGAATCGATTCGGCGTTTACAGGGGTAATTTGCGGATGTAACGAGGTAGACACAAGCCTCTCATTGACCCATTTGTCAATCTCTGACTTTTTAAAACGCCACGCCGTTCTTATCTTCCCCGCCGGAATCTCTCCCTTTTGAGCGCAGTCATAAATTGTCCGCTCCGAAACACGCAGGTACTTTGCGACTTCTTCAAGAGTGAGTATATCGTCATCTACCATAATCTACATTATGGCATAATAAAGTAATAAATGTCAATATATTCATGTAAAAAGCAAGATTTTCAATTAGCAATGAGCAATTAGCAATTAACAATGAGCAATGGTTGTTGTAAGCTGTCTGATCGTGAACTGCCACGCTAAGATAGCTACATCTCTCATTGCTCCTTGCTCATTGCTCATTATTCCTTGCTCCTTGCTAATTCTTTAGTTCGTGTAGTGAATCGAAGGGGTAGAGCTCGCCTACGGTGGTGTTTACTTGATTTGCGCCGCTTCCGGCAAAGCGGACGGGGGCGTCGGGTAGCATAAACTCGCTTAACACTTGACGGCAGGCCCCACAAGGACCTGTGGGTTCTACGGAGTCGGGGGTTGAGATGGCAAGGGCGGTAAAACGAAGATGCCCCTTGGCGACGGCGGCGCATACGGCGTTTCTTTCGGCGCAGATTGTCAGGCCAAAAGAGCGGTTCTCCACATTAACGCCTGTAATGACGGTTCCGTCGTCGCATAGCAGCGCCGCGCCTACCCTGAACTTGGAATAAGGGGCGTAAGCCTTATCCGCAATCTGCCGCGCCTGCGCAAATAATTTATCCATTTGTTCTTTATCAATCATGCTTGTCTCCTTGAATTTTATATTATATAATTAAAATCACCAGCTTAATAGAGGTAATATCTTGGCGCAGAAGAAAAATACAATTAAAGTATTCATAATCATTTTTATTTTTATTATCTATTTTCTTGCGGCCGCAAGACCGATTCCCCGCGAAACAGTGCTTGCGCAAAGTTGGATAAAATCATTGGCTACAAGCCCGCAAGTATCTTATATGCAGGATGAAAATTCTTCTGCAGACGGCGGGAATAAAACCGACATTTCCGCTTTATCCGACTCGTTTCTTCCTTTCACATTAGGTTTACGGTTTGGTTATGTCGATTCACAGGGGCAATTTGCCATCAACAGATCCATGATTAACGATATTTGCCTTGGTCCCAATATGTGGACGGAGTATGGCGCAGAGCCTTCTAATATTGTAATTAATAATATTTTAAACGACACAAAAATTAACATTGAAAACACAAGAGGGTATCCTGTTCTGCTTGATGACAGAATTTTTATTCTTGGCAGCGATCAAAACTCGTTATCTCAAATCGACGAAAACGGAAATGTCCTGTGGACTTATGAATTCGGCGCTCCTCTTACCTGTATGGATACCGCATACGATCTTGTAGTTACAGGCTCTCTTGACGGAGCAGTTGAGGTTTTTAATGGGAAGGGAGAGCGTTTTTATTATTTTGAACCTGGAGGCTCGCGCTATTCTGTGATTTTGGGCTGCGCTGTTTCCAAAGACGGTTCGTATATCGGAATTGTATGCGGCATTGAGCAACAGCGTTTCTTGCTGTTTGAGCGTTTTGGCGGCGCGGGCGGCGAATATAAAGTCGTATATCATGAATTCTTGGGAGCCGGATTCAAACGGCCTGTATATGTTTTATTTATTAACGACGACCGCCGCATTGTTTTTGAACGCGCGGGAGGAATCGGCTGTTACACAATCAAGTCAAGACGCGGAATATTTATTCCGTTGGACGGAAGAATTGCCGCCGTTGACGGTTCGGGCGATCAGGGAATTTTCTTTTTAATTACTTCCCACCCCGGTCAGGAAAAAAAACTTATCGGAATCCAGTTTCCGCAGGAAGGTTTGCTGGGATTTTTAGGAAACACGGAATTGGAGTCGGTTTTTTTAAAAGCTTCGTTTAAAAGCGACAATGTTTTTCTGGGCAGAAGAGGCTCGACAGTCGTAACAGGCGGCGGAACAGCGTTAATTTCCTTTTCTCTGGAGGAAAAATAAAATGAGAAATTCTACATTTCGCATAACGGCAGTTATTATTTATATTTGCGTTATTTTTTCGGTACACGCCTTAAATTGGCCTTCCGAGAACGCGGTTCTTGACCGTAATTTCGGCTCCAATGACAGGGGACTGCCTGTTTTAGGGATGATCTTCAGCGGAGGCACGGATGTGCTTGCCGCAGAGAGCGGCGAAATTATTTTTTCACGGGGAAAGGACGACAACGCGTCGCGTCTTCCCTCTCCGCTGGGCGCGTGGATGGCTGTTGATCACGGGGACGGATTAATCAGCATTTACAGCCGTTACGCCGAACCTGTCGTTCCCGTTACGGAAACGCAGATTGAGAGACAGCAGATAATCGCCTCTTCCGGCGTTTCAGGCTGGTCAACGCAGGAAGGATTTTATTTCATGCTTTTTGACAGGCGCGAGCGCCGCTGGATTAACCCCGCGATGATTATTACTCCCGTGCAGGAAACCCGTCCCCCGCAGATAATTTCCGTAGATTTGCGAAACAGTCAGGGACAGGTAATGCAGTCGCGTAATTTAACACAAGGTCGCTATACGGTAATTGTGAACGCTCCCGGAGGAGTTCCCATGACGCAAAACCCCGCTTCCCGTCAATACGCGCCACAGAAAATTATCTGCCTTATAAACGGCACAGAAGTCAGTTCCTTGAACTTTGAGGCTGTTTCGGCTAGAGACGGGGTTTTAATGGTTTACCGTAACGGCCTTGTTCCCGCAAAACAGATATACTCAAACCTTATGTCTTTTGAAGCAGCCGAAATTTTTCTGACGCGCGGACAGGTAAACATGGAAATTATCGTGCAGGATATATCCGGCGCTTCCCGCAACGCAGTAATCCGTTTATTTATAAATTGAGTGTAATTGGTGAAAACATGGTCAATGCCGGTCAGCGCCGGAAAAAGCAAGACTCGACCATGCGCTCTTTGCGGCAGTCTCATTTTTAAACCCGCTCTTGAGTGTGAGGGCTTTTTTTTCGTAAAGTGCAAACACTGCGGACTTGTGCAGAGAAACCCTCAGCCCGACAAAAATGAAATATTGGCGCGTTACAGCGACACTTACGGGAAAGATTATCTTTCCTACGAACTGGAAAATGAAGCCGCTTTTCTTAAACTTCAGCAGCTTGCGTTAAAAGACGCAGGTTTTCTCAAACTGGAAAAAACGCTTTTTGCCGCTGCGGAAAAATTACGCGCCGAAACCCCCTCAATTCTTGACATTGGCTGCGCCACAGGAGCGCTTCTTGCGTCTCTGCGCGGCAAAGGATGGCGCGTAACAGGCGTAGAAATCTCTCCCGGCGCGGCTTACGCAAAAAATGAACGCAAACTGGACGTGCGCGATGTTCCTCTTGAAGAAAATAATTTTCCTGATGACAGTTTCGACGTGATACTTGCCTCCCACCTTATTGAGCACTTGAACGAGCCAAAAACATTTCTTGAAGAAACATACCGTATTTTAAAAAACAACGGTTCTATATTCATTACAACTCCCGACATCAGCGGTTTTCAATCCCGTCTTTTCGGCAGCCGCTGGCGTTCCGCGATTTTCGACCACCTTTATTTATTTTCCAGGCGCACATTGTCAAAAATGCTAAAAACCGTCGGCTTTAAAGTTGTTAGCTGCCATTCCTGGGGCGGACTTGCGGCGGGAGCCGCGCCAAAGACGGTTAAAAAGATAGCGGACTTTTTGGCAAAGCGGTTGAATTTTGGCGATGTAATGATAATTTGCGCTAGGAAATTTACCACGAACCACATGGAAGAACAAGAGATCTACCACGAACCACACGAACAACACGAACCAAGAAAGCGGAGGGATTTACTACAAATATACGAGTAGTAGAGATATAAAGAGATCAGGGGTTCTTGTCCCAAGTCTATGAGTGGAACTTCACGATAAGATAACGTACAAAAACCCTTTAATCTTCTGCTCTCGTCTAACGTTAATATATGTATTTTACGCGCATCTCTCTTGGTTCGTGGTGTTCGTGTGGTTCGTGGTTAAAAATTCTTCGTTCTTATGGTTCGTGGTAGATTTTTTGTTTTCCCTACATATTCCAATAACGCTTCTCTTGTTGTCATCCAATTGCGGCGTATTTTGACGGCTTGTAGTTTTCCGGTTCTTGCCAAATAGGATAAATACTCTATGCCGTAGTCGCACAGTTTTGAGGCTTCCTGTAAACTTATATATCCGTATTTGTCTTTTTTATCGTTTTTACTTTTAAACGCGTTTAAATAAATTAATAACGAACGTTCTATTGAGCGCCCAATAAAATTTATAAAACTGTTATATTTTTCCCTGTCAGCGTCTTTAAGAGTCCGATAATATTTTTGTCTGTCAACATTTAAAATTACCGCAGGCGGATAACCGTTTTGAATAAGTATTAAATTCATTATTAATCGCGCAGTCCGTCCGTTTCCGTCAATAAAAGGATGGATATATACCATTTTATAGTGAACCCATGCCGCAAGTTCGGTAACAGATAATTTTTTTTTATTTTCATAATACCATTCAAAAAATTCATTCATCAATCTTTGAATTTTTATCGCCGAAGGGGGAATATGTATCGCTCCGGTTATCATAACGTTTGATGTCCTGTAATGTCCGCCTTCCGTATCATCAATATTTTTTAGTATTATTTTGTGTAACGCTAATATTATGTCTTCGTCCAATTCTTTTTTCTTTTTTACAAAATCATACAAATATTGAATACCGTCTTTATGATTTATCGCTTCAAAATGTTCTTTTAGGGATTTCCTGCCGATTGTTAACCCCTTGTTTATTACCAATTCGGTTTCATTTAACGATAAAGTATTTCCCTCAATGGCGTTTGAGTTATATGTCCATTCTACGGTAAATTGTTCTTCCAGTTTTCGTACTATTTCAGCCGAAAACGGCCTAAAGGAGTCTAATTCATGTTTTTTCCCTTCAATGCTTTTCAGTAAGTCAGGGTTCAATATATCGGATACCATAATATCTATTATATCCGATGTTTATAATTTTGTCAAATTCTTTAATAATCCGGTCCTGAAAAATTTTCCTCAGGTTCCCATTCGCGGCTTTTCCATTTTTGCTGTTCATCCTGCTTTAAGTACTCAAAAAGAATTTCTCTGCTTTCTTCGCGTTTTCCCTCTCGGCTCTCCATGTTTGTTTCCATTGATATTGACATAAGGCTTAATTCTAAATTGCGCTTTGCGTCCAGTCTTTTTGGGTCTGTTCTTAACGCCTCTTTAAAAGATTCGGCGGCTGATTGGTAATCTCCTTCTTCAAAAAATATTACCCCTGAGTTGTAGTGGTTTCTGTACCGAAGCTCCCTGTGTTCGTTACTCGAATATTTTTCCAGTAATTTATGAGAATCGCCGTAGCGTTTTAACGCCGCTTTTCCTTCGTCAAGCTGATAAAATGTCAGTCCCAAACCGTATTCAGCATAAGGGGCGGAGTCTTCATGGTTTATCGCTTTTAAATACGGGACAAGCGCCTCGTCATATTTGCCTATCGCGTTTAAATAATTGGCTTGCAGCAGAAGAAGTTTGCCCTCAGAGCAGGAAGCCAGAAAAAAGAGCGCGATTATCGAAGCGGCGGATAAGCGGCGCATCGGTTTTTTTTGCGATTGACGCGTAACAAATTTTGACGCGCCGTATGAAATAATCGCGAGTATGATAAACAGCGGCCTTCTTTGCTTTGGCTCCTGTTTCCTGTTTCCGCTTACCATTTCCTGCGCAAGAGAGAGAAGATGCGAAGAAAGCGCTGCGCCTGAGTCTTCACGGCTTCCGTCAATGTAAATGCCGCCCGTTCTTTCGGCAGCCGCCCTCATTGCAAAAGAGTCCCTGCGGCTGACCGCGGAGGGTGAATCAGGATTGTTAATTTGCGCCGTTATCTGCCGGCCTTCGTCGCTGCCGACTGCGGCAGTGTTCAGTATAATGCCGTCGCGGACGCAACGGTTGACAGCGTTTCTTAAAATGCCGGTATGAGACTCGCCGTCCGAGACAAGGACAATTACTTTCCGCGCCGGAGATGAATCCTGAAAAGCGTCAGCAGCCGCATCAACTAACGACTCAAGATTTGTGCCTCTTCCCGTCATGGAAGATACGTCCAGCGATTCAAGGAAAATTAAAGCGGCTTCGCTGTCATAGGTTAATGGGACGGCTAAATATCCCCTTCCGCGGCCTATGGCGGCGGCAAAACGCGCTCCGGAAACTGATATGAGGCTCTCCCTTGCGATTGAAATGCCGCGCTCAAGACGGGACTGAAAACCGGTTCGCGTCCTTGTCTGAGAGCCTGCTTGCACATCACGGATGTCCATGCTGCGCGAAATGTCAATGGCAAAAACAACGTCGAGCCCTTTGCGGTATTCCATGGGCGCGTAACCTATTCCCCATTTTGGACCGATGAGCGCGATAATTGCGAATACTAAAAATAAAGCAAATAAAATTTCTGATGCCAATAATTTTTGTTTAAGACGATTGTCAAATGTCATATAACAGCCCTCAGTAGAAAACGCCTTGTTATTTTAACAAGCGCCAATAAAATAACGGCTGCCAGTAAAAATTGAAAAGATACGGAAGTCATGCGGTTTATGACGCGCGATCTTTGCACTGTAATTTCAGCGTCGTCTAATTGCGAAAAAGCTGCGGCAAAAGCGTCAGCGTTTATGGCTATTAAGAAAGTACCGCTTCCTGCGGCGCATAGGCGCCTTAAGCTTTCTGTGTCATAACGGGAATCAAAAATACCCTTCCGCCGTATTTTTGTGTATGGATCAATATAATCTATCGGCACTTCTCCCATTGAGCCTACGGCGATAACCCAGAATGAAATGCCAAGTTCGCGTAACAAATCCGCCGCTGTTTCAGGATGAATCGAACCGGCGTTGTTTTCTCCGTCTGTAATTAAAACCGCGATTTTACGCTTGGCTCCAGATTTATCAAGGTGATACGCCGCGACCGCGATTCCCATGCCGATAGCGGTACCGTCGCCTAACTCTCCTATGCGAAGCTGTTCAAGCCGCAGTTCAAGCGCCTGCCTGTCTGAAGTTGGCGGGGTAAGTAGAACTGCGTCTTCGCCGAAGGCGACCAGTCCTATGCTGTCTGTGGGACGCTTTTGCGCGAACTGGGCAAGCAATGACTTGCCTATGTCGAAACGGTTTTTTCCGTCCATGTCAATTGCGGCCATGCTTGGACTGACATCCAAAATAAAAATTATATCCGCGCCGCGGTTCAGCCAGACAATTTCCGCGGTCTTCATCGAAGGGCCAGCCGCGCTGAAAAAAAGTAAAAGTATTCCTGTTAATTCCAGAAACTTCAGTAATTTGACAATGCCGTTTATCTGCGAAGTTTTAAAGGGAACTCCGCCGGGCGCGCCAAGCGGGATAGCCGCAACAAACGGGTCTTTCATGCGCGAAAAAATAATTACGGCGGCAGGGATTATAAATAGGGCGCAGATAAGTATAAATATGTTATCAAAGCCGAAATTCACAATTTACGCTGCCTCCCTGTTTTTTTCTTTTTCCCTGTTTTCAAGCGTATATGTAAAATTATGGAGTTCCGACAATAAATTAACTACAGCCTGCGCGTCAATTTCAGAGCCGGAAAAACGCAGTTCATCGCACCGGCGGAAAAATTTTCCAAGGAAGGAGGCGCTGTCTTCCTGCGCTAATAATTGCCTCGGCAACTGCGAGAAAAATTCCGTAAATTCGCGGGCAGTCATGGCGCGGCAATTGTGTCCTGTAAATATAGAAAGAAAATTTTTAAATTCCGCCGATAGTTTATCAAGGATTTTTCTTTTTTCCGCGCCTTTTAAAACCAGTTTGTAAAGGTTTTTCTCGGTATTTTTTAGCGATTTAAAAAGTCTGCGCCGTTTTAATTTCTCGCGTATTTTAACAATGGCGGCGCGTCCTTTAAAGATGAACCAAAGCGACGTTAAAATAATAATGACAATGACCGCCATTGAACCGTAAAGCATTGCCGCCGTCCCCGGCATCGCAAGAGCGGAAGCCGAGGAGGAAAGCACGGGAGCCGAGCGGCTGTCTATTAATGAATTTACCGTAATGGTAAAGCCGGAAAAACAATCGTTTCCTATTTTTATATCAGGCAGTTCCAGGACTCCGGCGGCAAAGGGAGTAAATTCAATTATCAATCTGCTACCCGTAACGCGCCGTTCCAGAATTATTCTGTGAAAATCAATATAAGGATCTGACGGGAGTAAATCCGTATCATAAGACGTAATAACAAAATCTTCGTCCTGGGAGGATGCCGGAAGAGGTAAAACAAAAGAGGCTGGGTCTCCCACATATATAATGCGCGGAACAAGATACGCAGTTCTGTTTTGGGCGCATAAAGTAAAAGTTATTATAAAAATATATAAAATAAAAAATAAATATTTTTTCATTTCTTTTTCCGGTTTCTGTACCTGTTCATGGTGCGGCTGCCGAAAAATTTTATCAGGGCGGAAGGAGCGTCCGCTTCCGTAGATAATTTTAAAAACGCCGCCCCGTTTCTTTTGCACTCCGCTTCCCAATGAGCCGATTTTTCTTCGAGCCAATTTGCCCAGCTTCCCCTGAATGAATCAAGGCCTGTAGGCGCTTCTATCCTCGCGCCTGTTTCAGGGTCTTCAAGCGTTATAAGCCCGTGAAAGGGAAGTTCATTAGGGTCTGATATTTTTATCGCTATTACATCGTGTTTGCGGCAGAGGCTTCCCATTTCTCGTTCCCAGTTAATGCTGAAAAAATCAGATATAAGCACGACAAGCGAGCGTTTTTTTAAAAGTCTCTGCGCTCCTGTCAGCGCGGAGGCAATATCGCTGCCATACTGTGATCTGCGCGGCATAATATTGTTCTGATACTGAAGCGCGGACATTACAATTGACATTATAGCTTTGCGCCCCTTGCGCGGCGGAAAAACTTTTTCTATGTCTCTGTCAAATAAAAATGCTCCTACGCGCTGGTCTGTATGTTCGGCGGAAAAGGCGATTAACGCCGTGCAGAGAAGCGCCTGTTCGTAAGGGCTTAACCCCTGCTGCGCGATATGCGTCCGGTGCATGGAAGGAGAAATATCAAGTAAAATTAAAATAGTTAATTCGCGTTCTTCACGGAACATTTTTACAAACGGAACGCCGAATCGTGCGCTTGCGTTCCAGTCTATTGATCTTATATCGTCGCCAAGCTCATAATGCCGCGCTTCGTCAAATTCCATTCCCTGTCCCTTAAAGATAGAACTGAAATTTCCCGCGAGCATTTCATCTGCAAGATTTCTTGAAAAAATGGGAAGGTTAATAATAGTCCGCAGTAAATCGCTTGTTTCCATATTAGATTTTTTTACGGAACGGGAACATGGCTTAATATTCTTGTTATGACCGCGTCCGCGTCCATGCCTTCCGCTTCCGCTTCGTATGAAAGCACAATCCTGTGGCGTAAAACCGGAAAAGCCGCCGTTTTAACGTCTTGCGGGCTTACAAAGCCGCGCCCCTCAAACATCGCAAGAATACGGCTGCACCGGTACAGCGCGATGGAAGCCCGAGGAGAGGCTCCGAATGACACATAACGATACACGCTCTCCGCGTCTGTTTTGGCGCTTTCCGTTTTTTGCACAGACGCGGCGGGAGCCTGCCTTGTTGACGCGGGGCGCGTTGCGGTTACAACCGACACTATGTATTTGCTTATTTCTTCGTCAATATGGACGGAATCCGCCGCGTTACGCAAAAGATTAAGTTTTTCCCTGTTCAGCACAGGATTAAGCGCCGCGCCTTTGTTAGCTGAAACTGAAGATAAAGACGGGCTGTTTTTTACAATGTCCAATTCTTCGACAGGCTGGGGATAGAAGACGAGCAGTTTCATTAAAAAACGGTCAAGTTCAGCTTCCGGCAGGGAATAAGTGCCTTCGTGTTCGATGGGGTTTTCAGTCGCGAGGACAAAAAACGGGTCGGGCAGGGGATGGGTTTCTTCGCCGATTGTCACTTGTTTTTCTTCCATTGCCTCAAGAAGAGCGGACTGCACTTTTGCTGGAGCGCGGTTAATTTCGTCCGCCAGAATTACATTGGCAAAAACGGGGCCGCGGCGGACAGAGAACCTGCCGTTTGCCTGTTCCCAGATCATTGTTCCCGTTAAGTCCGCAGGTAAAAGGTCGGGGGTAAACTGAATACGTTTAAATTCAAGCCCTGTAATTTCAGCAAGACTTTTAACTGCAAGCGTTTTAGCGAGTCCCGGCACGCCTTCAAGCAGAATATGCCCTCCGGCGACAAGGGCCGTTAAAAGCCCGTCTATCATTTCTTTCTGACCGGAAATTCGGCGCGCCATTTCTTTCCGACATTCGGCGATTAGAGCCGAACAACGTTCAAGTTCTTCTTTTTGTACCATGTTTTATTTTAAACATACGTAGAAAAATAGTAAATAGCAAATAGTAAATAGTAAATAGTGAATAGCAAATAGTATTTAGTGGAAGTGTGTTGTTCGTTATCTTTGCGTGGAATTACATGTTATGCTTGCTAACTTCTCTTCTTAACTAAATACTAACTACTAACCCCTAACCACTAACCACTAATAAGCGTCTTTTAAAGGGTCGTTTTCCGTCATGGGAGTATATGCTTCTTGGTATTCGTCTTCTATCGGTATTTCAACCGGTATTAAGTGATCTTCAAATATTTTTGATAACTCCGCCGCTTGCGCTCTTGTAAAATACATGGTTATATTCGGACTTGTTCTGTTATTATCTCTTGCGTCCGCGTCAATATATTCAGCTTCGCGCTGATTTACCGAAAAATACGGCGATTTGTCTTTGAAGACATAACCTAACTCGACATTCATATTGGCGCGAGCCTGTACAGTGATGCTTATCAACTGCCAAACCAGATAGCCGCGGACGACTCCGTATTTGTACTGTGACTTGTTATTTTTTTCCAGATTACGCGCATTGTAATCTTCGTTATATTTTGTCAGGGCGTTTATAAATTCCAGCCGCCCTTTCTTATTCCAAAATTGATAAAACGTATAAAATTCATACTTGTATTTCAGGCAAATGACATCTTCTTTTGGGAAATACAGCACGGTAACATTTTGTTTTTTTAACTTGCCCATTCCCAGAAATGTTTCCAACTGCAAGTCTACTTCTCCGACTTTAATCTGCGGCGATTTCATATTTACTGTAAAATCTTCGACTTTTACGCTTTTGACAGTGTTACATGCGCTGATTGTTACACCTAACACAAAAATAATAAATATTTTGTATATTGATTTCATATTATTTCTCTCATATCGTTTTAAACAATTTTTTCCAATTTTTGTTACATTCATTTCTCATTATATAAAGAGAATTTACCGTTAGTCAAGCGGCGTAATTAATTCCTAATGTGTGAAAAAACTTGTCATTTACAATAAATTTTCGTATTTTTATATTATGAGATTATCAAAAACAGTAAAAAAGGAATTAATTGATAAAGGAATGGAATTTACCCATAGTTCCGCCCCGACAGGCTCAAGAACAGATCGGCAAGATTTTCTCTCTGCGCGGAAATTTGTAATACCGAACCCCATGCCGATATGCCAATACTCTCTGCCCGAAAATGTTATCAAGGCGCGTAGACGATTCAACGGCGTTACAAATATCAGAAGAAATAAGATAATTTTTTATGGATTTTCTATTCTCCATTTTATTTAGCATGTTTTTATCCTCTATATTTTTAAATTAAGAATGACTGTGCGTTATGAGGATACTAAAAGTTAAATAAATAAATCGCAAAATACGTCCTGAAGTAAAGCGGACATTTTTTGCGGAAAAAATAAATTTGATAAAATGCGGAAAAAACGGCTACTTGAGAAATGTTAAAAAATATGATATAAATATAGTAGAAAAGGAGGTGATTTAATTGATAAATGAAGACAAATCAGTAGCTAAATATATTAAAACAACTAATATTACTGCTGTTGAAAAAAGATTAAAGAAACTTAAAAATCATAAAAACCTCCCCTTTGCAGAAAAATTACCTTTTATTCTAGCACTTATGCTTAATACTCAATATAAAGAGAATATTCAAAAAATATATCTCTTTGGTTCGTATGCGTACGGAAAACCGAATGAAGATAGCGATATAGATTTTTGTGTAATTATTGATGATGATATAAGTAAATATAGGCGTGAAGTGTCTTGTGATATAAGAGGTAAATTGTGGGATGAACATATAGTTCCAATTGATTTATTAACTTATAATGAAAAAGTATTTTATAATTTTATTAATTCAAGAGGTATTGAAAATATTATAATTGAACATGGGAAATTATTTTATGAACGAAATTAAAAAAAATGGTTGGAAAAATACAGAGGATCCTTATGAATTATTCAAAGCCGCACAACGGGATATACTTACTGTAGGAAGCATAATAAATTATAAAGAATTTCAACCTGAAGATAATATAGAAACAGTATGCCGCTCTGCGGCGGAATCTGCGGAAAAAATGCTTAAAGGTTGGATAATTAGTAATGATTATAATAAAAAAGTTTTTGGAATACATGATTTGGGAAAATTATATGATATTGCTTCTAATATGAATAATTCTTTTCTAAAATTAAAAGATAAATTAAATAATTTAAATGAATATACTACTGCATTAAGATATAACTCTCGATCTACAATTGATGAATATGAAGTAAAAGAATGTTTAAAAAACCTTAAATATATATACGATTTTCCTTTAATAAAAGAATTAAGAGATAAAATTAATACAGAAAATAATTATGTTAAACTTCCTGATGATATAAACACATTATTTGGAGAATACAAATAAAATAATTAAATAAATTCAATATAAACCATGGGCGAAATCCAGAAATATTAAAAAATGTGAAACTCTTGACAATTATAGTATTTTTGTAGAAAAGATACGGGAGTATCAAAAAAAGAGAAATTCGCTTGAAAAAGCGGCAAGATCCGCGATAAACTACTGTATAAAGAACAACATATTGAAAGAATTTTTTGAAGAACATGGAGCGGAGGCGCTCAATTATGAGCGGTGTAATTGCGTGTATGCAATCACAGGATTGGCTTTGGAGAAAATTAAAGAGTTGTAATTTGATGATTGATTTGCTTTTTAATGCGCTTAACAGCGTTAAGAAAATGATTTCAGCTAACGGTTTTTGTCAAAGAAATGCGCGTTGAATATTTGGGATTTGGTGTTTAATATTAGTGTTAAATTAATCTTGCAATAGGGGAAATAACCTATAATTTTATAGGTAATATCCCCGATTTGTATTGTTTAAATATAGCTGTATATTTTTGATAAGGGAATACGTCCCTATAAAACAACTCCCGTATGGGAGGAAAAAGTCCTTAGGAGGAATGAATTATGTTGAAAAAATGTATTGTGATCATGGTAATGTTCGCCCTGGTCGCGGGAGCTGCGTTTGCCCAACTTA
>Ga0268262_10004131_pt1 | contig 15201 bp, 12 predicted proteins | sample TergutNc150P3_FD_190354 | JGI IMG/M metagenome (GOLD analysis project Ga0268262, IMG submission 190354) | Nasutitermes corniger P3 segment gut microbial community from laboratory colony in Florida, USA - Nc150 P3 (SPAdes) (version 2) | ecosystem: Host-associated > Arthropoda: Insects >... | reverse complement strand
TCCGTTTCCTGACTAACGAATCCGCCTGCAATAAGGGACGGTTGGTCATTGTCCTGATGTCAAAATCAATGGAAAACGCCCTGTCGTCGGCAAGCTTAAAGCGGTAGGGCGCGGGACTGTTATTGGCGATGGTTATCTGTACAAAGATAGGATCGGACGCAACATAGTAAACGCGCCTGTCGTAAAAGCGGATGCTAAAATCCACCGTTCCGGGCGATTCAACAGCGTACAAGAAAGAAAAGCCTGTTAAAACCAAAAGACTAAAAAGTACGAACCGGATTACATTTTTCATTACAACTCCCTCACTGTTTAGGTGTTCACATTAAACACACTTCTATATTATAGTAATCGGTAGAATTCTATGAATACCTTATCATTTCCTGAACTTTTACAGAAGACAAGCGTCTCCCGCAGTGTTTTAAACCTTTTAAACAGCGTAAAAGAGGGAAAATTCCCCATAGATATCGAGGGCAGCGAAGGCTCGCTGAATTCCTTGCTAATCGCTCATCTTTCCAAGATTTTAGGCGGCAATATCTTTGTCATTGTCCCCCACGAGGACGCCGCTGACAGCCTCATGTCGGATTTGGCGTCTTCCGGCGTTCCCTGCGTAAAATTCCCGTGGTGGGGGAACGCGCCGTACAGGGAATTGTCTCCGCTCGCCCTTGTTTTCAGGGAAAGGGCAAAGGCGCTTACCGATATTGCGCTTAAAAAAGAGGGCATTGTCATTATTCCGCAAAGGGCGCTTCTTACCCCCGTCCCCCCTGAGAGCTACATAAAAAAACAGGTAATTTCCCTAAAGCAGGGAAGCAAAGTCGATACTGCCGCGCTTGCGAAAACGCTTGTTTCCCACGGATACACGCGCGTTCCGCGTGTACAGGTTCAGGGAGAGTTCGCCCTGCGCGGAGAAGTGCTTGATATTTTCATGGGCGGCGATGAAGACGCGTACAGGGTGCTTTTTGATTTTGACAAGATAGAGACCATAAAAAGTTTTGACCCGTTAATGCAGGGTACGGGTAACAAAAAACTGCCCGAACTGGTTATATGCCCCATGAAAGAAGTTATCTGGACAGACGACAGAATCGAGGCGCTGCAGAAAAATCTCTCTGTTTGCAAAGAATTTTCCGACGGCGGCAAGTCTGTGGTTGAAAGCCTGATTACTTCAAAAAGCGTAAAAGGCGAAGAGATGTTTTTTTCCCTTGCCTTTGAAAAGCCAAGCTGTCTTTTGGACTACATCGGGCAGAAGGGTTCTTTATTCCTGATTGACAGGGAAAGGCTTGAAAACACCCATGAGAGCCTTGTACGCGAGTACCACGGGCTGTATTCGAGGGCGGTAAGGGAAAATTGCGAATATCCCCTGCCGGAGCGGCTATTGCTTAATTTTGAAGAAATGCTTAGTGAACACGCTTCTTCAGTTTCCCGTATGATTTCGTTTAGATCGATTAAGGGGGAGGCAAAAAAGGGAGTCTGCCACATAGAGCTTGCCTGCGAACCGGGACGCAGTTTTTTCGGCAACATCAATTACCTAAAAGAAGAATTTGCCTCTTTACTTGAAAGCGGCTGGCAGATAGCCGTCGCGGCGGAATCGCAGGTACAGGCGGATCGCATAAAAATGCTCCTTGAGCCGCATGCTTCCTTATCAATAATGGCAGTCCCCCTTTCCGCCGGATTTTGTCTGCCGGATATAAAATTTATGCTGGTGCAGGAAAACGAAATTTTCGGCAGGCGTAAACTCCCGCCGCGCTCTCTAAAGACCGTGCGTTCCAGCCCGATAGACACCTTCCTTGAAATCAATCCCGGCGATTACATTGTCCATGTAAACCACGGCATCGGTCTTTTTAAAGGTATCGAAAGATTGTCGTCCGGCGGTAACGAAAGAGACTACATAAAAATCGAATACGCCGACGAGGAAACCGTATTTGTCCCCGTAGAACAGCTTAACCTTGTACAGAGGTATATCGGAAACGACGGCTTGCAAGCGCCGCGGTTAGACAAGCTGGGCTCCAAGAGCTGGGAAAACAGGAAAGGGAAGGTAAAGAAATCAGTAGAGGACATCGCGCATAGACTGATAGAGCTTTACTCAAAACGGAAACAGGCGCAGGGGTTCGCGTTCCCTAAGGACAGCGAATGGCAGACAATGTTTGAAGCCGCCTTTCCTTTTGACGAGACCGAGGATCAACTCCGCTGTATACAGGAAATAAAGCAGGACATGGAAAGCTCCTCGCCCATGGATAGGCTTGTCTGCGGCGACGTAGGCTACGGCAAAACGGAAGTCGCTCTGCGCGCGTGCTTCAAAGCGATAATGGGCGGGAAGCAGACCGCATTCCTCGCCCCCACGACAATCCTTGTTGAACAGCACTATGAAAACTTTTTGGAAAGGTTTTCTCGCTTCTCCGTAAATGTCGCCATGCTTTCGCGTTTTGTAGACAAAAAGAAAACGCGCATAATTCTTGAACAGTTAAAAAAAGGCGAGATTGATTTATTAATAGGCACTCACAGAATCATTCAGAGGGACGTGCAGTTTAAAAACCTCGGTTTGATTGTAATTGACGAAGAACAGCGTTTCGGCGTAAAAGACAAGGAACGCTTAAAGGAATTAAAAACAAACGTGGACTGCCTGACTCTTACCGCGACGCCGATTCCGCGCACACTCCACATGAGCCTTGTAAAAATAAGGGACATGAGCCTGTTAGCTACCCCTCCCGGCGGCAGACACCCGATAGAGACGTTTGTAGAAGAATACGACGACCATTTAATCGCGCAGGCTGTCCGCCGCGAGGTTGAAAGGGGAGGGCAGGTCTTTTTTCTGCACAACCGCATTGAATCATTAAAAGAAATTCGCATTAAACTGGAACATTTAATGCCTGAGATACTGATTGAAACCGCCCACGGACAGATGGATTCGCAGGAACTTGAAGACGTAATGCGCCGTTTTATCCACGGCGGTTTTCACGTACTCGTATCGACTACGATTATCGAGAACGGCATAGATATTCCGAATGTAAACACAATCATCATAGACCGCGCCGACATGTACGGCGTATCGCAGTTATACCAGCTAAGGGGCAGGGTAGGGAGGTCAGACCGCGTAGCGTACGCCTATCTTTTCTACCCCGAACAAAAAGCGCTTTCGGAAATAGCGATGAAACGTTTGCAGACAATTTCCGATTTTACAGAGCTTGGCTCCGGTTTTAAAATAGCTATGAAAGATATGGAAATCCGCGGAGCGGGAAACCTTTTAGGCAGGGAACAATCGGGCGATATTTATTCCGTCGGCTTCGATTTATACATAAAACTATTAGACGATGCCGTTAAACGCCTTGAAAATTCAAATTATGAATCCGAAACGGAAACCCTCCTTGAACTTGAATACACAGGCTTCATTCCCGACTCCTACATCGACTCGCCCCAGCAAAAAATGGAAGTCTACAAAATGATAGCCGCAATACGCGACAAAGAAGACTTGGAGCGCGTATACTCGGAATTGCTTGACCGCTTTGGTCCGCTCCCCGATGAAGCCGCGTCCCTGCTAGCGCTTGCCGAAATCAGGATTATATGCCGCCAACTGACGGTTTCGGCGCTCAAAGAAAGAGCCGGCGTTGTGAGAATAGAGTTCGCTAAGGCGGCGCGCGTAAATGTAGAGCGTCTTTTACGCATGATGCAGCAATCCGCCGGCAAGGTAAAACTTGATCCTAAAAAAGCGAATGTTATCCTGCTTACAACTGGCAGTATCGGTTTGAAAGAAAAGAGCGAATTTATCCGCGAGAAATTATCGTCTCTGGCGGGATAATGGCGGTTTACGACGTCTGACCACATATCATGTGGTCAGATGTCGTAAACCGCTGCGATAAGCGACGTTGCGAAGCAATGTCGCTTATCGTTAATGTATGCGCCGTTTTAATGGCGCATACATTAGAATGTGTAACCTACGGATAATATTAATGACGATTTAAAAGGTTTCTTATAGCTTTCATCATATCCAATTATAAATATATGAAATGGAGGGTTGTATTGAAATCCGATATTTCCGTAAAGACCGGGAACATAACTTGTGGTTATTTTAAGTCCTCCCTGTATAACTGGAGAAAAAATGGATGAATTGAATTCAATTTCAACTATTTCGGAATTAGTAGCCTTTCCTGAAGTTTTATCCTTACGAGTCATAAATTTTCCATAATCGGTATCTTTTATATAAGACATACCGAATCTGCAATAAGGAATAAACGCAAAATCGCCTGCCGGAATAGGATAATTTATACTGAATAATCCGCTGATGCTGAATAATTCAGTATCTACATAGTGAAAATTAAAGCCGAAGAACAGTAAATCCATGGAAAGATATAAAGAGGCTGGAGCTTTATCAATAATGTTTGAATATCCCGCTTCTACATAAAGAGAATTATGCGTATGCAGTTTTTCAGACGTTTCTTTTTCTTTCTGTCTCTTGGAAAGAAGGTCTTTGTCTCCCCTAGCAACGCTTCCAAAAGATTTAATACGCCAGTTGCCGTATTCGCGTATCCACACCGATTTAGCGTCTTTATTATTTATTGTGAATATAACGGTATACTCCTCGCCTTCCCCCGTTACTTCTTTTACTTCCGCTTTAAGCGAACTTGATCCGGTTCTTATGCTGTCTTCAATTGTCCATGCTACCGCAATATCCATGGCGCCTATCAGATCCTCGCGGCTTTTCTCTATGAAGGCGCGTCTTGCGGATACAGGCGCTCTTTTAAATAATTCTTCGAGAGCGTATTCCGCGTTCTCGCCTATACATGCGTTTGATAAATACTCCGCTATACGCGGATAAACAGCTTTGTTATCTCCAAGTTCTTTAACAAATTTTTCAAGAAGCGCGTCCAAAGCGGCTCTGAAAGTTTCCGGTTTTGGATTTAAAGCTCTGCTAATAAACGGCTGAAGCGTGCTTAAAGGAATAGCGTAATTAGCCGCCTGCCTTCTCATGCCGCTTAATGTGTTTACTCCGGCTACGGCATAACCGGAAGGAACGTTACGCTGCGCGACCAAAAGCGGACCGCCTGAATTACCGCTGTCAACCTGCGCCGTATGCTGGATATAAGGTCCCATCATTGTATCGTCTGTAATGCTTTTCGGAAATTTAACGGAAGCGTTAGATATCATACCGCGCCCGAACTGCCAGATAGGCGTTATACCAAGACCGGGAAATCCGGCCGAATATGCGTCTTCTCCCTCGTCAACGGCTCTTGTAAGAAAAGATAATCCTTGCGTTACAAAAGGTTTTTCGCCGGCCGGTATTGCCATGATTGCAAGATCCGCTTCCACATCGGTGGCTATAAGTTTTAAATTTTCTATTTTTTTTGTAGTTCCGTCAGCGCGTTCAAATGTAATGGAAATAGTATGAGCCTGAGAGATAACATGGTTGTTGGTAATAACATATAAATTTCCTTTTGCGTCATTGTATAAAAACCCCGAGCCGAAAGCGCCGCCTAAAATTATATCAATAAATTTGGCGGAATCTTTTTCACCTTGTTTTTCATATTCTTTTTTTGCCTTTTCAAAATACGCTACAATGCCGGGGTGATAACTTTGGTTTATTAACCCGACATAATCGCGCAGAATGGTCGCTCCCTGCTGCGCATATATGCAAACAGGAAAAATACAAATAAATAAAAAAGTAATATAACGCTTCATAAATCCTCTTAGTTACGTTTTCCTATAGTACAAAAATAAAACTTATTCATAAAGCTCCTAACGCATACCCGGTATTTTCGGCGTATTCGCGGGTAACTTCGGCGTGTTCGCCGGAAGATTATCTTTAATAGCCTGATTAGCCGTGTCTTTTAATTTCTTTTCAAATTCATCTTTCTTGGCGTTAAGACTGTTCTTCATTTGATCTACCGCCGATTTGTCGCCCTTTACTATTTTTAACAGATTATCAACGTCTTCCTTGGAAACAAATCTGCCGTCGATATACTGATCAATTTTTTGCCGTAACGCTTTTTCAAGCTCATCCATAGCTTTTTTCACATAAGCTTCCGCTATACTGCGTAACGCTTTTGCGAATAAATCGGCGATATTTGATGTAATTTTAAATTCATCATTTTGATTTATATTATGAATATATTGCATTCCCAAATTGATGTTTCCAGCCTGTCTTATCGCGATATCAATCGCTTCCGCGATAGTCCCGCTTGGATTTACAAGAGCGGCTTGATTTATTATTACGTCTCCTCCGCTGGAGAATCCGCCGTCGAACTGTCCTGTCATTTTTACATTGAAGTCTGACGTTCCTTGAAGCCCGCCTACGCCTAAACTTTTTAACTGCTCTCCAAGGCTTACAGGGAACCCTTTTCCCGCTACTACCGCGTTAAACCGCTCTTTAGAGTCCGTTCTGATATCGGCTTTTCCGTTAAACGTAACATTCCGCCGCAGACTGCCGGACTCTTCTTTCGCGCCGAAGTCAAGGGTGATAGCGGGTTTATTATTGTCTAATCTATATGTTAAGTCGGGATCGGAACTGATATTTCGTAAATCAAACTTCCAATTCCATGTGTCAATCGTAAAATCAGAGGCAAGTACGCCTAAATAAAACGCCGGATATGTTACGGTTGGGAAAATAACATCTCTTCCCTTAAAGACAACCTTGGGTTCTTTTTTTGGTTTTTCTTCTTTTGCTTTCTTCTTGGGTTTGACCGCGGATTTAGCTTTTAGTTCATCCAGAACTTTAAGAGCCATAATCCCGTAATCAAGATATTGATTAGCCGCGTCGGAAAGCGCTTCGCGGATAAACGGTTCTACAGCCGCAAAAGCCGCGCCGCTTCCCGGGTCTATATATGATTTTAAATGATTTATATCCGAGGTAAGCGCGCCGCGCGCGTTTGTTTCCATGCGGCGCGCTTTATTTATATCTGATTCGATGCCGCTTGTAATTGTCGTAACCTCATTGGCGGTTGATTGTACTGTATTTACAGCGGTAGTAATTTTATCTATTGTGCTCCTGATTGTTTGAACGTCGCGCATGTCGTTTACATTAATTTTAAGCAGGGGATCGGTCATTGAACGAAGCTCTTTCACTTTGGCGGAAGAGCTTTCTACTTGCGCCTTGTATTTTGCCGATGTTTCATTGTAAAAATTTATCGCCTCGTCATAAAGTTTCGGTGTGTTAAGTTTGTCGAATTCCTGATTCAGCAGAGCCATTGCGTCAAAGTTTTTTAAATCAACCAAAGGAGGTTCGTCGCTTTTTTCCTTTTCTATTTTTTCTTTCTTTTCTTTCGGCGGTTTACCCGGTAAAGCTCCTGATACTTTTCTTTCGGTTCCGAAGCGAATACTGTCCGCGCGAATTTCTTCGATATAAACTTTTCCGCGAAGTATCGCCTGCGTTTTAATGCGTATCTCGGTTTTTCCCATCTGGAACAGGTTTGTCATTGGTTTGTCGCGGTTTGCCACGGTTATACCGCCGATAGCGATGCGTAAAGGAACAAGGCTTAAGCGTAAATTGTCAACGTCGGATTTTGCCTCAAAAGCGGCTTCAAACCCCAATTCCATCGCTCTTTCCAAAAGCGGGTTTGCAAAAATGACAAAAAATAAAATTACAGCGGCTGTAATGCTCGCCGCAAAAATAATAGGGACTAATTTAACGGGTCCTTTCTTGTTTTCTTTTACTACTTTTAAAAGACTTTTTAATTTTTTTACATCGTCTTTTGTTAAATCACCGCGAATTATGTAATCATCGTCCTTGAGTTCAAAACATGAATAAAGGAATTGTTTGTCCTGCGGATGTTCAATATATTTTGCGAATTTTTTATCAAATTTATTTTTTTTAATTGGTTTTTTAAAAGAACCGGGCGCTTTTACCGTATTTTGTTTTTTTTCAGTTTCATTTGTCATTTGACGCTCCTTTTAACCTTTAATTGCGCTGTCAATTGCTGAAATTAAAGGAAATTTTACAATTGCCCGCACAATTTTGGAATTTCTTATTTTCGGACCTAAAGTGTTTCTGTAAAGCGGAATTAACGCTATGAATAAAAAGAAAATAGGAAGCCAAAGAATAAGTCCCGAGACCAGTCCGCCCATAACAAGAGTGTTGTTAAATTTTGTAAATGGCACGAACGGCATATTGTAAAGCTGGGTAAAAAATTTATTCAATGAATCAATGTGCAGTACAAACCAGCCTACGCTGTCAATCGGGTACGCTACTATCGGATATAATATCTTTATTATCGCAAGAGCCGCTATTTTCCCCCCGTGATGATGTGTAAAGAAGAACGATATTAAAAAAAGTACAATCCAGAACGCGTTGCCTGCGGGTACAAGCCCTAAAAGTATACCCCATGCAAATCCTGCGGCTATCTGGGTTTTACTGACATTCCCATTCAAGGCAAGAATTAATTTTGCAATCCCCTTAATCATGTCGAATTCCTCCTAATTTACTTGCTATAAAAATACATTTTATGGTAAAATTAAATAGATGTCAAATACTTCCGGACAAACTGACTTTTTTTGTCATGTTCAGCAAATAACAGAAGCTTTTTTAACAAAAAGGGCAAAAATACGTCATGAAAAGAAAGAAAAGCGCAAGGCAAAAAACCCTGTTTTAGACTGGCTGGACGCGTTTATATGGGCTGCCGGTATGGTTTTACTGGCAAATCAGTATCTTATACAGGCTTACAGGATTCCTTCCGGCTCAATGATTGATGCGCTTAACATAGGCGACCATGTTATTGTTAATAAAATCGTCTATGGACCTGAATTACTGCCCGGTTTTTTAAAACTGCCGAGCGTGATACACCCAAAACGCAATGATATTATTATTTTTGAAAATCCGTCGTATATTTCGCGGGGAACAGTCTTTGACGTTACACAGCGGATTATCTATATGCTTACCCTGACTTTTATTGATATTGATAAGGACGAAAAAGGAGACCCCAGAGTTCATTTTCTTATAAAACGCTCCGTAGGGTATCCGGGAGACAGAGTTGTTTTGGATAAGGGCGATATAAAGATACGTTTTTCAGGAGAGGATCGCTGGGTTGATGAAAAGGATTATAATGCGGCTATGGGGTGGAATCACAATATAAGCAGATTAATGACGCGGGAACAATACCCGGCTCTTTACGCGGCGGCAAAAGCGGCGGGGTGGATAGATGTTAAACTAAATCCTTCCGAGAATTTAATTTCGCAGTTATCGGGAACAAATGAAGTAATGTTTCCCGATTATCTTGCTTATGAGAATATAAGGATTGAAACACTGCGGAAAGCGGCTCCCGGCGATACGCGTTACGCCGCTCTTTTGGCAAAACACCGTCTTGGCTGGTATGTGCCGCAGGGAAGAGTCTTGCCGCTAGGGGACAACCGCGACAATTCAAGGGACGGACGTTATTTTGGTCCTGTAAAAGAATCAAAAATAAACGGAAAAGGAATGATTATTTTTTGGCCTGTATGGCGGTTTGGGAAGATGATAAAATAGGCGGAATATGTTTGATAAATGGACGCAATATTCATATACGGCTCAAAAAAAACAGCGGTACAAGCTTATAAAATATCTTTCAGTTTTTATTTTTCTGTATGTCTTGTATAACTGTTTCAGCTATTTCTTTTTTTCCGTATGGGTTGTTGATAATAATACAATGCAGCCGGGAATTAATTCAGGCGACCGTTTGTTATTTACTTCTTTTGTTCCTCCTTCATGGATTCGCAATAAAAGCGATCAGAATAAGTTTCTGTTTAAGCGGGGCAGTATTGTGTTAGTAGATATGGGACGCTATAAAGAAAAAAAACTGCCTTTGCGTATAATTGACGGAGTTGTAAGATTTTTTACGGCGCAAAGAACAAGTATATTTTCCGGGAAAAAACAGTATTATATAAAAAGAGTTATCGCTCTTCCCGGCGATGAAATTTCCATGAGTAATTATGTGTTCAAGGTAAAAGCCGCCGGAAGCGCTTACAGTCTTACGGAGTTTGAACTTTCAGAAAAGCCGTATCAGCCGTATATTCCGCATACGTCGGAATTGTGGGACGATTCAATTCCGTTCTCAGGCAATATGGATACAATTATTTTAGGTTATAACGAGTGTTTTGTAGTATCAGACGACAGAAGCAATACAAATGATTCGCGTACATGGGGAGCCGTGCCTGTTTCGTTAATTACGGCTAAGGCTCTGCTTAGGTTCTGGCCGTTTGTAAAAATCGAAATATTTTAAAAAATTGAAAACAAGCGCGTCGCTTTACATTCATATTCCCTTCTGCGCCTCATTCTGCGATTACTGCGATTTTTTTTCCGTAACCAATAATTTAAACGAGGGTTATATTGACTCATTTATTACGTCGCTTATTAAAGATATAAATTACCAAATAGAGTATTTTAACATTGGTGAAATTCCCACAGCGTACATAGGGGGCGGAACCCCGTCCGTCCTTGGGAAAAAACTCTCCCGTCTCTTTGACGCGTTAAAAGAAATCCCTTTTTTTACGCCGGAAGAATTTACAGCCGAAGCAAACCCTGAGTCCTTAACAGAGGAGTTTCTTTCCGCATGCCGGAAGGGCGGAGTAAACAGGCTTAGTCTTGGGGTGCAGACATTTCATGAACCTTCGCGTCTTTGCGTAAACCGCGCGGGGGACTCTTCTTTACTGGAAGACCGTTTAAAATCTGCGTCGCGGTATTTTCCCAGCGGTCAAACGGGAGCGGATTTATCAATAGACCTTATGACAGGATTACCGTACCAAACCGAAGAAACAATAATTGAAGACATAAAAAAAGTTCGCGTCTTTAACCCGCAGCATATTTCGCTCTACAGCCTTACTGTGGAAGCAAACACCGCGCTTGAAGAAAAGATCAATAAAAAAGAAATAACAATGCCCAGCGTAGATAGGGCGGACTCTCTTTGGCTTTTGGGCTGTGAATTGCTTGAAAACGAAGGTTACAAGCATTATGAGGTTTCCAATTTCGCCCTTGCCGGTAAGCAGTGCCTTCACAATCTGCGCTACTGGCAGATGAAGAATTGGATTGGCGCTGGTCCTTCGGCGTCAGGCACTCTGATAGACGAGCAAACCGCAACCGCAAGACGGTTTACCTACGCAAAAGACGTTGACGCATATATAAAAACGCCGTTAATTACTCAGGCATACTGTGAGAAAATAGACAAAAAAACTCTTTTAAAGGATACGATTTTAATGGGTTTCCGTTGTAAGGAACGGACAGAAAGCGAGTTATTTAAAAACAGGTTCGGCTGTTCATTGGAAGATTATATACCAAAGACTCTTGAAAAGTGGAAAGACAAAGATAAAATGGCTTTTTTAAATACGTTTCTTTCCGATGCGTTTAACGAGATAGAGCAATCTCCGCGTCAGTCTTTCTGATATATTCGGGTCCCGAATAAAGGCTGGCGGTGCAGTCATTGGAAAACAATTGTTTGTTTTCCGCAATGGCGATAAGTTCTTTTGCGTAGCCTTTGTTTTCGTTTACAAGGGTGGTATTGGCTTTTAAATTTTCAGGCAGGGAATCATAAAGAGTTTTTGCGCCATAACCCGTAAGGGTTATTTTTTCTCCGTCTTTTACATACCGGTCAATTTCATCAGTTATTTGCGAAAGCTCGGAATCTTTATCTTCTGACAGTCTTTGTCCGTCTTTAAAAACCGCGTTAAAAAAGGCGTTTTTTCTTGCCTCTATTACCGCAATGGCGAGTCCTTGTTTAAATTGCTCATTATAGACAATACATTCCAAAGTTGGGACAGGCGCAAATGGAATAGACAGTGAAAGGGCGAGCCCTTTTGCGATTGAATAGCCGATACGAAGCCCCGTAAAAGAGCCGGGTCCGCCCATGCAGAGAATACCGTTAAGAGCTTTCGGCTCAAGAGCGGCTTTTTTCATTTGGCTGTCTATTAATTCCATTACAAGTTCCGAGTGTCTTGTTCCGGCTATTGTTTCGCCGGCAAAGATTTCTTTGTCCTTTGAAACTACGACGGAGAGAATGGATGCGGCTGTTTCTATTGCAAGTAAATTCATAAACTATCAAGCCCTTTTATTTTTATTGCTCTTGAAAGACCGTCTTTTATTTCAAGATTAACGGAGATTGAATTTTTTGGAATTGAATTGGGTATGCGTTCGCTCCACTCAATTATTGAAATACCGCCGCAATTGATTGTATCAATGCCGCCGATGTCTTCAAAATCTTTGTCGCAGTTTAAACGATACGCGTCAATATGGTACAGGGCAGGGGAGCGCTCTCTTTGGTATTCATTGATTATTGTATATGTAGGGCTTGTGATATTCTCCGTTATGCCTAAACCAAGAGCGATGCCTTTGGTAAGGCAGGTTTTTCCGCTCCCAAGCGTTCCTGTAATAGCGACAACTGATCCGGCGCTTAGGGAGGAGGCTATTTTTTTACCAAGGGCGATAGTTTCGTCGGGGGAATTAGAAATAAGCTCAATCATAAATTAATCTGGAAGTCCGTCTGCTGCTTCAAGTTCGGCTATATATTGCTTTAACTCTTTTACTACCGGAACAAGAGGATAATCAACAGCGTCTATAAAATTTACGGTAAATTCTTTTTGACCGGTCGGTTTTATTTCCATAGAAAAGTCAATACGATATTCGTTTTGCTTGTTATTTAACTCAATAACGGCGACGCTTGTATAAAGCTTTCTGTAGTAAATGGGAACGTCTTTTCTTATCATGTCCTTTAATGTTATAATTTTCATCGTTATCCCCTTGTTTCCTTATTCATTTGAGTACTCATATACAAAAGAGTTTATTGCATTCATTGATTTTTGAGATACTTTAAGAAATTTCATGTGAATAATAGTGCTGGCGCCAATCTTGTTTGTTCTTAGTATCTGACCTAATGCCGTTAAAATCATATCGCTTATTTGAAATTCAACTTTAAACATAGCCCCCGCCTTTACAGGGGTTAATACTTTAATTGAACATCCCCCTACTGATATATCGGTAATTGTTCCTTGAAACCTTTTTTTATCCGCAATTAAATGTTGTTTTTTGCCGCTGCCCTCGATAATTACAAGGTTCAATGTGCAGCTTAAACTAGCCTGTCTTCTTCTGAAACGGCGCTGTGAAAGAAATCTGACATGGTTTGAATGGGCAAGCATCATTACAGGACGGTTGTTTTTGGTTGCGTAACCGATAACTCTGGTCTCAAATGAAAAGCCTTTATTGTTTTTACTAAAGAATAATACCGTAAGCCTTGTGCCTTTATTAATTTTAATCTGGCTTCCAAGCACATTCTTGGGGGCTTCCACGTCAATGTAATCGCCTTTTGCCGAAACAACATTAAGATTAAGTCTGTCTTTGCCGTATATAACCGTAAATGTTGTTTCTTCTTTTATTTGGCGCGAGGAATTTAATACCTCCAACACGCTGTTTTCTATGATATTTCTTGTCGAAAAAAGAATGGCGATTTTATGCTGGTTTTCGCTGTCGCTCCCCTGTGTCTGATCCAACAGCCTAAACGCGCGCCTGAAATGCCTGTCTAAGAGTTCCGGGGTTCTTATTGACTTTTCAGGATCCGTTACCTGATCCGTTTTAAAAACATAATCAAGCATTTTTGTCTGTTCGTTATCCAAATCCAGACTTTTTGCTATACGATGAAAGGCAAAAACAGAGAAAATACCTGAGTGCGAGCCCCCCGGAGTACCGCCGCCTGAGGGAGCGGGAGCCTCTTTTTTTCCGTCCGGATTTTTTTTTGAAACTAAATTGACAATAACAAGAGCGATTACAATGACGCCAATGACGGCAAAAATACCTATCATTTCATTCGGAGATGTTTTTTTTGAGCCAAAGTTAAAATCTTTCGCTGATACTTGTAATAGAAAAAACATCAGAAAATTCCCTGTCATTTATCACCCTGTGTTTTTGCCTCTTCCCGGCAATTACTTAAAATATTTGTATATAATTCTTTAAGTTTTGGAGCCGCTTCATATTCAGCTACATCTCCGACGATAATAATATCATGTTTTTCATAAGATTCCAATAGTTCCATTAATATATTTTTAAAATCGCCGAAATCTTCCGCTATTTTTTTCGCTTCTTCTATTTTGATTATATACCCCTGAGTGCTTAACTGATAAAAAAGCCTAATTATTTTTTCCGTAATGGCGGAAAAAAGCTGAATTGTTTGAGCGGCAAGAAGGTCTTTTCCGGTTTGGATATCAAGGGGAAGGTTTACAAGCCTGCCGCAAATTTCATTTAAAATCGGCTCAATCTTTACAAGCTCTTTTACAGGCTCGTTTATTTCCCTTTGTATTTCTTCCGTTACCGAGCGCAGAGTTTGAACAGGTATTTCGCCGTTTAAAAACGTATTTTTAAAATACGAATAAAGGTCGGGCATTTCATCCATGATGAACAGGGCTTGGGCGCTGTTTTTCCAGTTGTCAAAGAATTTTGCCTTTTCATCAAATTTAAGGTTTTCGTAATCGTCGATATCTTTCAGAAGGGTTAGAAGACTTGTCGCGGCAAGCTCCGCAACGGCGTTTGTGCGTACGTCAAGCTCTTTAATTAATTTGACTTCTTTTTTAAAAACATCTTCTACCATTCCGGCGCTGACAACCTGCCCGTCAATGGAAATTTCGCTTAAACGATGCCCTGAGTTGGAAAGCCATTGTTCAAGCGAGGTAAAAACTTCTCCAAGCGTTTTTTCATTATCAAGAGAAAAATCCAGCGTTTTGTCGTTAATTTTGATTATCATTACTTATTGCCCCGGTTTTGCTGACTGAAACTGTCAAGAGAATTGGACATTTTTTCCATTCGAGAATAGGCGGATTCCATTTTCGCGTATTGCATTTTCAAGTCTTGTTCTTTTGCGGCTAACTGGCGATCAAGATTGACAATGCGTTTTTCGTCCTGGGAAATACGGGAATCAATAGTGCTGGTTTTTAGGGAAATAATGCCGCCTGTTTCAACAAAAGGTTTTACAATGGTATCCACATTGTACGCGATTCCCGTATCGGCGATTAAATCGCCTGATGTATCGCTTGCGAACAATTCCTTGATAGCGGGTATTTTAGTCTCTAAAGCGGCGTCAAGCGCTTTTTCGTCGATTTCAAGGTAACCTCTTAACTGCGAAGGATTGTATCCCGACGTTCTTGACGCGTTGGAACTGATGCCTATCTGCGCTAAAAGAGTAAGGTCTCTTTCAAGGCTGGTAGGGTAGGGCGCCGTTACAGTCCGCATAAGGTGGTTTTTTAAATTGTTTAAAGTGATGTCTCCGTTAAAATCGC
>Ga0268262_10004130_pt1 | contig 15202 bp, 14 predicted proteins | sample TergutNc150P3_FD_190354 | JGI IMG/M metagenome (GOLD analysis project Ga0268262, IMG submission 190354) | Nasutitermes corniger P3 segment gut microbial community from laboratory colony in Florida, USA - Nc150 P3 (SPAdes) (version 2) | ecosystem: Host-associated > Arthropoda: Insects >... | reverse complement strand
GTTTTCTTGTTCGCGCGCGTCAACAGCATGGGCTGCTACGGCATGGAGGCCTTTTGCGTGGAGGTGGAGGCCGACTGCTACAACGGCCTGCCGCGCTTCGACATCGTCGGCCTGCCCGACGCCTCGGTGAAGGAGAGCTGCGACCGCGTGCGCGCCGCCATGAAGAACTGCGGCTGCCAGTTCCCCGTCAGCCGCATCACGGTGAACCTCGCGCCCGCCGACCGCCGCAAGGAGGGCCCCCTCTACGACCTGCCGATGCTCGTGGCGCTGCTGGCCGCCTCGGGGCAGCTCAAACAAATGCCGGCGAAGCACGCGTTTTTCGGCGAGCTCTCCCTGGACGGCGCGGTGCGGCGGGTCAACGGCGCGCTGCCCATGGCCATCCAGGCCCGGGACGCCGGGTGGGAGGAAATCTTCGTGCCCGCAGAAAACGCTGCGGAGGCAGCCGTGGTGGAGGGCGTGAAGGTCTACCCCGTGGCGCACATCAAGGAGCTGCTGGCGCACCTGCGCGGGCAGGAGCAGCTTACGCCCGCCGTGCCGCTGGAGGCGCCGCCTTCTCCCCTCGCCCTGCCGGATTTCGCCGACGTGAAGGGCCAGCGCGAGGCCAAGCGCGCCCTGGAGGTGGCCGCGGCGGGCAACCACAACGTGCTGATGATCGGCCCGCCGGGCTCGGGCAAGAGCATGCTGGCCAAGCGCCTGCCCTCGGTGCTCACGCCGCTTTCGCCCGCTGAGAGCCTGGAGACCACCAAGCTCTACTCCGTGGCCGGGGAGCTGCCCGCGGGCGTGTCGCTCATCCGCGAACGGCCGTTCCGCGCGCCGCACCACACGGTCTCGGCGGCGGGGCTTTCCGGCGGGGGCAGCATCCCCCGGCCCGGCGAGCTGAGCCTGGCGCACAACGGCGTGCTGTTCCTGGACGAGCTGCCGGAGTTCAACCGCGTGGCACTGGAGGCGCTGCGCCAGCCCATGGAGGACGGCTCGGTGAGCATCTCGCGGGCGGCGGGCACGGTGCGCTACCCCTGCGCGGTGATGCTCGTGTGCGCGATGAACCCCTGCCCCTGCGGGTTCTTCGGGCATCCCACCCGGCGGTGCACCTGCCCGCCCGGCGCGGCGCAGCGGTATTTATCGCGGGTCTCGGGGCCGCTGCTGGACCGGCTGGACATCCACATCGAGGTGCCGCCGGTGGACTTCAAGCGGCTGGCCTCGGAGGAGAAGAGCGAGCCCAGCGAGAAAATCCGCGAGCGTATCGAACGGGCCCGCGCGATACAGCAGGAGCGCTTCGCCGGGCGCGGGCTGCACGCCAACGGGCAGATGGACGCCGCGCATACCCGCGCATTTTGCCGCCTGGACGGCGAGGGCCGCCGCCTGCTGGAGAGCGCGTTCGCCGCGCTGGGGCTTTCGGCGCGGGCGTATGACAAAATCCTGCGCGTGGCCCGCACCATCGCCGACCTGGAGGGCTGCGAGGGGGTGCGGGCGCAGCACCTGGCGGAGGCGATACAGTACCGGAGTTTGGACCGGAAATTTTGGGCGGAGAGGTAAGAATAATGAAACACCTGTGGTTCTACGACTATCCCATCGGGCCGCTCGGCATTGCCGAGGAGGGCGGCGCAATCACCAACATCTATTTCGGCCGCGGGCAGGCAAACCCGGGGGTTGAAATGGCGGAAACCCCGCTGATCCAAGCGGCGGCGGAGCAGCTTGCAGAGTATTTCGGCGGGGCGCGGACGCAATTCGACCTGCCGCTGAACCCGCGCGGCACGGCGTTCCAGCGTGCGGTGTGGGACGCCCTGCGCGCGATCCCCGCGGGGGAGACCCGCAGCTACAAGGACATCGCGGCGATGGTCGGCGCGCCGCTGGCGTACCGGGCCGTGGGCATGGCGAACCACTGCAACCCCATCCCGATCCTCATCCCCTGCCACCGCGTGATCGGGCACGGCGGGGCCCTGACGGGCTACGCGGGCGGGCTGGCGATGAAGCGGGCCCTGCTGGACCTGGAGAAAAACCATTGACATTCCCGCCCGCCCGTGCTATACTGTACCGTGCGGCGGCGCGGGTGTAGTTCAATGGTAGAATTCCAGCCTTCCAAGCTGGTTACACGGGTTCGATTCCCGTTACCCGCTCCAACGAAAAACCGCCGAAAAACCTTGATTTACAAGCGTTTGACGGCGGTTTCTTCTTTTCCCTTTGTGTAGTGACAACCCGCTTTTACCCCGTTTTGGCACGTTTTACATGTGCCAAAACTGTGCCGGATGTGCCAAAAGTGTGCCAGAAAAATTTGTCCGTGGGGGTTGCATTCGGCGGTGGAAGGCGCTTTGGCAGGCGATCTCCTGGGTCGCAAAAAAAATTTTTTACGCTTTAAGTGGTGAAAAATAAAAAGAGCCCCCGTGTCGGCCTTTTATGGCCAACACGGGGTTTGCCTTGCTCGCTGTTGAGGGAGCAGCACCCCGCACTCCCACAGTGAACGGTATATCTACAGCAGAAAGTCCAAAACTGCAATCCGGTCACGCTATGCGTGGTGCACGGGGCGCGGGTTAAGTATAAAGGTTTGCGCCGCGCACAGGTCAATAGAAAGTTTTCAACATATCAAAAAAATAGCCCCGGAGGCTCTATTACAAGTTCCCGGGGTGTTCCCGCGTTCAGCACTCGCCCCAGCGTTCCCAATCCGCCGCGCAGTCGCTTTTGTCGTCGCAGCGCGCGCACTTCTCGCCGCCGCATGTCTTCACCCAGTCGCTAACGGCGGCCCAGCTGATTGCGAACCCGTCCTTTTCCAGCGGCAGCAGCCGTACGGCCTTCTCGTAGCCCGCGCCCGCGCGTTTGATTCCTGCCACGCGCAGCGCCGGGGCCGTCTTGGGCGTCCCGCGCGTCACGTCGACATCGTGCACCCGGTAGTTGTCCCGCGCGGCCAGGGCGCACGCCGAAACCGCCAGGTCCAGCGCGCGATGACGCGTCATGCGCTTTTTGTTCGCCATGTCCTTCTCCTCCTCATGTGTTGTCGATTTTTATTTGGGCGGCCTCCGCCAGCTGTTTTTTCAGCTCGGCCACGCGCTTTTTCAGCTCGCGCGCTTCCTTCTTTTGCGCGGCGCGGATTTCCTTGAGCAGCGCCATCTCGGCCTCGTGCTCCTCGCTGGTAGCTTTGCGGCGCTTTTTGTTGTCCGGGATGATCTTGCCGATCTGGACAAGAAGCACTCCCAGGGCCCCGAGTACAGCGATGATCTCGGCGCAAAGGTTCGCGGCAAATTCCCCGCTGGTCATTTCTTTACCCCCAATCCATCGATGCGGCGATGCGCCGCTTTCGTGCTTTCCTCGCACCGGGCGATCCGGCTGTCGAAATGGTTGTGTTCGTCAACCTTCTTTTCCAGCCGGGCAAGCCGGTGATTGGTCAGGGCACTGGCGCCGAAAGCGCTGATGACCGCTCCCGAAAATGCAATCAGTGCAACAACAACTGTTTCATGCATTTGCTAATCCTCAACTTTCTCTAAATTCGCCGGGTCACACCAGGTATCGACTCCGCTTCCCAGCAGCACGCAGGCCACGCCGCCCTTGATGTTTGGCGTACCGTTTTTCAGCGTGATTTGCGGTACTATGTAAACGCCCTTCCAAAACCAGGTTTCCGATTTCGGCGGCATGGCCGGCCCACCCGGCCAGTAGTGCGCAGCCTCCGGCTTCACCCGCACCCGGTCGCCCACCCGGAAGCCCTCCGCGTCCTCTGTGGGGCCGTGCACGGGCTCCCCGTGCATGGGGGTGTCAGGGTATTGGATGGCTGGATGACGCCCCCACGACGTCCACCCGCGCCCCTGCAGGCGCGTCTCGACGGCCCTCTTCGCCGATCCCCAGCGGCATTCAATGACTTCCCCGCCGCCGATGTAAACGCCGACGTGGCGCTTCATGAACACCAGCGCGCCGGGGATTTCCGGGAGGGTAGCAATGGGCTGCGGGTTTGACAGCTTCCTCATGTCGTCCGCGCCGACGTCCTGCTTGCCGTTATACTTTGGCTTTCCCGCCTTTTCGTCGTACCAGATGTAGCCCTTTACGAGGCCGCTGCAATCGAACGCCCGTTTTACTTTGCCGATCATGGCAAGGTAGCGAGGCATGTCATTCGGCCCGTAGAAGGGGTAGTAGGAACTGTACGGGTACATTTTGGCGTACATGGTCAGAAGCTCTTTTGTCGGGGTCTGCCCGAAAAATCCGTAAATGTACGGCGCTCCCAAGTTCTCTTTGCACCAGGCCACAAGCCCAACCGCGGTCTTTTCCGACATTTCAAGCCGCCTTTCTTCTTTCTCAATACCAAATTGTAAAAGCTCCTACTTGCCCCCCGGCACCGCTGCCACTGCTGTAGTTTCCCCCGGAACCACCCGCGCCGGGGCCAGTGCCGGATGAGCCGTTTGTGTTCAGGCTGTTATTGGAAGTCGAACCGCCATAGCCGATAGTAGACGCCCCACCGCCGCCCCCTTTGCCGGAGCCGGAACCGCCCCCGCTTTGGGACCATGCGACCGTGCCGCCTTCCGGGGCGTAGTCGGTAAAACTGATGCTGGAACCACCGCCCCCGGAAGTTGCGCCCCCGCCATTTCCCCCAGACACGGCAGCAATCAAGATGCCGTCAGCGGTTTGCGTCCCGCCAGAAACCGAGCCGCCCGCGCCTGGATTGTCCCCGTTGCCGCCTGCGCTTCCAGTGCTAGCCGTAACGAAGAATGTGCCGCAGGTCAAAAAAGTACTTGTTATATTTGAGTTATCAATTCTAACCTGGGCATAACCATTCTCAGGTAGTTTAATACAACACATCGCGGTCGCACCACCACCGCCGCCGCTAGCAGGCTTTGCCGGGGTTAGTGTGCCGTTTCCTCCACTTCCACCTTTCCCAACCAGCCGCACCATGCAATAGCGGATGCCGCGAGGATATATCATACTGGCAAGGCTGTTGCTTATTTTTGTGCCGCTTTTGTCACGCGCGGTAGTGCCGGATACATACACCTCGCCGTCCGTATATCGGTGGATGTAGTAGGTTCCCGTGCTGGTTTGGTGGTATAGTTGCGTCCCAAGAAAGCGCGGACGGCAACCGGGATTTTGCAAATATTGCTGCGCACCGCCGATTGTGAAAGGCGTGGCAATGGTTTCCGCGCTGTAGATAAAGCCGTTGGTTGTGCTGACAGGGGCAAAATCGGGGATGCCCAGCTTAGCCGCCAGAGCGTGCTTGCTGCGCGGCCCGTTGGGGGCTTCCCACTCGCACAGCTGCCGCAGGTTCACGCCGCCGATGGTGATAGCCATAGTGCCGCCTCCTTAGCTCGGGAAAGCCAATCCCGTTATATTGCTCGTGCCCGCGAAGATGCTGTTTAGGCGCGTAATCAGGTCGTCCAGATTGTTGCACCCGGCAAGTGCGCCGGTTGTAACCGGGGTCATTGTCGCGCCAGCGGGGCCGGTTTCGCCGGTGTCTCCTTTTTCGCCGCGGGGGATCGTGAAGTTGAACACCGCCGCGCCGGAGGTGCCAGCGTTCGTGACGCCGGCGTTTGTGCCCGCCGCCCCGGTGGTGACCGTGCCCACCGCGATGGTCGCGGCGGCTCCCGGCGCGCCGGCCGCGCCGGTTTGGCCTGTCGCGCCGGTGGTTCCAGTGTCTCCCTTATCGCCCTTTTGCCCGGTTTCGCCGGTGTCGCCCTTTTCGCCGCGGGGAATCGTGAAATTCAGTACCGCCGCGCCGGAGGTGCCGACATTCGTGACGCTGGCGTTTGTGCCTGCCGCCCCGGTGGTGACTGTGCCCACCGCAACGGTCGCGGCGGCTCCCGGCGCGCCATCCGCGCCGGTTTGGCCTGTCGCGCCGGTGGTTCCGGTGTCGCCCTTTTCGCCGCGGGGGATCGTGAAATCCAGCACCGCCGCGCCGGAGGTGCCGGCGTTCGTGACGCTGGCGCTTGAGCCCGCCGCCCCGGTTGTGACCGCGCCCACCTCGATGGTCGCGGCAGTTCCAGCCGCGCCCCGGTAACCCCTGTCCCCCTTGTCGCCTTTGTCCCCCTTTTCCCCGGGGGTCAGGCTTATGTTTTCAATGCCATCACACAATATGCGCACGTTTTCCTGCAGCGCCTCAATATCCCCGGCGTTGCACGTCCGGGCGCATTTGGCGCCTACCGGCCAGGCGGCCGCGTTACCGTACAGCGCCCGCTCCACCGTGAGCGTGTTTGTGTCAATGTCGATGGCGGTCACCAGCACGGTTTCCGTAATATCCTGGTCGGTCCCGAGCGTCAGCGGGAAGGGAATAGCGTTAACCGCGAGCTGGTCGATCTGCAAAAACTGGAGCGCCGTGTCGCCGGCGTTGATTGCCCCAGACAGCGATGCGGGCGGGCTGTCTTTTTGCGGGGGGTACATTGTAGCAAGCTCGTTCAATTTTGGGAACCTCCTCTCGAATTTGCGAATAATTGCACAGATAGGTTGCATTCGACCCTGGTCAGATTGTTCGGCACGATCTCGATCGTGTGCCAGCCGCGCGGAATCTTGCCCGCGCTGCCTGTGCCCATATAGGGCACGATGTTGACGCTTGCGATGGAGCTTCCATAGGCGCCCACGGTTCTCCCGTTCACGCGCAGCGTCAGCGTGCCGGCCGATGGACCTTGATATATGCCGTGCTGGATTTGGTGTGTGTGATTGTTGAGTGTAAATTGATGCGAGTGTCCCGGAAGGTTTACGGTATGGGAGTGATCCTGCACTTGTACTTGATGATAGTGAGAGGGTATTGGATGGTTGTGCGCCGGAACGCTATGGGCGTGCGAGCTTGTTCCGTGTGTATGATTGTTTAACCCGTGTGTGTGACTATTCATGGAGTGCGAGTGTGAACTTACTGAGTGCGTGTGGCCATTCAGGCCGTGTGTATGATCAATGCCGTGCGAGTGATTCATGTTATGGCGGTGCCCGTCGCTTCCTCCGATACCGGTATCTGTTGTACCAGCAAGGCCAACTGAAGTTACGGAAGCGCCGGCAGTGTTTGAGGTCGATGGGCCACCCGTGCCAGGGGATGATCCCCCGGTATCGCCCGATGCCGCCGCAGTGGGGCCAGTGCTCCCGTTTACCGTTACCGCAGCCCCAGCGGTATCAAAGGCGTTGGAGTTGTTCGTGTTTATCGCTTGCGGCGAGCCGTTGCCGACAGCACTCCCGCCAGATTGCGCTGTATATGATACGGCCACCAGCCCGCCGCCGCTGACATCGGACGTTGCCTGCTTGCCGCCAATTTGGGTGTCGATGTTGATAACGCCGCCGCCGTCCTGGATTGCTTGCGTATAGCCCCTAAAGGGCGCAACGCGCACATCTACCAGTACCTGATTGACGTGCACCGCATTTTCCGGGATAAAAAAGCGTATCGTAGCGGGAAACTGCGGGCTGCAGTTATCATAGAAGCTGTCCGCGAACAAGCTGGTGCTCCCCTGACTGTAAACGCTTTCGACGCGCTGCCGGTCGGCCAGGTCGGCCACGCTGGAGGCGATGCTGCGTGATTCGTTGGCGATTTTTATGGTAGCCGCCTTGGGCGCGCCGGTGACGTCGGACTTGCTGATGCTGACGATGCGCGAATATACATCGGTGCCTTCCTCCGGGTCGACCACCCGGACCATATCCCCGGGCGTGCATTCAGCAAGCCGCCCGGCGTGGACGCCGGAAACCTCATAGCTCACCAGAGGGCGCTCCAGGCGCGCCAGCATGGCCCGTGCCGCGTCGTAGAGGCTTTGCGCGTCCTGATACCTGCCATCCTTCCAGATGCGCGCCACAAGGCCGTATTCGGCCATGTTGGGGCTGTCCATGTAGGGCCGGCCGCCGTTGAGGGATGTAAAGTTGAGGGCGTTCACGCCCTCGCCGTAGCCGTATGCGTAAAGCCGTGTGCATAGTTGGCTGGGGTCAACGCTTTTCGTTATGCCGATCATGTTTTTTTTGTAGCGCAGGTCGGCGGCAACTTTATCCGGGGCGCGGCGCAGGTGCAGCGTCCAGGGGAAAGCGGTGGTATCGAACTCCCAGCGGTATTCCTCCGCGAAGGGCTTCGGCACCGAAAACAGCGCGGCCAGCAGGTTTTCATCCTCCCAGCCATAGAGATACTGGTGGTCGAAATCGCAGTCCCCCAGCACCCAGCGCTGCGTTGTCTGCTGCGCAAGGATATAGGCCAGTACATCCCGTGTGAACACACCTATATTTCCGATCTCGTGCCAGCCAAGCAATACGTCGTCCATGAGGGTAGCCTGCACGTGTTCGCACTCGTAGGTGGCGGAGCTCTCGCCGGCGTGGGTGTCGGCCATCGGCATGATGCGGAATAGCCCGACATATTCGTCGCCGTCGAACATCTCGACGAGATTGAAATAGCGGCAATACCTCCGCTTCTTGTCGCCCAGCGGCAGGCTAAACCGCGCGGTCCACAGCTTTCCGTATTCCGTCGTATAGCCGATACTGTACGCGTTTTCAAGGTAGGCAAGGCGCTCACGGCTCACCGCATCTCGTATTGCGATATATTTCATCACAGCCACCTCGCGGACATAACAATGTTGACCTTTAGCACCCTGTCGCTCTCGGAGTCGCGAAAGACAAGTTGATTGTCCCCCGAAAGCAGTTGAAAGAATTTGCTGTCGTAGGTGTCCTTGGTCACATCCTCCACGCCGTTGATAAAAATCTCCACAGTGTCAGTGTCGATGATCAATTCTTGCCCCGGCGCGAGGTTGACGCCCTCCAGGGCCAGCTTTTCGCTGCCAAGCCCGGCGATAGGTAACGGCACGATCATGCCGCGCCCGCCAAGTTCCAGTTCGATCAATGGTATTCGCACGCACAGGTGGCCAGTAGACACGGCCGCGCCCATCGCGAAATCCACTGCCCCGATGGGGAGCCTCAGCATGGCCGCCGCGTCCAATTGCGCCGTCAGGTTAAAGTCCGTCTGCCCGGCCGGCACCATAGCGCTCAAAAAATCAGCAACGCATACTTCCGCGCCCGCTCCCAGTTCGGCGGCGAGCGAAGCGCGGATTATAAATTCCGATGTAAGGCTGCCCCCCATCGCCATAGCGGCGGGCAAGAGTTCCGCACGCGCGCCCGGCGCCTCGGCGGTATGCTCGAGCGCCAGCCCTACAGAGAACTCCACCGCGCCGATAGGGACGCGAACACACAGCGCCTGTGCCTCAAGGCCGCCTTGCGCATGGATATCCTGCCCGGGCAGGCACGCTCTTGCGCTCAGATATGGATCTATTTTCAGGGAGGAGGCGCCGCCCAAGACCGCATAAAGGCCGACTGCGCTGCCGGCCTGCTTGTCGAATTGCTGTTTATCGAAAAGCGCACGGTCAAACACGGCGCGCCCTCCTCCCTGTTATTTTTTCGGTTCGGATTCCCGCACTCCGTGCGGATGTTTTTTTGTAAACTTGAAAGGAAAAAACTCGTGCGCATGCTCTCGCACTGACGGAACGTCGTGCGTGTGTACCTCCGCCTCTTCCGGCTCTCTCAGGTGCACCACGCCCTCGAATTTCATGGTGATTGTTCCATCCCCGTTCATCGCGCGCTCCCTTCAGGTCACAGTAAACTTCAGTTCGCCGATGTCGACGTAGGGCGTGACGCCGGCATTCAGCAGCAGCGAGGTCGGGAGTTGCGCATAGGAGACGAGATCGCCACCCGTCGCGGCGGTCAGCACCGCAATATGCGACGCCGTGCCCGCGGCCGCCGTGAACTTCGGGAAGTTGATGGCGTTCGTGTTCGAGCTGACGGCCTGATCGCCCAAGATGGCCGGCGCGCCGAACGTGACCGGTTGCCGGGCGTAGCCGCCGCCCGAAATCTCCGTGCCGGTGTTTGCGGCGGTGGGGTTGGTGCCGTACAGCGCGAGGTAGAGCTGCGCGGGCTGCGTAACGTTCTGGTTGCGCGCCCAGAAGTTGATTGTTCCGGTCTTTGCGGTGTTGGAAAATGGCATGACTGAATCCTCCTCAAATTTTTGTCGCGAATCGCTCAATGGTCAGGTTGCGGATGGTGGTGGCGCCGGTGTTTATTATTGTGATGCGCACAGGGGTTTCCACGGTCCCCCTGACGCTGAGCACGATCGGCGTTTGGTCGGTTACCATGAAGCTCATGTCCTCCGGGGCCTCGTAGGCGAACGGCGGATTTGCCTCGAAGGTCATGGAGAACGCGCCGAATGTCAGGTGCTCCTCCAACGGCGGAGAGTCAATGAACACGCCACGGTAGCGCAAGGTGGGTTCGCTGTCGAAAACGAGTTCCCCGGGGTAGCATAGCCAGCCGGCCACGTCCCGCACGAGCTGCTTTCGGTTATACCCTGGCGGTACCCTCCACAAGAAGGACAGGCTTTCCGCGCGCGGCGCCCATGTGCCGTCCGACTGATCTACCGCACCGTGTCTGCCCGGCACCCGGATGGTGCTTCGGTTCGCCTGTGGGGCGAGAACGCCGCTACCGTTGCGGTAAACACCATAAGCACTACTGTGTGTCCCGCGATAAATAAAGCCTCCTCTCATGCCATTGCCAACCCCCGTTTCCTCCGCTCCGCCATCTCCAGGTTGTACAGTTCCCGGGCGATACGCGGAACGTCCGCGTCCTCGCGGACAATCAGCTCCTTGACAATGATATACCCGCCCGCCGCTGGATGTGCGCCGCTGCCCCCCGCTCCGCGCGAGCTCGCGTTGAGATTATAATTGGCTTCAAAGTCCAGTGGTACAGCGGACAACATCTCCTTGGATACGCGTTTCATCTGATCGTTGAATCCAATCCCCAAGCCTTCGGCAAGGAACCCACCGAGTTCCATCGTTTTGCGGGACGGAGAATGAGAGTCGAAGCCCCTCTTGAATCCGTCGATGATTCCGCTCGCAAAATCGTTTATCTTGTCCTTCAGCCACTGTCCCATAGAAGTGATTCCCTCCCACAGGCCGGAGATCAAGTCTTTGCCAACCTGTACGATTTTGCCGGGCATCTCCTTGAACCACGTCAGCAGGCTCTCCCACCACTGGCCCAGTCTTGTCCTTAGATCATCCCAGGACTGTTTAATATCCTTCCACAGGCCAGATAACCAATTTTTGAAGTCCTGCCACTTCCGCGGGATCGTTTCCGTGAAAAACTTTTTTATGCTGTCGGCAGCGTTAGTCAGAAATTCCCCGGTTTCTTTCACCGCGTTCGTGAACCAGTCCTTGACGCCCTGCCACACTCCCGCAAACCATTCCTTGATCCTTCCCGGCAGCGCCTTTGCCCACGCCACAAGCGCATCCCACGCTTCAGGGATCGTAACGGTAAAAAACTCCTTGATTGATGTCACAGCACCCGTGATAAACTGTATAAGGTTGTCCTTCATACCGATGAACCATTCGACAATGTTATCCTTCAGCCTCGTAAACCAGTCCGCGATCTTGCCGGGCAGAGCTCTTACCCATTCAACAAGCGCATCCCAAGCCTCCGGAATGGTTTTAGTAAAAAACTCAACTATCGTATCCTTCGCGTCCACAAAGAACCGAGCAATGCGCCCGGCAATTTCGCCGATCAACTCGCCAAGCTTTGCGGGCAGCTCATTAAGCCATTCCCCCGCGGCCTTTGCGGCATCGGAAAGCTTTTGCGGCAATTCGGAAAACCAAGTGGATATGCCGTTCCAGGTGTCGGACAGCCAGGTTGACATCTTTTTACCCAAGCCTTGAATCCACTCGGTTTGTTTCACGCTCAGGTCAGTAAACCAGGATGTAAGCTCAGCCCAATCCTCCGCGCGCTCCCGCGCCTTACGAGTTTTTTCTTCCGCGCGCAACCTTTGGGACTCTTCCTTGGCTGCATTATGGGCCGCTTTTTGCGCGGCCTTGGCTTGCTTTTTCGCCTCTTGCTCCGCCTCGTCTCCCTTAAAAAACGATGTCAGCAGATTTCCAAGGCCCTTTATAAGGCCCACCGCCGCATCCCAAATCCCCTTAAGAATTTCAGGCAATGCTTTCACTACTTCGGCGATAATCAGCGGAGCGCTTTTCGTCAACTCGACAACAAGAGACAGGACGCCCTCGATCAGAGCCGGGATCAGAGTCGGCAGCGCGTCGACAATTCCAAGCACTATTTTCGGTAGGGCCTCCACGATAGCCTTGATAATATCTGGTAGGGCCTTGACCAAGGAGGTCAACAGTTGAATCCCCGCATCAATGATCAAGGGAATTGCACTAATATAATAATCTATAATGGCTTGGATGATTTTTGGCAGTTCCTTGATCAGTTCTGGAAGGGCGTCGAGAAGCCCTTGGGCAAGCCCAAGGATGACCTTCAGCGCTGCGTCTAACAGCATTGGCAGATTATCCAGCAGTCCGTGCACGATAGTGATAACAGCCTCCACGGCAGCGGGGATTAATTCAGGCAGCGCGTCGCCGATACCTTGCACCAGGGCGCTGACGATTTGCACGGCAGCCTTGACGAACTCGGGCAGGGCTTTGATAATCCCTTGGACAAGCTGCATCAGCCCTGTAACCAGAACAGGAAGTATGGTATCCAGCATTCCCGGCAGCATCCCCGCAATGGATCCGATCAGGTCTGACACGACAGGGATTACTTTTTCGAGCAGCTTCGGTATTAACGCAACTATGGCTTGCAGCAGATCAACCACGATTGGGATCGCGCGGTCCAGTATGGGGCCAACGCTTTCAATGACGCCTTTGATAGATTTTTGGACGGCGCCAACAATCCCGGCGATTTTCTCTTGGATTTCCTCAGCAGTCAGACCGGTTCCGCTTTTGACAAAATCAAATAGTTCCGTAATGCCATGAACGGCGGGCTTAAGGTCGTCCGTAAACGTCCCAATAATTTTTGCCCCCAGCCGCGACATGGAGGCATGCATGTTATCAACAGAGCCTTGCCACGTCTCGCCCATCTTCTTGGCCGCACCGCCCATACCCGCCTCAATGGCGGCTTGAAATTCAGCCATGCCGATGGAGCCCGTTTTTACCAATTTCTGAATCTCGTCAATGGATTGCCCCGTCGTATCGGCCAGCAACTGCATAATGGGGATTCCGGCTTGCGAGAGCTGATTGATCTCTTTCCCGCTAATCTTTCCCGCTGTGGCAACCTTATTGAAAATAGCCCCCATTTCGTCTATACTCTTGCCCGAAATGGCGGAGGCGTCCGCTACGAGGGACAATGTTTTTTCCAGTTCCTTGCCTTCAGGCACTCCGGCAGCCAATGCCCCGGCAGCGACACCAGCCATTGCATCCAAGCTAAAGGCCGTACCCTTGACGGCGTTTGTCACATCCTCTTCGAGTATCCGGGCAACGCCTTTCGCGTCATGGCCCAACCCCTGCAATTTGAAAGATGCTTGCTCCAGGTTCATTACCCGGTCAAAGCCGCCCTTGATAATGTTATTGCCGACAAAATCGACAACAGCGCTCGTCACGGCCTTGACCCCGTCTATGATGCCTTTCAATCCCGCCTTAATAGCGTCCGCTGCGAGGCTGGCCTTGAGGACGTCGCCAAAAATAGATGTTTTTTTGCCCGCGCCGTCCATTTCGTCGCCGAGCTTCTTTGTGTCATCGCCCATGCCCTTAACAGATTTCCCGGTTTCGTCGAGCTGCTTGCCGGTTCCGCTAAGCCGGGCTTCCAGTTTCTCCCGCAGGGTGTCAGCCATGGCCTTGACGGTATTCTCTCCATGAATCGTGTCGCTGGCAAACTGTTTGATGCTTTCACCCATGGACCTCGCGCCTTCGACGACGCGCGTACCGGTTTCTGCTATGTTTGCCTTAACGTCCACCAGGGATTTTGCCACATTCTCTTTCAAAAGACCGCTGAGGTCGGAAAAGCTGGCGTGCGCGCGCTTGTTCTCGCCATCCAGGTCACCGGTTGCCTTGCCGACGCCCTGCTGCTCCTTGATCAGGTCCGTTAGTTTCTGTTTCAGGGCCTGGGCCTCGTCGGAGTTTTTGCCCATTGAGGCGCACACCTTGGCGTATTCCTGTGCTGTCGCGCCGATATCGCCGCCCAGACGCTTATATTTTTCAGCGCTGGTTTCGGTGGTTTTTCCAGCGCTGATCATTTCCGAAGCTACTTTATCAATTTCTTTTCCCGTTTTGATCATCTCGGCCTTGGCGTTGTTCATGGCCGTTTCCATCTTCTGATACGCTGGGCTGGTGGGGTCGATCCCAACCTCGCGCATCCTCGCGAGTTGTTTTTCCGCCTCTTGGACGGCTTTGCTCTGTTCGACGTATTTTCCCTTTAAAACGTCCTGCTTTGCCGTCAGTCCGCCGATGCTTTTTTCGTTGCCCGCAAACTCGGCGGCGACTACCTTCATTTCACTGGCAAGCAGGCGAAGATTAGAGTTGATCTGCGCGCAGGCTTCCTTATATTCCCGCTCGCCCTCAACCTTTATTTTTGTACTAACCTCTGCCTGCTTACCCACGGTTATAGCCCTCTCAAAGCAAAATCAATGTCGTCCATGTCGTCCGGCTTTTCCGGCTTGAATTGGTCCGGGTGGAAACGCTTGTGCACCTTAAATAGCCGCAATAGCTTGTACGGCGTCATGCGCCACACTTCGCGCTCTGGCCAACCAAGCAGCGTCACCCCGATGTACAGTAATTGGGCAAGGTCGATTTGCTCTTGCCCGTCCGTCAGTTTTTTTCGCCGTCTCCGTTTTCGTCGTCGCTCTTGTCCGCTTTGGGCGGCTCTGTGGTCCCGCTGGTGCCCAGCAAAAACGCTTTAAAAAGCGCACTCTCGGCGTCCATAAGGTCGCCAGTGGGAATCATGCGCCCCACCTGCCGCTCCGTAAGTTCCGGCTCGCCGTCCTCCTGGCCCTCGTTGAGCATCAGAGTCAGCAGCCAGCGCAGGGTTTTCGTCGAGCTCTTAGGGTCGCTCAGGACTTCCTCCAGCCTCGAGATGTCCCCAAATCTCTCCTGAAAGTCGTCCAGGACGTTCAGCGAAAACAGCAGGTGGCGGGTTTTCCCGCCCAGTTCGATGGGAAGGCGCCCATCTTTGATTGCGCTCATTCGCCGTCGTCCTCCTCCTCGGCCTCGACCGGCACGTACACCTCGTCGAACCAGGCGGCCGCGATGGGGTCGTCCTCGACAGCGGTGTAGTCGGACTTCCAATCGCCGTTGTCCAGGGGCATAAACTTGCCCGTGATCTCCGGCGTCTGGTAGTTGATGCCCTCGCCCCTGGTCTCAAGGTTTTCGGCGGGCGGCGAAAATTTCACCTTCAAAAACCAGAGGTAGCGGTACAGCCCCTTGACCTTGTTTTTTCGCGCCCGCATGCCGACCGCCAGGAGTGGCGGCTTGTCTTTGGAGTT
>Ga0268262_10004129_pt1 | contig 15203 bp, 15 predicted proteins | sample TergutNc150P3_FD_190354 | JGI IMG/M metagenome (GOLD analysis project Ga0268262, IMG submission 190354) | Nasutitermes corniger P3 segment gut microbial community from laboratory colony in Florida, USA - Nc150 P3 (SPAdes) (version 2) | ecosystem: Host-associated > Arthropoda: Insects >... | reverse complement strand
AAGCGGAATTTACACCGCCTTGATTACAACGGCAAGCGGATTGATAGTTGGGATTATCGGCTACATTTGCTACAATATACTGGTGTCGAAAATCAGTCAAGTTGTTGTTTTGCTGGAGGGACGGGCGTCCGAGTTTATGGATTTGCTGAATGAACCAGCACATTAATTTTTGCAAAAATGAAAATAAAACCGAGAAATAAAAGTTCCGTAGAGTTCAATCTGTCCACGCAGGCAGACCTTGTGTTCCTGCTGTTGATTTTCTTTATGATTACCTCTACGATGGTCAGTCCCAATGCGATTAAGTTGCTGTTGCCCAACAGTTCCAGCAAAACGCCCGCCAAGCGTAATTTTGAAGTCTATATCAATGATAAATTAGAATATTCTATTTTACAGGGAAAAGATTTGATGGCGGTGGTGGATTCGGCACAGTTGAACACGGAAATTAAGGAACGTCTGAAACAAGAACCGAAAGATGCTGCGGTGGTGGTTCGGGCTGATAAAACCGTACCCATTCAAAATGTGGTATATGTGATTGATGCGGTGAATGAGATTAACAATGAAAATCCTGATACACAGCATAAAGTAGTTTTGGCAACTTCCCCTAACCCTAAATGACAACAACCATGACTGCTCACGTAGAAATTGATTATACCGCCAGACGCAACAAACTGATTAGCATTGCCGTATCTTTGTTTTTTCATGCGATGTTGCTGGTGTTGTTTTTGTTTATGGGTTTGAAATATCAAGTTCCGCCTCCGCCCGAATATGGGATTGAGGTGGATATGAGCGGCGGCGGTGGAGGCGGCGGAAACAGCGGTCAAGCAAGCACAACGCCGAGTGTACCTCCGCCTCCAAGCGGTGATATTACGCAAGATGAGGAGGAAACCGTAACGACAAATCCCGTCCCGAAAGTACAGCCGACCACCACGCCCACAACAACGACAAATCCCCGTGTTGAGCCTGCACCCGAAACGCCGACCGTAAATCCGCAGGCAATTTATCAGAAAAAAACGAATTCTGGCGGAACAGGAACAGGCGAAGGAACTTCAACAGGGGCAGGCAAAGGCAGCGGAACAGGCGGAGATGGCGATGGCGGAACAGGACACGGCAGCGGTGGAGGCAACGGTATCGGTAATACAGGCGGAGATTTCTATTTGAATGGTCGTCCCGTTATCAGCAAGGCATTTCCCGCTTCCAAAAACAATTTGGACGGAAAAGTAATTGTTGAATTTCGGGCAGACAAAAACGGAAATGTCGTCTATGCAAAAGCAGGTGCAAGAGGCACAACCATCAATGATGCTCAAGTCTGGGAGGAATGCGAAAAGGCAGCCCGCAAATCTAAATTCAAAGAAAAAGCCGATGCAGAAATAGAAGAAAAGGGAACAATTTCGTATCACTTTAAGATACAATAAATTATAAATGTTTTTATGGATTATCAGGCACACGAAACGGCAATCATAGATGAAGGTTGCAGGATAGGTACAGGGAGTAAGATATGGCATTTTTCGCATATCATGCACGGTTGCGTTATCGGGAAGAACTGCAATATCGGTCAAAATGTGGTGGTGTCTCCTGAAGTGGTTTTGGGTGATAATGTAAAGGTACAGAACAATGTATCCATTTATACGGGCGTTACCTGCGAGGACGATGTTTTTTTAGGTCCCTCGATGGTTTTTACCAATGTTGTAAATCCCCGCAGTGCCGTCAGCCGTAAAGACCAGTACCGAAAAACGCATGTGGGAAAAGGTGCAACAATCGGGGCAAATGCAACCATTGTCTGCGGACATGATATTGGCAAATATGCGTTTATCGGAGCGGGAGCGGTGGTAACGAAACATGTTGCCGATTATGCACTGGTGGTGGGCAATCCGTCCAGACAAATCGGGTGGATGAGTGAATACGGGCATCGGTTGCAGTTTGATGGAACGGGGACGGCAATTTGTCCTGAAAGTATGGAAAAATATAAAATGGAAAATAATAAAGTTTATAAAATAGAATAATTGAAAAAAAATACATCTTTGAAATCGTAATTTTTTTTAGAGAAATTGAACTAAATGACAGATAGCAATAAGAATCGGGAACACGAAGCCATGGATAAACTGTTGAACATCATGGCGGAACTGCGGGAAAAATGCCCTTGGGACAAAAAGCAAACGCTGGAAAGTCTGCGTTACCTCACCATTGAAGAGACCTACGAACTGTCGGACGCGATTTTGGATAACAACCTGTCCGAAATCAAAAAGGAACTGGGAGACATACTGTTGCATATCGTATTTTACGCCCAGATAGGAAAAGAACAAAATGCGTTTGATTTTACCGATGTGGTTGAAAATCTGTGCAAAAAATTAATCATGCGCCACCCGCACGTCTTCGGAGAGGTACAGGTGGCTGATGCGGAAGAGGTGAAAACCAATTGGGAAAAAATTAAACTGCAAGAAGGACGGAAGTCCGTTTTGGAGGGCGTTCCCACCTCTTTGCCCGCCATGGTGAAAGCCTACCGCATTCAAGAAAAGGTAAAAGGCGTGAATTTTGATTGGGACAATTCCCAACAGGTGCTGGAAAAAATAAAGGAGGAAATCGAAGAATTTGAACAGGAAGCACAAGCCGAAAATGCCGAAAAAATGGAGGCTGAATTTGGAGATATTCTATTTTCTTTGATAAATTATGCACGTTTCCACAATATTAACCCCGAAGATGCGTTGGAAAAAACAAACCGCAAATTTATTGACAGATTTAAAAAAATGGAAACGCTGATAGAAAAAAACGGGAAATCGCTAACGCAAATGACCCTTGCCGAAATGGATTTGTTTTGGGAAGAGGCTAAAAAATTAACCATACAATAATTTAAATGTAATATGAGGAAATTTCTTTTTGATAAAGTGCTGTCCAACAAAACGATGCCCAACTGGATAATTTTGTTGTGCGATTTGTTTATTGTCGCCTTTGCAACCTTTTTGGCGGTGCTTTTTCGGATAAATTTCAAAAATCCCGCAAAATTTTACGACACCGACCTTGTTATCATTTTCGGAACGATACTTGCCGTCCGTTGCATTTCCTACCTTATTTTCCGTCCGCATACACGGCTGCTGCGTTATACGGGGACGCGGGATTTGATGCTTTTCTTTTGGCTTCACCTCTTTGGAAGCATTTTCTTCTGTCTGTTGAATTTGCTGTTTTTGATTTTTACAAAATGTTATATTATCCCTTTTTCCATTGTTTTGCTGGAATTTATCGTATCTACTTTTATTGTAATATTTTACAGACTTTTTGTCCGTTCAATTTATTGGGAATACTCGACTTCGGCACGACGGACGTACAATGTGCTGATATACGGGGCAGGTTTTTTCGGCGTAACCACCGAGCGTTCCATTTCCAGAGAGTCCAACGGTAAATACAAAGTGGTAGGATTTATCGACGAAGACCCGCAAAAAATTGGAAAACGAATTGGAAAACAGACCATCTACGGCAATGACGAATTGCAGGAAATCATAGAAAAAAAGGAAGTGAATTTTGTGATTATCGCCATCAACAACATTTCCAACGAAAAAAGAAATGCAATAACGGATACCTGCCTGCAATACAACGCAAAAACCCTGCTCGTTCCCCCAATGGAAAGATGGATAAACGGGGAATTGAGTTTCAAGCAGATAAAAAAAATCAAGATAGAGGAATTGTTGGAGAGAGACCCTATCAAATTGAATGACACGCAGATACAGAAAGATGTTTTTGACAAAACCATTCTGGTAACGGGAGCGGCAGGCTCTATCGGCAGCGAGATTGTTCGGCAACTGCTGAAATATGATTTCAAACAACTGATAATGATAGACAATTCCGAATCGCCGATGTACTATCTGGAACTTGATTTGCAGGAACAGAAATCTGATGCGAAACGATACGAAGCCTATTTGGGAGACATCTGCGATGCGGAATTTATGGAAGAAATTTTCAAAAAACACAAACCGAACATCGTCTATCATGCGGCGGCGTACAAACATGTGCCGTTGATGGAACGAAATCCGATGCAGGCGGTACGGGTCAATGTCAAAGGCAGTAAGATTTTGGCAGATTTGAGCATCCAGTACGGTGTTTCAAAATTCATCATGGTTTCTACGGATAAGGCTGTAAATCCGACCAATGTGATGGGGGCATCCAAACGCATTGCTGAAATTTACGTCCAGTCGCTGGGCAAGGAAAATCCGCAATGCAAATTCATTACCACCCGTTTCGGCAATGTGCTCGGCTCTAACGGTTCGATAATTCCGCTTTTCCGCCAGCAGATTGAAAAGGGAGGACCTGTTACCATTACCCACCCCGAAGTTACGCGTTATTTCATGACCATTCCCGAAGCCTGCGATTTGGTATTGCACGCGGGAGCGATGGGCAACGGCGGGGAAATCTACATCTTCGACATGGGGGAATCCGTTAAAATTTTGGATTTGGCAAAAAAAATGATTTCACTTTCGGGACTTGTCTTGGGCAAGGATATTCAAATTGTGTTTACAAAATTGCGTCCGGGGGAAAAACTGTTTGAAGAACTTTTGGCAACCAAAGAAAACACCGTTGAAACGAAAAATAAAAAAATAAAAATCGCAAAGGTAAGGGAGTACGATTTTAATGAAATTCTAACTAAAATAGAAGACCTTATTTCATTGATAAACTGCAACAACAATATGGAAATTGTGAAGCAAATGAAAAATTTAGTACCCGAATTTAAAAGTCAAAACTCCATATACAAAACCCTTGACGAAACGGATACGGATGAATAATAATTATCAACGGTCGATTATCCATTAAAAAATTGTATCTTTGCAAATTGGAATAATAGGTAGTAAAAATGGCACAACAGGTAGATAAAATCACAAAACATCGGTTAGCAACTTCCCGCATTACTACGGTGATAAGCATTGCTTTGGTGCTGTTTATCATTGGGTTGCTGGGCGTGATAATGATTAATGCAAGCACGATTGCCGACAGGGTGCGTGAAAGCATCGGTTTTGAAATTATGCTCTCCGCCGATATGAACGAGGACGGACTTTCCCAGATGGAGAAAGATTTGAGTGCAAAACCATACGTGAAATCGGTAAAATATGTGTCCCGAGAGGAAGCCGTACAGGAAACGATTGACATGTTGGGACATGATTTTCGCGAAGTGGTTGAGAGCAATATTTCCGCCTCTTTCCAGTTGAAAATCAAATCGGAATACACGGTGGAGGACAGTTTGTTGAAAATCAAGAAATCGCTGTCTCAAATGCAATATGTGAACGATATTGTGTACGAAAAAAATTACGTAAAGGAAGTGAATGAAAATCTGCAGAAAATCAGCATTATTTTACTGATTATCAGCGGCATTTTACTGCTTATATCCATCGCACTGATTAGCAATACCATTCGTTTGGCTATCTATTCAAAGCGTTTCCTTATTCGGAGTATGCTGCTGGTGGGGGCGAAACGAAAAACAATTTACATCCCGTTCATTATCACAGGAATTGTACAGGGGATTTGGGGGGCAGTGATTGCCGTATTGTTGTTGTTTGTTTTGTTTTACTTTGCACATACACACCCTTTCTTTTCTGAAATGATAGATTTTACTCAGTATCAACACTATGCGGAATTGCTGGGCATTCTTTTCGTGCTTGGCATCTTGATAACATGGTTTTCCACCCTGTTTTCCGTACGGAAATATATAAAAATGAAGATTGACAAATTATATTTTTAAATACAGATAAATGGCACAGAATACGAAAAACAAAAAGCAGACAGCAGCGAAAAAGACTGTCAAACAACAAATTACATGGGCAGCAGGAATGCCTTTCGGATTGTGGAATTACATATTGCTGGTGGGCGGAATGCTCGTCTTGGCGATAGGCTGGGTGGTACTTTCGGGCGGCGGAACGGACAATCCCAACGAGTTCAACCCCGACATTTTCAACAAACGGCGCTTGTTCTTCGCTCCCTTGATTTTGACAATTGGTTTTGCGATTGAGTTTGTGGCTATCTTTTTGAAAGTACCGCAGAAAGAAGAAACATCTGTTGAACAGCAATAGTCATGGGTATTTTTGAAGCGATTATTCTTGGCATCGTACAGGGATTAACGGAGTTTTTGCCAGTAAGCAGCAGCGGACATTTGACCATTGGGGCAGCACTGTTCGGGCTGAACGGCGAGGAAAATTTGAGTTTTGCCATTGTCGTCCACGCGGCTACCGTGATGAGTACGATTGTTATTTTGTGGAGTGAAATTTGGCAGTTGCTGCAAGGTTTGTTCAAATTTCGCTGGAATGAAGAAACGCAATACATCGGTAAGATTTTCCTTTCGATGTTGCCCGTTCTCGTTGTCGGACTGTTTTTTAAGGATACGGTAGAGCGTTTGTTCGGAGGTGGACTGTTGCGTGTGGGTTGTTGTTTGCTGGTTACGGCGGTGTTGCTGTCGTTTGCCTATTTTGCAAAACCCCGACAAAAAGAAAATATTGGCTGGTGGAGTGCCTTTTTGATTGGCGTGTCGCAGGCGATAGCCGTACTTCCCGGGCTGTCCCGTTCGGGAACTACCATTTCCACAGGTTTATTGCTGGGACACAAAAAGGAAAATGTGGCAAAATTTTCCTTTCTGATGGTGTTAATTCCCATTTTGGGCGAGGCGGTATTGAATGCAAAAGAAATGATGCACAATCCGACAGAGGCAGGCATTGGCATTTTGCCCTTGGTTGCGGGTTTTGTTGCAGCTTTTGCAACGGGCTGTTTTGCCTGTAAGTTCATGATTAACATTGTGAAAAAGGGAAAATTGATTTATTTTGCCGTTTATTGTGCCATTGTGGGCGTGTTGGCGATTTTGGGGAATGCGTTTTTTTTATAATTAAAAATTAAGAGATAAACAGATGATTACATTCCGAAAAAAATTTGGAGTAGTTTTGTTTTTGTTGCTGTCTTTTTCAGCAACGGCACAGAAAGCACCTCCAGGGACGGTTAAACTAAAACCCTCTAAAACAGAAATAAAACATGCAACGTATATTGACGATCTACCGATAACCGTTCTTGCTTGGTTAGAATTTTTGTATTGGACGGAGCGGACTTATGGAAAAGAGGCTGAAGAATATAAAACAATGTTGCCAGATAGTGTAATTTGTGTACAGGCTTATCCAAACGGTTGGAAAAATCCAAATTACAGGAATTTTCCAATGGTAGGCGTTACCTACGAATAAGCCGTAGCCTACTGTGCTTGGCGTTCCGACAGGGTGAATGAGTTGCTTAAATTAAAGAAAAAGAAATATACGGTATCTTACGCTTTGCCAACAGAGGCTGATTTTAAAGAAGCCTACAAACAAGGAAAATTAATCTTTTATTACCCCTATCAATTTTTTGTCCATGAATTGACTGCTGAAAAAACAGTAATGGAATTCTTTTTTGAGTCTTATCGTGGTGCGAATGCTGCTCTTGGTTTTCGTTGCGTGGCGGAAATTCATAAATAGTTTTGAACAAAGATTTTTAAGATTATTTTCAATAAAAAAGTAGAGGCATTATTTTGTCTCTTTTTTTTGTTTAAAATAATCAGGTTAATCTTTTAATCAAGAAAATCATGGTTCAGATATTTTTCAATTAAAAATGCTATCTTTGCAAATTGTATATAAATAATAATGAAAGGAGAATTTGAAATGAAAAAAGTTTTTTTAACATTCACAATGGCGGTTTTGACAATGGCGGTTTTGGCTCAAAATCTGCAATTTAGCAACAAGGAACATCGTTTTCCAACATTGAGGGAAACGGATAAGGAAACGGGTTGTACGTTTGCGTTTGTAAATAAATCTTCCAAGAAAGTGGTTTTTACAGGCGTGGTCTGTCCGCAAAAAAATGTCCGCATCACGTGGGACAAGGATACGATTGGGAAAAATGGAAACGGCGTTATCTCCGTGATTATCAACCCAAAAAATAGCGTGGGCGACTTCGACTGTCCGATAAAAATTTCTACCCTTGAAAAAGGAAAAGTCCAAGAATACACCTTGACCTTGAAAGGTAGCGTGTTGGAAAACAAAGAGAAAATTTACGGCATGAAAGAGGGTAATCTGCGTTACAAAAACAATCAGAAAACCAATCTGAAACTCACCCCGACTACCGTACTTGTGGACACCTTTTTCTTTTACAACGAATGGGCGGATACTATGACTTTTGCTGCCAATTCACTACCACAAACAATTGCTGCTCTGTATATTACGTCAAAACTTGCACCTTTTGAAGAGGGCATTTTGGTATTCAGTTACAAGGCGGCGCTCAAACATGATTGGGGTTTTGTCTATGACAAATTTACCGTGAATACCAACGACCCCGACCGTCCCGATAAAACCCTCTATCTGATGGGGGACATCTACGATGATTTTGCTTCATGGTCGCCCGCACAAATGGAAAATGCGCCCAAGGTGAAAATGAGCGAAGAAGAGTACAATTTCGGAACGGTGAACGAGGGCGATAACGTGGAACATACTTTTACCATTACCAATACGGGCAAAAGTACGCTCTATATCCGCAAGGTAAAAGGCTCGTGCAGTTGTACGGTGGTGCAGCCCGAAAAAACGGAACTTGCGCCCAATGAAAGTACTTCCATGAAAGCCGTTTTCAGAACACACGGGAAAACGGGGGGGCAATCCCGTCCCGCCGATTTGATTACCAATGACCCCGAACGTCCGAAAATTACACTGACGATTATGGGGACGGTGGTGAAAAAGGCGGAATAATTTAATTGAAAATTAAGAATTAAAAGAGTTTTAATAATAAAAAATAACAGAGATGGCACAAGGAATAACGATAGAAAAGGCAACCCGTAACAAACCCCGTTTTGTAAGAATAGACGTTGATAAATACGGAGAAAGTGAAACCTTAAATCTTTTTTTTAAAGAAAATGGATTTGAAGTAAAAGAGACTGTTAAATGGTCAAAAAAAATGCTTGAAGCATTGGAAGAAGTTGAAAACGGGGAATGGACAACAGGAAATATTGATAATTTTTGGAATGTGTGATTATGAGTTACAAATATGTAGAATCTAAAAAAAGTTTAAAAGATAAAAAGGTAATTTTAAAATCGCATTCTAAAAATATTCAAAGCAAACTGCTTTATCTTGTGAATGATATTCTTGATAACCCGCGTAATAAAAATACCGTTGGTAAACCCGAACAACTAAAACATTTCGATAAAGAAATGTGGTCAAGAGAATTAACTCAAAAAGACCGAATTATTTATGGAATTGAACAGGGAAAAGATTACAATATGCCCGAAGAAAACGAAATAGTTGTTTTCTATCAATATTTAGAACATTATATGGATAAATAATAAAATTTATAAAAAATTAACAACAAAAAAAAATGTCTATAAAAAACCACAACTTAAAGATACAAAACACATTAACGCGGAAAAAGGAAGTGTTTGAACCTGTAAACCCGCCCTTTGTGGGCATGTACGTTTGCGGACCTACGGTTTACGGCGAACCGCATCTGGGACACGCCCGCCCCGCAATCGTATTTGATTTGATTTTCAAATATTTGAAGTTTTTGGGATACAAAGTCCGCTATGTCCGCAACATTACCGATGTCGGACACTTGGAAAACGATGCCGATGAGGGAGACGATAAAATTGCAAAAAAAGCACGCTTGGAACAACTTGAACCGATGGAAGTTGCACAGTTTTATCTGGATAAATACCATTTTGCGATGGATGCTTTGAATGTGAGCCGTCCCAGCATCGAACCGCGGGCAAGCGGGCATATCATGGAACAGATTGAGGTGGTACAGAAGATTTTAGATGCAGGTTACGCCTACATTTCCAACGGCTCGGTCTATTTTGACGTGGTGAAGTACGACAAAGATTTCCATTACGGCATCCTTTCGGGACGGAAAATGGAGGAACTGCTTTCCACAACCCGTTCGCTGGACGGACAGGAAGAGAAACGCAATCCCGCCGATTTCGCCCTGTGGAAAAAGGCTTCGCCCTCCCACATCATGCGTTGGAAATCGGCTTGGAGTGAGGGTTTCCCCGGGTGGCATCTGGAATGTACAGCCATGAGTACAAAATATTTAGGTAAACAGTTCGATATTCACGGAGGAGGAATGGATTTGCTGTTTCCGCATCACGAATCGGAAATTTGCCAAAATACAATCGCCAATCAAAATACGACCGTAAAATATTGGATACACAACAATATGATTACGATTAACGGACAGAAAATGGGGAAATCGCTGGGTAATTTCATTACGCTGAACGAGTTTTTTAACGGTACGCATCCCCTTTTGGAACAGGCATACAGTCCGATGACCATTCGTTTTTTCATTTTGCAGGCACATTACGGCAGTACGATTGATTTTTCCAATGCTGCCCTCATTGCTGCCGAAAAGGGAATGAAAAAACTGTTTGCCGCCAGCACGCTGATTGGAAAATTGAAACCAAATAATGCTTCAAATCAGGATATTGCAGGCATTTACCAGAACTGTTTAGATGCGATGGACGATGATTTTAACAGTCCGATAGTGATTGCCAATCTGTTTGAAGCGGCACGGATTATCAATTCCGCCCATGACGGCAGTCTTTCCGTAAGTGCGGAAAATATTAGGCAATTGCAATCGCTGTTTGAGGATTTTCTGTTCGGCATACTCGGCATGACCCTCGTTGAAACTGCCGCACAAAGCAATCTGGACAACGAACTGATGCAGGTGATTATCGAACTGCGGAAAAATGCAAAAACAAACAAAGATTACGCCACCGCCGACAGTATTCGCGATATGCTTGCACAAATCGGCATTTCCCTAAAAGATACCAAAGAGGGCGTTGAATGGTCTATTTAGTAAACAATTAAAAATAAGAAATAAATGAGTATGATATTGAATTACATTACATGGAACGTTGACCCGATTATTTTCAAAGCGGGTGCAATGCGTGTGGGTTGGTACGGGCTGTTGTTGGCGAGCGGATTTTTCCTTGCCTATCTGGTTTTTCAGAAGATAGCCAAAAACGAAAAGGTTGACCTCAACCTGATTGATAAATTTGCGTTCTTGACAGTGATTTGGACGATAGTCGGATTGCGTTTGGGACACTGCCTCTTCTATCAGTGGGATTATTTTCAAAACCACATTCTGGAAATATTTATCCCCTTTGTGGAAACGGAAAACGGTTGGGAATTTACAGGTTTCGAGGGATTGGCGAGCCATGGCGGTACGCTGGCGATTATCCTTTTCGTGCTGTATTTTTCCCGAAAACGCAAAATGAACATCTTGTGGTTGCTGGACAGACTTTCGATTGCCATTCCCTTGGCAGCCGCTTTTGTCCGTTGCGGAAATCTGATGAATTCCGAAATTGTGGGGACGTTCACCACGCAACCCTGGGGATTTATCTTTGTCCGATTGCACGAAACAGAACCGCGGCATCCCTCGCAACTGTATGAGGCATTGGTGTATTTTTCGCTGTTTGCCTACCAGATGTGGTATTATTTCAAGTACAGCAAGGGGCATATTCCTGCGGGACGCAGTGTCGGGACGCTGTTGGTGGTGATTTTCACGGCACGGTTTTTTATCGAATTTATAAAAGAAGTGCAGGTGTCGTTTGAAAACAATATGGTGTTGGATATGGGACAATGGTTGAGTATTCCGTTTATTATTTTGGGCGGTTTGTGCCTGTTTTATTCCTTTGCGAAAAAAACTTATCCCAAAGCGGTAAAAAATAATTGATAATTGACAATTGATAATTGACAATGAATAAAAAATAATTGTCCATTATCAATTGTCAATTCAAAAAAAAAGTGTTATCTTTGCAAATCGGAATAATTAACGTATAAAAAACAGTCATTATGAGCATAAGCGAGCAACAAGCATTAAAGGGAACGTATTATAATGTATAAAAAGCAGTACTTGTTTTCCTAAAAAGGGGCGCTCCTTTTTGGGAAAAGGAACGCCCCTTTTACACAAAAGGAACGCCCCTTTTCAGGGAGAGAAATTTAATTAACAAGAATTATTAATATTTAAATTTGTAAAGAAATGAATAAGAAGCAGTTAATCCGTATGGCGATGAGAATGAGTGTGGTGCTGACAGTTTTGTTAGCCAATGGTCTAAATGGGTTTTCCCAAATCACAAAACAAGGGTTGGACAGTATTGTTACCCCCAATTCAGGTAAACGTATGTTTACTTATGACAGTAAAGGAAATGTTGCATCTGCAGTGTATGCGGATTGGAACTATGATGACAATGTCTGGGAAAAACAAGACAGTACAGAATGTAAGTATGATGCCGCAGGAAATCAAATTCTGCAAGTCTACTACCTTTGGGACACTACCGATTGGAAAAAAGATTACAAATCGGAATCGAATTATGATGCAGCGGGCAATCAGACATTGGTAATAGGTTATTGGTGGAATGATACCGGTTGGGTAAAAAGTTACAAGAACGAAATGACCTACGATGCCGATGGAAATGAAGCAACGCAAACCGCCTATCAGTGGGAAAATAACGATTGGAAAAAGAACAACCGAAAGGAATGGACCTACAATGCCGATGGCAATCTGATTGTGGAAGCAACCTCTTCCTGGGACAATAACAGTTGGAAAAACTTCTCGAAATACGAATATGATTATGACGGAGACGGCAACCGCATGTCGAAAACGGAGTTTCTGTGGAATAATACTGTCTGGACGAATACCAATCATGTGGAATATGCCTATGATGCAGCGGGCAATTGCATCTCGTCCATTTATGCCTATTGGCTCAATAACGCCTGGAAGGATAACTCCAGAGTGTTGGCAACCTATGATACCGATGGAAATCAAACTTCGGAAATAAGCGAAAGTTGGACAAATAATGCATGGGTAGGAACTTATCGGGACGATTGGACGTATGCCAATGGCAATATGACAACGCATACAATTTCTTATTGGATAAATAATGACTGGGGCGCAGGTTTCAAATACGAACTTACCTATAATCTTGCTTTTGCCGATGATGATTTGATATGTCCGACTGATTACCGTACCCATAATATGCATGTGGAGACCAGCAGTTATAGTTGGGATTTAACAGAAAATGATTGGACGGCAACGCCTGTTTCGGTTACGAGTTTCTATTGGTCGGCAAAGGATATAGATAATACGGGCATTGAACAATTGACAATGGACAATGGACAATGGACAATTTATCCCAATCCCACAAAGGGGAAATTGACCATTGTTTCAGATAATGCAGGGACAATGCCCGTACAGATTTATGATATTTACGGTCGAGAAATTATCAATAGTCCATTATCCATTGTCAATTCGATAGATATTTCGCATTTGTCGAATGGATTGTATTTTTTGAAAATGGGGAATAAAACGGTGAAAATAATTAAAGAATAGTCTGAACCATGATTTTCTTGATTTAAGGATTTTCAGGATTATTTTAAATAAAAAAATAGAGGCACTTATCCACCTCTATTTTTTTTATCCTGCTAATCTTTTAATCCAGCAAATCACAGTTCAGAAAAATTTCAATAAACTATTTTCCCTTCCGTTATCGATTTTTCCAAATCCCCCCGTTCCACTTTCCCTTTGAGGTATTTCTCCAACATCAGACTTGCAATCGGTGCAGCCCAAGTCGCACCAAACCCGCCGTTTTCCACAATTATCGAAATGGCAATTTTCGGTTTTTCCACAGGGGCAAAACACACCAGCAAAGAATGGTCTTTCTTGGGCGGATTTTGTGCCGTTCCCGTCTTGGCAGCCACGCGAATATTGGGTACGGACGCTTTTCTGGCAGTCCCGCCCGTTACCGCCCGTTCCATGCCCTCAATCACGGGATTGAAATATTTTTTATCAATTCCGACCTCTATCTTGTGTGTATATTGCTCATTTATCGTATCTTTATGACCGATTGCCCGTACCAGATGCGGCGGATAATAAAAACCCTTGTTGGCAATCACCGCCACCATATTTGCCAATTGCACAGGCGTTGCACAGATTTCCCCCTGCCCGATAGAGATAGACAGAATGCTTGTTGCTTTCCATTTCCCTTTTCCGTAAAATTTATCATAATATTCAGCCGTAGGGATATTTCCTTTCGATTGATAGGGCAAATCGCTAAACAGCCTGTCGCCGAAACCCATTTGCCGCACATGATTATACCATGCCACATAGGCATCGCGGGTCGTTTTGTAGCGTTTTCTGTTTTCAAGCGTGGCGATAAATCCCCTGCAATACCATGCGTTGCAGGAGTTTTGCACCGACCCGACCACATTCAGCGGCGTACCGTGTGCATGGCAACCCAATTTTCTGTTTCCGTAAGCATACCCCATTTGACAACTGTAAAGCGTCTGCTCATTCACCGCCCCCATTTCCTGAAAAATAAGTGCATTCACCAATTTAAAGGTAGAACCGGGGGGATAATATCCTGTTAAAGCCCTGTTCAACAGCGGTCTGTTCAGGCTGTCCCGATGCAGTTTCATGTAATTGTTCCCCCGTTCGCTGCCGACAAGCAAAGAGGGGTCGTAGGCGGGACTTGTAACCATGCACAAAATCTCGCCCGTAGCGGGGTCAATGGCAACAATGCTGCCGCGTTTGCCCTGCATCAATAGTTCGCCGTATTCCTGCAAATCCTTGTCTATCGAGACGTACAGGCTTTTGCCCGAGACGGCGGACACGTCCTCTTGCCCGTTCATGTAATGCCCTTTTTCCCGTCCGATGTTGTCCACCAAGATTATCCGTTTCCCTTTTTCGCCCCGCAACTGCTCCTCATACGATTTTTCTATCCCACTTTTTCCAATGTAATCGCCGATTGCGTAATAGTTGTCCTTGGCAATATCTTCATGGTTTACTTCGGCAATGTAGCCGAAAATATGTGCTGCCGAGGTGGTGTAATATTTGCGGACGGTACGCGGATAGAGGTAAAAACCTTTGAAACGATACAGCCGCTCCGTCAAATGAGCGTGCATCTCTGGCGAAAGACGGCGGGTGAACAGCGAGGGGATAAAACCCGAATACTGTTTCGCCTGCTGCATTCTTCGGTTAAATTCTACGGTGTCAATTTCCAGAATGGTACACAATTCTTCCACGTCCAGATTGGCAAAATCACAATTTCGCGGGACAACCATCAGATTGTAAGATATTTCATTATCAACAAGTTTTTCTCCCGTTCTGCTGAAAATGATACCGCGCGGGGGGATTTCAACAATATTGCGGAAAGCGTTTCTCCGAGCAATTTCCCCCCATTCGTCCT
>Ga0268262_10004128_pt1 | contig 15205 bp, 12 predicted proteins | sample TergutNc150P3_FD_190354 | JGI IMG/M metagenome (GOLD analysis project Ga0268262, IMG submission 190354) | Nasutitermes corniger P3 segment gut microbial community from laboratory colony in Florida, USA - Nc150 P3 (SPAdes) (version 2) | ecosystem: Host-associated > Arthropoda: Insects >... | reverse complement strand
CGGTTACCGGTTGTTATTCGTGAGAACGGGGTCAGTTCCTGCCCCAGCAGAGGCGACAACCGGTAACTGTTCTTCCGAACACCTACACTATACCGAATAACCGCATGCTTTTATCATAGCTTCGTGATAAAATTTAAAGAATTATTCACTACCTCCTTAGAAATTTTGAAGCCAGGCTAGAGCATTTGCCAAAAGCCTGAACGGAAGCACTTTATCCTCCGCCCAATAAATATAACTTAAAGTCGCCTTTTGAATCAGTATGTTAAGCGCCGAAAAACGGTCGGCAAGGATCATAAACCCGATTATTATTAAGATAATGCCGCTGATACGCCGGATAAGCGGCAGATGTGAACGGAGAACGGAGCCTCGTTCTATAAAGAAGTCCAAAAACAGGGCCGCAAGGAGAAAAGGCGCGGCAAGCCCGGCGGAATACATTGCAAGATAAAAGACGGCTACCCCGGTCTTTCCGCTCTGACTTGCAAGTAAAAGAACGCCCGTAAGGATGGGGCCGATGCAAGGCGTCCAACCCGCGCCGAACGCCGCACCCGCGATAAAAGTAGCGAGTATTCCACGAATACCGGGCTTCAACCATTTTTGCAGAAAGGGACGCTTTTCGTAGTTGGCGAATTTAAGAAAATCAAAAATCACGTTCAGGCCAAGAACAATGACTATAATTCCCGCAATCCAGTTGATGTACTTGGAAATGCATCCCATGAGGAAAAAAGTTTTTGAAACCAAAATGCCAAGGGTAATAAACACAACGCTGAAGCCAAGGACAAAGCCTGCAGCGGAGAAGAGAAGGCGGAACCTTGCGCTCTCTTCCTCTTTTTTTTCAATGCCAAGTCCGCCGAGTATGCTTAAATATGAAGGAATCAGGGGCAGCACGCAGGGCGAGAGAAACGAAAGCAAGCCCGCTGTAAAAACCAACAATAACGAAAGCCCTTCTGTCATTATTCAGTATAATAATCTATACTGGCATTATGTTGAATCTCCCAAAACCCGGTAACATCAAAGCTCTTGTCTTGGATTTGGACGGCACAATTCTTGCTCCCGGCGCGGTGTTAAGTGAAAGAACGATCGCAGCCGTAAACAGTTGCGTTAAGCGGGGGCTGAAGATCATCATCGCCACCGGAAGGGCCATTGAGGCCGCTGAACGTTTTAGAGCGTTACTTGGAGCCGAAGGGCCCATGATCTACTACAACGGCGCGCTGGTTGCGGAAATGCCTGAAGGCAGGTTCCTGCAATCGACCCTGTTGGATAAAAAAAAGGCGGAATTCTGCGTGGACTTATCCAGGGAAACGGGAATATATTGCCAGATATATCTTTTCAATGGAAAAAGAATTCCCCTTTTGGCCGAGCGGGACGGGCCTGAAAAGGAAATGTATCATAAGCATACAGGCATTCTTGCCGAGCTTGTGGATCTTAAAGAAGCCCTGGGTCGAAGTGAAATGTCAGGCTGTGTTAAAGCCATGTTTCTTGCGGAGCCTGAATTGTTCGCAGGACTCAGATTGCGCCTTGATGAACGCCTGGGCAAAAGCGTTTATATTGCCCAGACCCTGCGGACTTTTCTGGAAGTAATGGACGCAAAGGTTTCCAAAGGGCAGGGGCTCTCCTTTGCCATAGAACGCCTGTCGTTAAAACGCGAAGAAGTCATCGCGTTTGGGGATGAGGAAAACGATATACCCATGTTTGCCAGCGCCGGTTTTTCAGTCGCCCCTTCCAACGCCAAAGACACGGTGAAAGCCAAAGCCGATCTGGTTGTTGGTTCCAATGCGGAAGACGGAGTAGCCGCGTTTTTGGAGGAATTCTTTGCGTTATAGACATATCTTATTTTATTCTTTAATATTTGTTATATGTTTACAACCACAGTGACTCCCCGCTTTGGGGATGTGGACGTTTTTGGGCATGTCAACAACACGGTGCCGGTTTTATGGTTTGAACTTGCCCGTAACCCGCTGTTTAAAATGTTTGACTTACAGATGAAGCTTAGCCGTGAAACTTTTCCCCTCATTATGGCGCACACGGACTATGATTATCTCGATCAGATTTTTTTTCAGTATGAAATTGAGATAAAGTCATGGGTTTCCCGTATCGGGAATAAGTCCTTCACCATGCATCATGAGGCATGGCAGGAAGGGCGGCTCTGCGTTAAAGGTAACGCGGTGATTGTTTATTACGACTATAAAGCCGAAGCAGCCACCCCAATCCCCGAAGATAAAAAGAAACTGCTGGAAGAACACTTACTATGTACATAAGGATGCCGGATGGTATAATGAAGCATGAATGATGGAAAAAAATAGAATTGCTTTTATTATAGATTCTATTGACTCTGTTTGGGCTCAAGGTGTATGGCCTCCCTTTGCCAGATTTGCCCGCAAGCTGGAAAAAAGCCTTTTTATTTTCCCGGGTGGGCATCTGAGCAGTCGTCATGATTCATATAATCTCCGTAATCACATATATTCACTGGTTAGTGGCAAAAATGTGGATGGTGTGATCCTGTATAGCACATCTATAAAAAGCAAAGAAACCACAGAGGATGAGTTTAAGGAATTCTGTTCCGGTCTTGAACCACTCCCTATTGTTTCAATGCACGATAAAATTCCCGGTCATCCCAGTGTTGTATCTGATTGTTATACGGGAATGAAAGAATTAACCGCACATTGCATTAAAAGCCATAGAGCCAAAAAGATAGCTTTTTTATGCGGGCCTGCTACGCATAATGACGCCCTTGAACGGCTCAGGGGCTACAAAGATGCTATTAACGAAGCAGGGCTGCGCTCAAGCAATGACAATTTACTGGTAACGGATCCTTTCGCATGGGAGGATGGACATAAGGCCGCGGCGCAGCTTTTTGAGGAACGGAAATTAAGACCGGGGTATGATTTCGACACTATTATCGGGGCAAATGATGACATGGCAGTAAGCGCCATTAATTATTTTTCCCGGCGTGGGTTTTTTATGCCTCAGGATTACCATGCCATTGGGTTCGACAATTCATTGAGAAGCCTTTTTCCCGAATGTCCCCTTTCAACAGTGATGTCTTCTTATAAAGAAATGAGCAAAGAAGCATTTCGGGTTCTGATTGATTATATGGAAAAAAAGGATTCATTGGATTCAATAACAATAGAAGATGTTTTTTTGCCTACAAAACTTGTAATCCGCAATTCCTGCGGCTGCGGCAGTTCCAATTATCAGCTTGCAGAACCTTCCGTCGAGCCAGAAAGGCGAGCTTCCCCTCCGGTATCGGAGTCTGCTGAAGTAACCATGATAGCCAAGATTAATGAATATTTGGAATTGGAAGAAAAGGAAATAAAAATCTTTGTAATGCCCATTATCCGCGCCTGGTTTGAAATTTCCAGGCAGAACAACTTAAAATCAATCGATGGGTCTGTTGAAGCAATCTTTTTTCACCGCTTTGAAAAAGCCATTGCCAGGTTTTTTATCGCAAATAGAGATTCGGGGCTTCTTTTAAGGCTGTTACAAGACGTATTCGATTCGGGACTTGTTTCAGCATCACAATTCAGGAAGTTTGAACCGGTTTTGTTGAAAATTATTTTTCAAATTTGGGGACGCTCATCTATTCACGCGCAGTATGTAAGGAGAAGGCAGGATGTCGCATTAAATTCGCTTAGGTTTGAATTGCTGGAAACCAGGGACAGAGATTCTTTGCTAAAGAGCATGGCAAACCATTTGCCCAAGATTGGGATAGAGAAAGCGGGAATAGCCTTGTATAAAGATGAAAAAACTTCACTCTGGGTGGGAGGTTATTCACCTGGCGGCGTTAATTCCATAAAAGAACTACCATTTCCCTCTGATATTTTTGTCCCTGAGCCTTTGGAACACCTGTTTTCTAACGGGGTGTTTATGATCCAGCCTTTGCTTATCGAAGAGCGCGCTCTGGGATATATCATCCACACCGTTTCCAGTGACAATGGTTCAATTTATGAAGAACTTCGCTCCACAATAAGTTACGCCTTAAAAGGCATTTTCCAATTTGAAGAAGTAGTAAAGGCGCAACAGAAGGTCCTGGAAAGTATTGAACAGAACCGCATACTGGTCTTACAGAAGGAAGCGGCACAGGCTGCTTCCGAAGCAAAGACGCAGTTTCTGGCCAATGTATCGCATGAAATAAGGACCCCCATGAATGCGGTTCTGGGTATGGCGGAATTAATGCTTTCAGAAAATTTAAACGACCGCCAGCGGCATTATGCGGAAGACATAAGAACATCTGCGATGTCGCTGCTGAATATAATCAATGAAATTCTGGATCTTTCCAAAATACAATCCGGTAAAATAGATTTAGTTCCCGTTCATTATAATTTTATTTCCCTTGTGGACAATATTGGTTCAATGATGCATTTTCTTATCAAAAGTAAAAATGTTGCTTTTGACATCGATATGCAGGGAAACATACCGAGGTATCTGTATGGGGATAATGTACGGCTCAGGCAAATTCTTTTAAACATATTAAGTAATGCCGCAAAATTTACAGAAAAAGGTTATGTGCGTTTATCCATTTCGGTTACCGATAAAGACATTCGGTTTACCGTCACGGATACCGGTATGGGAATGATGACAGACGATCTCCGGAGTCTTTTTGACGCTTTCAAACAGGCCGATGCGGTAAGGAACCGTGATTACAAGGGAACCGGATTGGGGCTGACGATCACTAAAGCTCTTGTAGAAATGATGAATGGCAAAATTGAAGTAGAAAGTGTATTGGGCCAGGGTACTACAGTCTATGTGGTTATTCCAAAAGTCATCGGTGATGAAACCCAGGTTCAGCGTTATATCTCCGCAAGAAAATTATTATGCTCGCCTGATACAAACATACTGGCAATAGATGATAATGCAATAAATCTGAATGTTATATGCGGGCTCCTGCGGCAATGCGGCGTTACGGTGTTTGCGGCGACGTCCGGTAAAGAGGCAATAGAGATGCTCCGCATGGAGAAATATAATCTTATATTTATGGATCATATGATGCCTGAGATGGACGGCATTGAAACTACAAAGAGAATCCGGGAAATGGGCATAAACACTCCGATCATCGCGCTTACAGCCAATGCGGTAACAAGCGCGAAAGAAATGTTACTGGTCTCCGGTATGGATGATTTTATAGCAAAACCCATTGTGAAAGAACAGTTGTATGAAATACTGGCAAAATGGATACCTGACTCGAAATACATTGATCCACAGATTGAAGAAGTTGTCAGCATAAAAAACCGTGTTCTTGAAGATCAGGGGTTTTGGGAAAAAATAGACAAGATAGAAGATCTTTCCTTTAATATTGGGCTGGAAAGAGTTTCCGGTCAGATAGATATTTATAAAGACACATTGAAATTATTCATAAAAGAAACGCAAAAATACATTATGGTTTTGGCTGAGTTATTAGCCGCAAACGATCTGCATAATTTTACAATACAAGCGCATAGCATAAAGAGCTCCCTGGCAAATATTGGCGCCATGAATTTATCCGCTAAAGCGTATGAGCTGGAATCCGCAGCCTCGCGTAACGATATCGATTTTTGTACAACACACTTGCAATCTTTTTCAGAGGAGCTCGATGATTTAAGCTTTAAATTAACAGAAGCCTTTTCTGAATTGCGAAAGGAAAATGGTCCGTCGGTTGTTTCTCCGGAGCTTGAATTGATTTTAACCGGAATGATAGATTCCTTGCAGGAAAAGAAATTTATAGAAATAAACAATGATTTACAAAAACTGGAAATGCAGGAATTGGACGGTTCTTTGAAAGATAAAGTAGGAGAAATAATGGATGCAATAATTATAATGGATTACGAAAATGCCCTGAATGAAATACAAAAGCTGTTAAATGCATAAGACATGATGCATAGGGCTTGACATTCATAGCCGCTATAGATAATAGTTTAACATGGAAGCCCACCACAGCGAGAGATCTATTTTCAAAAACATATCTCCCCTTGACCACCGCTACTCGCTTTCGGAAGAATCCCTTTTTAACGCCATGGTTCCCTGGATTTCGGAAGAAGCGGCGCTGATGGCCTGCGTCAAGGCGGAAATAGCCCTTGTTATTGCCCACCTTTCTGTCCGTGGCAAAGCCACGCCTGAGATCAGGGCGCAGCTTGAAAAAGCGGGCAATAGCGTTGATCCTGCCGAGGTTTACGCAGAGGAAGAAAAAACCCGCCACAACATCCGTGCCCTGGTGAATGTGCTCAAAAAAAAGCTCCCGGCGGAATATTCCCCTTTGATACACCTTGGGGCTACCAGCGTCGATATTCTTGATACAAGCCTCGCCTGGCGGATCCGGGGCGTGACACGCGAAGTGGTGCTGCCGGAATTAAAAAAGCTGGAGTTCCTGCTTTGCGATTTAACCGAAAAAGAAGCGGAGACGCCGCAGGTTGGCCGCACGCACGGTCAGCACGCCCTTCCCATCACCGTGGGTTTCGCGCTGGCGGAATACGTTTCACGGCTTGGTAAGTCCATTCTTGAAATCAAGCGCCTTGAAAAAAACCTTAAAGGCAAGCTCGCCGGGGCGGTGGGTTCCTACAACGCGACCGCCATGATCGTAAAAGATCCGGAAGAGCTGGAACGGCTTTACCTGGCGGAGTTGGGTCTTGAGCCTTCCGAACATTCCACCCAGCTTGTGGAACCCGAATACCTGTTAAGACTGCTTTTGGAATTCAACACCGCGTTTGGGATCATCGCCAACCTGGCCGATGACCTTCGCAATTTACAGCGCAGCGAAATAGGTGAATTCCATGAGGGCTTTGGCGCGCAGCAGGTGGGTTCTTCGACCATGCCGCAAAAAAGGAATCCCTGGAATTCAGAACATGTCAAAAGTTTATGGAAAGCTTTTATGCCCCGCGTTCTTACTTTCTTTATGGATCAGATCAGCGAGCATCAGCGGGATCTTTCCAATTCGGCAAGCCAGAGGTTCATCGCCGATTACGTCGCGGGTTTTGCTCTGGCTGTCAGCCGCATGGGACAGGTTATCGAAGGCCTTCAAGTTGACCGCGAACGGCTAAAGGCAAACCTAAAGGCCGCAGGCAGCGCCCTGCTTGCCGAGCCCGCTTATATTCTTCTGGCCGAAAGCGGCGTTACTGACGCCCACGAGGTGATACGTAAAATTACGCTGGTCGCGGAAAAAGAAAACCTGAGTTTTGCACAGGCGCTGGAGCGGGAAAAAGAAACCCTTTCCGCAATCGCCGCCAAGATGGCGGAGCTTGGATTAATAAAAACAGAGGGAGCCGATAGTGTTACCGTTACGGCTCTTGCCTGGTTTGAAAACCCGGAGCATTACCGTGGTCTCGCAGCAAAAAAAGCCCGCAGCATTGCGGCTAAATACAGGGGGGAAATTAATGTTTGAAACCGGATTGTCTTATGACGACGTTCTTCTTTTGCCTGGGTACTCTGAGATACTTCCACGGGATTGTGATATCAGAACCAGACTCTGCGGCGATGTGCATTTACACATACCGATTATTTCGGCGGCTATGGATACTGTAACCGAGGAAAAACTCGCCATTGCCATCGCCCTTGAGGGCGGTGCGGGCGTAATCCACAGGAACCTGAGCCCGGAAGAGCAGGCCAGGCAGGCGGGAAACGTTAAGCGCTATTTGAACTGGATTATCGAGAACCCTGTTTGTGTAAAAGAAAAAGATCTGATTGGCGATGTCAAGTTACACTTGAGCAGGTATCAGTTTTCGAGCGCCCCCGTTTTGGGCGAAAAAGGAAAGCTGGTTGGGATTGTTACAGGCAGGGATCTTCGTTTCTGCAAGGACGATTCACACACGGTCGGCGAGATAATGACCAGAAACCTCGTGGTGGAACGGGAGGAAGCTTCGGTCGAAAGCGCAATGGAAAAATTCGGCAAGCACAGGATCGAAAAACTGCCGGTTGTAAACAGTCAGGGAGAACTCAAGGGGCTTATCACCATGAAGGACATGGAAAAACGGGAGCTTTACCCGAATGCCGCAACCGACAAGGCAGGGCGTCTTGTCGTGGGTGCGGCAATTTCTCCATTTGACTACAAGGAGCGGCTGCCGCTACTTATTGGCGCAAAGGTGGACTTTGTGGTTATGGACACCGCCCACGGCGATTCCAAAAACGTGATGGAAGCGATAAAGGACATAAAAAAATTATTTAATGTGCCAGTCATCGGCGGAAATGTCGTAACGCGCGAAGGAACCAGACGGCTGATTGAAGCCGGCGCTGACGCGGTAAAAGTTGGCATAGGCCCCGGCTCAATCTGTACGACCCGCGTTGTCGCCGGCGCAGGGATGCCACAGTTCACCGCCGTTTGGGACTGCGCCGAAGAGGCGGTCAGGGACGGGATACCCGTCATAGCCGACGGAGGCATCAAGTACTCCGGGGACATTCCCAAGGCCATAGGTGCCGGGGCCGATGTGGTAATGATCGGCAATCTTTTCGCCGGGCTAAAGGAAGCCCCGGGCGAAGAGATACTTTTTGACGGCAGGATATACAAGGAGTACCGCGGCATGGGCAGTATTGGCGCGATACACGACGGTTCCGCTGATCGCTACCAGGCCGGCAAAGACGAAACCCCCGTGCCGGAAGGCATTGAAGGGCGGCTTCCATACAGAGGCGAGCTTAAGGAATTCGTTTACCAGTTGATTACAGGGCTCAGAAAGGGTATGGGTTACTGCGGCTGTAAGAGCCTGGCGGAGCTAAAGAAATACCGCAAGTTCGTCAGGATTACAACGTCTGGCATCATAGAAAGTCACCCGCATGACATCATCATTACTCAGGATGCGCCAAACTATTCCAGAGCTTAAAGAAACACTGGATCGCCTTTACCTGGAAGTCAACAGGCCGGACTTTATTCTTTTTGATCCGGTTCAATTTCCGCGCAGGTATAAAAGCGCTGGCGACGAGGAAGTCGCCGCGTTCCTCTCCGCGACAATCGCCTGGGGTCGCAGGGACATGATCCTTAAATCCGCCGAAAAGATGTTTTCGCTTTTGGGCACAAGCCCATACGAATTCGTTATGGAAGGGAAGTGCAAAAAATTCCCTGAAGACTCACGCGGCATAAGTATTCACCGTACTTTTTTTGAAAGCGATCTGCGCTATTTCTGCAAAGGCTTAAAAGCCTGTTATGCCAAATTCGACAGCCTGGAAAAATTATTTGCCTCTGCCGCCGATGTTTGGGAAGGCATAAACCTTTTTCGGGAAACGATGGCCGCCGGAAACAAAGGCCTTTATTCCAAGCACATATCCAACCCCGCCGCCGGTTCCGCCTGCAAGCGCTTACATCTGGCCCTTCGCTGGCTCGTTCGGCGCGAAGGCCACGTTGATCTGGGCCTCTGGAAAAGCATCTCCCCTTCTTCCCTTTTTGTTCCCCTGGACTTACACGTGGGCCGCACCGCCCGCCACCTTGGCCTTTTACAGCGCAAGGCAAACGATAAGAAAGCGGTTATCTCCCTTACGGAGAAGCTTCGCGAATTTTGTCCCGAAGACCCGGTGAAGTATGACTTTGCTTTGTTCGGGTACTCGATAAACCATAATTTGTACGAATAAGCCCAACCAAGTTCGAAGCCGTCGCGCAAGGCCCCGCCGCAGGCTAGACGGTCGTGACCTTTTTTGACGCACGTTTTGACGTGGCAATTCTCTCGCACGCCGTACGCCTGCGGCGGGGCCTTGCGCGACGGCTTCAGACAAGCCAAGAGTTATTCGAATAAAATAGATTTTTATATTCAGTAATGTTTTGCATTTCACCCACTAAAGTGGGCAAGATTACTTGGCTTGGTGAGATGCAGAGTTTCCCTACCTTGAAAATCTAAATTATTCTGAATGTACACATTTGCACATATCTTGTTTAAGGCGCAGGGACGGATGGCTACGAGGCCGCTCGGCGTGCGAGAATAAAGGCCACGTCAAAACGTGCGTAAATGATGGCCACGACCGACTAGGCCGAGTAGACACCCGCCCCTGCGCCTTTGACTTGGAGTGTCTATTGTTCATAAAGATAAATTATGGTTTTTAGAACTCCCCTCACCGTTTGACAAGCAGGTCTTAATATGGTACTTTAAAAGTACCGGAGAATTTTATGGCAATAAATTTAAGGGAAAATGTTAAGCCGATTTCATATGTAAAGGCGAATGCGGCTAAAATGATGAAATATGTAAATGAACGAAAAAACCCCGTAATAATTACCCAAAAAGGAGAGGCAAAGGCCGTTTTATTGGATATAGAAACATATCAGGATACAGAGGACGCTTTTGCCTTAATGAATATCGTAAAAATAGCAGAAGAAGACATAAAAAACGGGAATGTAAAAAAAGCCGATGAGGTTTTTAAGCACATGAGAGAAATAATAGCTGAAAATGGCTAAAAAAATAAAAGAGTATGAAAAGTATCTTGTGAACATGACTCAAAATGCTGAAAACGATTTAAATGAGATAATATTGTACATTGCCCAAAATAATCCACAAACCGCACTAAAATTATTGGAAAAGATTCAAATAAAAATAAGCACACTGGATCATTCTCCATATAGGGGAGCTTATGTCCCTGAATTGTTAGCCAGAAACATAAAAGATTATAGGCAAATAACAGAATCACCATGGAAAATTATATATAAGGTAGATGATGATATTGTAAATATATTGGCAATAATTGATTCAAGAAGAAATCTGCAAGACATATTGGTAAAGAAATTATTGAAATAAGATAACCCAGCCGTCTCTTAATTGAAACAACTTTTACTTTATGCTACACTACTCAAGCCACGAGCGGGAGGTAAGATGAAAGTAGTCGTCATTGGCGCCCAGTGGGGCGATGAAGGAAAGGGCAAGATAGTTGATTATCTTGCGGGCGAGGCCCAGTTGATTGTCCGCTTCTCGGGCGGGGCAAACGCGGGGCATACCATTGTAATAGGCAACGAGGAGTACGCACTTCACCTTATTCCTTCGGGGATCCTGTATCCCGATAAAATGGTAATTCTTGGGGCCGGAATGGTGATCGACCCTGAGTCTCTTTTCAAAGAAATCAAGATGCTTGAAGACCGGGGAATCAATACTTCAGGCAGGATTCTTATTTCTGACCGCGCCCACATTGTTCTGCCCCGCTATATAGAAATTGACAAACAGCGGGACGCCGCGAGGAAAAAGCCGATAGGGACAACCGGCCGCGGCATTGGAATAACCTATTCCATGAAAAGCGACAGGGAAGGCATACGTTTTGCCGACCTGGAATGGAATGAAAAAATGGAGCAGCTCGATCAAGCTGACCGGGATTTCCTTTCTCCTTACATCCAAAAGCTCAAGCCCATGGTTGTTGATCTTGCCGCATTTTTGGCGCACCGCAAGAATACCCAAATACTTTTTGAAGGCGCTCAGGGAACGCTCCTTGACCTGGATCACGGAACCTATCCGTATGTGTCGAGTGGTACGTCCTGCGCGGCCGGAGCTGCCCTTGGCGGCTGTATAGGCCCGCGGGCTCTGGACAAGGTTATCGGGGTTTTCAAGGCTTATTCAACCAGAGTGGGCAACGGGCCCTTCCCCAGTGAATTTAACGCGGCTTCGGAAGATGAGCTTTGCCGCTTTGTAAGGGATACAGGCAGGGAATACGGTGTTACAACCGGAAGGCCCAGAAGGTGCGGCTATTTAGATTTGGTGGCCCTGCGCTACGCGTGCCTGACCAATTCCTTCGACTGCCTGGCTATGACCCATCTGGACGTTTACGACACCCTGGACGAAATAAAAGCCTGTGTTGCTTACCGCATTAACGGCAGAATGGTGGAAAACTTCCCGACCTCAATCGAAGCTCTTAACAACGCGGAACCGGTGCTTCGCAGTTTTCCGGGCTGGAAGAAAACCCTTTCAAACGCGCTTACATATACGGAATTCCCGGTTGAGGCAATGGAATATATCGCGTTTGTTCAGCGTTTCTGTGAAACGCCAATCGAAATTGTTTCGGTGGGCTATGAACGGAAAGAAACCATTGTCATAAAAAGCCCATGGACGCGTTAAGCGCGTTCATGGCTCAGTTTATTTCTCTAAGACTTCCGAATAGCCGGAAAGGTTAAAGCCTGTTTTGAATTTGGGGAGATAATCAATGCCGGTGGAAACCTGGGCTTCCCCGGTAAAGCGGTAGTTTACATCAACAAGATTAATAATTTGATTCAAAAGGCTCCGTTCCATGTTTATAAAATTCATAATAAGGTATAGCTCTCCCTGCATAGAAGATTTGCTGTCGACCACAAAGACATTTTTTTCCGTTCCATCGGCCCAGAGCCTGCCGTTGCCGTATAGTTCGTAAATAAAGCCGGACAGTTCCAGCGGGAAGGGGTTCGGGTTGTCTATTTTCATGTTAACCCTAAACCTTGTATTGATAAGCTCAGCCTTTAGAATCGCGATTGAAGTAATGTTAAAGCGAGGCTCCCGCACCCCGGGAAAATTAGCGCTTTCGCGCAGGGTGATTTTTGCAGGTAAAGTCTGGTCGGAAAAGACATCCAACTCTGCGATCAATGTGATGGCGTAATCATCCTTTGGCGCGAGACCTTTTGCGGCCAGGGCGGAAATGTCCATGTTCAAAGTGAGCTGTATGGGGGAGACAGTGGAGAGATCGCCCTGAGGATAATTCAAACTGAAGGCGAAACTGGCATCCTGTCCGTCGATCTCGATCCGCCATGATTCTATTCTGGCCCGGCTGTCCGGTGGAGCTTTTACTTGCAGAATTGAAGACACTTTCAGATGTTCAACATTATCTGCCTGGATACCCGCAAAAGTCAGAGTTGCGGACGGGGCTGTGGATGGGGATGGAGCGGCTTCCTCTTCAGGCACGACAGGTTTGCTCTTGCACGCCGTGAAAAGCAGAACAAAAATAATCATAATGTGTAAACAGGCAAATCTTTTCATAGCTCTTTAATAATCGGCCTTATTTCTGCTATTCTTTGGTATAATTTAATCAAGGAGCACAGTATGTCGCAGGAAAAAATACCTTTAAGGGGAGAAACCTCTAAAGAAAACACATGGGATCTTTCAAAACTTTTCCCGAATGACAAAGAGTGGGAGGATGGCCTTGGTTCGTTCGAAAAAATGGCGGGAAAAATTCCCGGCTTTCAGGGGACTTTGGGGACTTCCGCCGAAAGCCTCGCTGTCTGGCTCGATTTTACTCGCGACATTGGCATCCTGGGGGAGAGGCTGGGGTATTACGCGTCCCTTAGGCAAAGCGAGGACGAAGGGGATGATGCCGCCAGGGCAATGATGGGCAAATTCATTATGGCTTCTTCAAAGGCCGAGGCCGCTTCCGCCTGGGCTGCTCCTGAAATCATGGCGATTCCCGATGACGCTATGGAGCGCTTCATGTCCCGACCGGCGCTTGGGGAATACCGCGTCTACCTGAAAAAATTGCGCCGCCAAAAGCCCTACATCCTTTCGGAAAAGGAAGAACGCATAATTGCGCTTCACGCCGAAGGGGAAGGGGTATCAAGCGACGCCTTTTCGGTACTTACAAATGTGGACATGGATTTTGGCGTTATCGACACACCCGAGGGGAAGCGCCCGCTTTCGCAGTCCACATGGTCTGTCCTGATCGAAAACCCCAACAGGGATCTGCGCCGCCGGGTTTACGAAACTTTCTATCATCATTTTGACGCGCATAAAAATACCCTTGCAAGCCTTTACGCGGGACAGGTCAAGCTTGACGTGATCCATGCCCGGACACGAGGCTATAGCTCCGCCAGGGCGGCTGCTCTTTTCTCTGACGATGTCCCTGAAAGCGTTTACGACAACCTCGTCAACACCGTTAGCAAGAACCTTGCTCCGCTGCACCGTTACTACAGTCTGCGTAAAAAGACGCTCAAGCTGCCTGAACTCAGGCATTACGATGTATATGTCCCGCTGGCTGCCGATGTGGCAAAGAAAACCTCCTGGAACGAGGCGGTGGAATTGGTGTGCCGGGCCCTTGCTCCTCTGGGGGACGAATACACAGGTGTTCTCAGGGAGGGGCTCCTGGGCCGCTGGGCCGATCGCTACGAGAATAAGGGCAAGACATCGGGAGCGTTTTCTGCCGGGAGCTTTACCGGAGATCCCTACATCCTCATGAACTACAAGGATGATTCTATCCGCGATGTATTTACTCTTGCACACGAGGGGGGCCATTCGATGCATTCTTATTATTCCGCGAAGAACAATCCCTTCATGCACTATGGCTACACAATCTTCGAAGCGGAAGTTGCAAGTACCTTCAACGAGGAGCTTCTTTTCCGCTATCTGCTTAACTCGCCGGAAACTAACTACGCGGAGCTAAAGCTCTACATCGTAAACAAGAGGGTCGATGAGATCCTTGGTACCCTTTACCGCCAGACCATGTTTGCCGAATTCGAAAAGCGGACGCATGAACTGGAAGAAAGCGGCGTCCCATTGACGGTCAAGGTGTTTCGCGATGAATACAGAAAGCTGCTTGAAAAATACTTTGGAAGCGAAATGGTTCTGGAAAAAGAAAGCGATCTTGAAGGGCTCAGAATCCCTCACTTTTACAATGCTTTTTACGTTTACAAGTACTCAACCGGCATTTCCGCTTCCCTTGCCCTCGCCGAGCGCGTCCTTTCAGGCGGCGAAAAAGAGCGGTCGGATTACTTTGGCTTTTTGAAGTCGGGGGGCTCGCGCTTTCCCATTGAATCGCTAAAAGCCGCTGGGGTGGACATGTCGTCCCCGGCGCCGGTGGAAGCGGCCTGCAATGTTTTTAGCCGCCTGGTCGGGGAGCTGGAAGGACTGCTGTAGGTAGGGCAACAGCATTTTCTTTATTACGATTGTAGCCATGCAACAAGGTAAATGCTGTTGCCTTATGACGGTAAGTACCGGTCGGAGGGGGCGCTGGGGACTACCTTCGGTTCTGTAGGCGGAAACATTTGGAATTCCCCGGTCTAGGAAGACGAGGGAGAAAACGCTCGTTATTAAAGTGTAATAAATGCCCAACACTTAAAGTGGAAAAATCGCTTTTTAGTCTTAGTTGTATTCATTAAGTGTTGGGTGGCTTCCTAGCCGGATTCTACAAGCGTTTCCGCAGTCCCCAGCGCCCCCTCCGATCGGTTTCTACTGTCATAAAGTAAGTACTGTTGCCCTGTAGGCGGAGCAGCAATTTTACATTTAAGACAGATACCGAAAATAAAGTATGGGAATAGGATTACTCAAGGCGCATTTGGAAGCATTTGACGCCATAGGTGCTGGTATAACGGATCAGCGGCGGGAAGGGTACGACA
>Ga0268262_10004127_pt1 | contig 15207 bp, 14 predicted proteins | sample TergutNc150P3_FD_190354 | JGI IMG/M metagenome (GOLD analysis project Ga0268262, IMG submission 190354) | Nasutitermes corniger P3 segment gut microbial community from laboratory colony in Florida, USA - Nc150 P3 (SPAdes) (version 2) | ecosystem: Host-associated > Arthropoda: Insects >... | reverse complement strand
GAGAGCTATAAGTAATTAGAAAGCCAGATTCCTCTTTCATACTTATCTTTATTATGAAAAAAAGAAAAAGTATGTGGAAGACGCATAATTTAGTAATAACGTCCAGTTCTCCGCGCCTCCGCGAGCTCTGCGTGATGATATTTTGTATAAATATATTGTGTTCCATAATACTAGCCTGTTTTTTATTCAAAAACATCCTTCTTTGCCCGCTCGGATTCGCCATTGCCCGTAAAACAGGCAGTACAAAAGGCCAGGGCGCATCCGCCGCAAGCCCGCTTTAAGCCCTCTATGCTGATATATCCCAGGCTGTCGGCCCCGATTTTAGCCCCGATTTCATCCAGGCTCATCTTGTTAGCTATAAGGTTCTCCTCGTTATCAATGTCGGTTCCGTAATGGCAGGTGTGGCGGAACGGCGGCGAAGAGACCCTCATGTGTACCTCTTTGGCTCCTGAGTTTTTAAGACTCCTGACGATTTTTTCGCTTGTTGTGCCGCGTACGATGGAGTCATCCACAAGCACGATCTTCTTTCCGCGAATGCCCGCCGCCAGAGGATTGAGCTTGAGCTTGACGGCGTTATCCCGCTGGGTCTGCGTTGGGTAGATAAAACTGCGGCCGATGTACCGGTTTTTAACAAACCCCGCGGCCAGGGGTATTCCGCTTTTCGCGCTGTATCCGACGGCGGCGTCCAGGCCGGAATCCGGTACGCCGCAGACCAGGTCGGCACCCACCGGATGCTCTTCAGCCAGTATTAGTCCCATGTTACGCCGCGTTAAATATACGGAAAGCCCGTCGATTACCGAATCCGGCCTCGCAAAATAAACGTATTCAAAAATGCAAAGCCCTCGGTCATCTTCCCTGTTGTTGAGCTTTATGCCCTCGCTCTTTATTTCACCGTTCTCTATTACAACTACCTCGCCGGGCAGAACATCCCTGACGAACTTAAAATCGCAGGCGTCAAGGGCGCAGCTCTCCGAGACTACGGCAAAGCCAAGTTCGTTCTGTCCGATGCAAAGGGGGCGGAAACCGTTCGGGTCGCGTATGGCAATCAGCTTGTCGTCGTTGCAGACTATCGCGAGCGAAAACGCGCCCCGCAGCATATCCGCGGCTTTTATGATGCCTGACAGAGGATTTTTTTCCTTCATCATGCAGTAAGCCATGAGCGATGAAATTACCTCGCTGTCGCTTGTAGCGCCGAAGCGCAAGCCCTGGCGTTTTAAGTCTTCCCTTATTTCCAAAGCGTTTGTTACGTTGCCGTTGTGGGCTACCGCGATCCTTCCGGTCAGATAATCCGTCACAAACGGCCCCACGTTTTCCCTTTTATTGACGCCGGTTGTTGAATACCGTGTATGCCCGACGGCTATTTTCCCTTTAGGCAACTTTTCCAGCTCCGCAGTGGAAAAAACCTCACTGACAAGCCCTATGTCCTTGTGGCAAAAGATATGCCCGTCGTTTACAACAGCGATACCCACGCCTTCCTGGCCGCGGTGCTGCAACGACAACAGACCGTTGTAGGTAAGCCCGGCGGCTTCGTCAATAGATAAACTGACGGCAAAAACAGCGCATTCCTCGTTCAATTTTCTAGTAATTTTCATACAGCTTTAATATTCCTTCCGCAACGATTCTTCTTGTTGAACGAATGTCCATCGCCTGTTTTTCTATATACTTGTGGGCTTCCTGTTCATTCATTTTCATAATGGATATTAACATGCATTTTGCGCGGTCAATAATGCGTATGTCATCAATTTTTTGCTTCAACTGCACGTTTTCGTTCAGTATCCGCTTTATCCTGTTTTGAGCCGATTTGGCCAGAGACAGCGCGGCCAAAAAAACTGTTTTATCCACCGGTTTTGGAAGTACGAACACTCCTTCGCCCTCACATGCGGGGGAAACAGAATCAACGCTCTCGTTTTTTACCAGAAGGATAACCTGCGCTATGCCCTTTGAGACGATGTACCTGGAAAAGTTCTCGCCTGATTCGTCAGGCAGCGGCGAGTTAATAATCACCAGATCGAAGTCCTCTTGCAGAAAGAGCTTCTGCGCGCTCTCGACAGACTTTATGGAAACAATATGAGGAAAGGAAACCGCGCTTAACAGCTCTGTAAAAAAGGCCGTTTCTTTTTCCGCACAGGAAACTATCAAAGCGCTTTTCATCCAAAACCTCAATTAGTTTGCGGCGTCAATTGCCGTATCAATTAGCCGTATATAGCTGTTTGTACGGGTTTTTTGTGTTGGGCTTTAACAAATAAAAATTGTCCTTTAAAAGCGATTCTGTGTCCATTCCGAAATAATTCGCAAACTCGGAAAGGTACGGCTTAATCTCGTTTAAGTCTTCCGCCGTAGCGTTTGATAAGACAACCTGTGCCGGCAGGCTCAGGAGTTCTTTGGTCGTCCGAATAAAAATTTTCCCGCCATGCATGCCGGTCCCTGTAAAATAATAGACAGGGGCATCCACAGAACCAATGCCGAGTACGACAATCACCCCCCCGGCAAGATATTCGCCCAGGAAACTGCCCACTTTGCCTCCGATGACGATAACCGGTTTTTTCTCCTTGTATTCCTTCATGTGGATACCCGTTCTGTACCCGGCATTGCCCTTTACAAAAATGCTTCCACCCCGCATGGCGTAGCCAAGCGCGTCGCCGGCGTTGCCGTGGATGATGATCTTGCCGTCATTCATTGTATCGCCGACAGCGTCCTGCGCGTTGCCGTTTACTACAATTTTTTCGCCGTTAAAGTAAGCGCCCATCGCGTTTCCAGGAGTTCCGTTTATCGTTATACTTTTTCCGCTCATGCCGCTTCCAATAAACCTCTGCCCGAAACAATCATCTACGCAAACGTCTTCTCCGGCGTCTCTGATCAGTTTGTTAAGTTCCTTGTGGCCTAAATCTTTCGCCGATATGTTTATCATGACGCTCCTCCCAATTTTACCATTCTTTCTTCTTTCCTGAACGCCATTAGCCCCGGTTTCTCACAAACGAGGGCGAAGTCGATTGTGTCAAGCGGCGTTCGCTCGCGGATAAGGCTTGTATAGATACCGGCTTTTTCCACATTGCCGATAAGGATATACCCGTTAAGTTTGTTATCGCTGTAAAACAAGCGCCTGTAATTGCCGCTGCTGTTCTCGGCGTGTACATCTCCGGTGTAACTGCCGGCCGTGATCATGTGCAGGCCTAAAAACCCGATTGCGTTCATGGGGATTGCCTTATCGAAGATCTTCTCTCCCCCTGCCATATTTATTCCCGCACATTCGCCCTGCATATAGGCGTTAGGCAAGAGCGCCATGATTTTGTTTTGCCCACTTGATATGTCAAGCGCTTGCGTGCAGTCGCCTGCTGCGTAAATGTCAGGGGCAGAGGTTTCCGATTTTTCGTTTATGGCTATACCACGCTCAATTTTCGCAATGCCGTTCAAAAGTGCGGTGTTGGGCCGCACGCCGACGGCAAGGACGAGGATATCGAAATCAATTGTTTCGCCATTTTCCAACGTAGCGGTGTTTGGCCTGAAGTTTTTGATGTTGGCGGAAAGCCTGAACCCGAGGCCCTTGCTTTCCAGATGGTTTTGAACCAGCTTTGCGCCCTCATCGTCGAGAATGCTGGATAATATCCTCGGCGCTAGGTCAAGCACCGTTATCTGCCTGACGCGCTCATGAATGCCCTCGGCGCATTTAAGGCCGATAAGGCCCGCGCCGACAATCAGCACGCGCCTGTCCTTTGCTAGCGCCGCGTCCAGTTTCAGCGCGTCATCGAGGCTCATAAAAGTGAATTTGTTTTTTACCGTATCCAGGCCCTCGAAGGGCGGTACAAACGGCGAGGAGCCTGTCGCCACAAGCAGCTTGTCATAGGGTATTTTTTTGCCGTCGCGTAAAACCACGTTCTTTGCTTTGGCGTCAATTTTTTCTACGGCGGCATTCGATAGAAGAGTACAGTTGTTGTCCCGATAAAAATTATCGCCGCGGTATCTCATGCTTTCTTCTGTAACCTTGCCAAGTAAAAGGTAGGAAATGAGCGGTCGTGAATATGTGTGATGGCTTTCGTTTGTTATAACGGTAATCTCACCTTGCTCGTCGATTGATCTTATGCCTTCTACCGCGCCAATACCTGCCGCGGAATTGCCAATAATTACGTATTTCAAAACGATTACCCTCTCTCCTCAAAAACAATGGCGTTGTTCGGGCAGCCCTTTACACAGGCCGGCGTTCCCGCGGCTGTGCTTACGCACAGCTCGCATTTCTGTACCGCGCCGTCTTCCGAAGGGGATACAGCGCCGTAAGGACAGCTCATAATGCAGGTAAAACAGCTTACGCATTTATTCTTGTTAATCGTAATTACGCCGTCGGCAATGGTTAACGCGCCTGTAATGCAGCCCTTGACGCAATACGGTTCCTTGCAGTGCCGGCAGGACACGGCGAAACTGATGTCGTCTTTTTTCTCAATATGAATTCTCGGGCGTATCTTTATGCCCTTCAGCGCCCGCGCCATGTCGCTTTCGGTAGTCCCGGCAAAAGCGCAGTAGTACTCGCACAAATGACAGCCAAGGCACCACTTTTCGTTTACATAAACCCTTTTCACTTAAACACTTCTCCTTGCTACCTGCGGTTCTTAGACCTACGGTTCTTACTCAGGTCTTGTTATTTTCGCCAGACATTCCGCGTAGATCTCCGACGTTTTTCTTAGAACCTCGTCGCTCACGTTGTCAAATTGCATCTCGCCGTTTATTTTGTTTTCCGTGAGCCAGTCCCTTACCAATTGCTTGTCGTAACTTTTTGGAGAAACCCCAGCCTTATAATCCAAAAGGCTCCAGAACCTGCTTGAATCGGGCGTAAGTATTTCGTCCGCGACATAAAGGCTGTTATGTTCGTCAAGGCCGAATTCAAATTTGGTATCGGCGATAATTATGTTCTTGTTGTAAGCGTAGTTGTAACAGGTGTTGTAAAGCTTCAGGCTAACTGTTTCTATCCTGCCGACCAGCTCCGCGCCAATTACGTCCTTAACGTGTTGAACAGAGATATACTCGTCATGCCCGACACGCGCTTTTGTGGAAGGGGTAAAAAGCGGGACGGCCAGTTTCTCGGCAAGTTTGTAATTACCCTCGATACTTTGACCGCAGAATTTTTCACCTTTGGAATATGCTTCCCACATATTGCCGAACATATATCCCCTGACGATAAATTCAAACGGCAGCATTTTTAGCTTCTTTACCAGAACTGTGCGCCCCTCGAATTCGTCCTTTTGGAAAAACTCAGGCATATCTTTAAGATCGCTTGAGATAATATGGTTGTGGATAATGCCTTTCGTGAAGTTAAACCAATAAAGGGAGATGGCGTTTAGCACCTTTCCCTTGTTAGCGACAGGCTTTGACAAAACCACGTCAAAAGCGGAAATTCTGTCCGTTGTAACAATAACCAGTTTGTCGTCCGAGACCTCGTATACTTCTCTTACTTTTCCGCTGATTAGTTTTTTTACGTTTTCTTCCACCGTTATTCTCCTGCGTGTTTAATCCCCAGAATATCAAGCTCTTTTTCGTTAAGCCCAACGCCGCGAAGCATGAGCCTGTTTCCCTTCAGGCCCTCGATTGAATTGATTCCCATGCCGCCCATCATCTCCTTGATCTCGTGCTGCCATGCGGTTATCAGATTGGTGAGGCGCTTGTACCCGATGTCGGGATTGAGCCGTTTGGTGAGTTCCGGAATTTGCGTCGCGATGCCCCAGTTGCATCTGCCTGTGTGGCAGTTTCTGCAAAGGTGGCAGCCGAGCCCAATTAGCGCCGCAGTAGCGACGTACACACAGTCCGCGCCCAGCGCGACAGCTTTCACGATGTCGGCGCTGGAACGAATACTGCCGCCTGCGATAATGGATACGCTGTCGCGGATACCTTCGTCCCTCAGGCGCTTGTCAACGCCGGCAAGCGCAAGCTCTATGGGAATGCCGACATGGTCGCGTATGCGCGTCGGCGCGGCTCCCGTTCCGCCGCGAAAGCCGTCGATGGCTATGATGTCCGCGCCGCTTCTCGCTATGCCGCTCGCGATGGCGGTTACGTTATGGACTGCGGCAATCTTGACGATTACCGGCTTTTGGTAATTCGTCGCTTCCTTTAACGAATAGACGAGCTGGCGCAGATCTTCTATTGAATATATGTCGTGGTGCGGCGCGGGAGAGATTGCGTCGGTGCCTTCCGGAATCATCCTTGTGCGGGAAATATCGCCGACGATTTTCATGCCCGGCAAATGCCCGCCGATACCCGGCTTGGCGCCCTGGCCGATTTTTATCTCAATAGCCGCGCCCGTGTTCAGGTAATCCGGATGGACGCCGAAACGTCCCGACGCGACCTGCACGATGGTGTTTTTACCGTAACGGTAAAAATCCTGATGCAGGCCGCCTTCGCCGGTGTTGTAAAATATGCCAAGTTCTTCGGCGGCGCGCGCCAGACTTTCGTGCGCGTTGTAGCTTAAGGAACCGTAGCTCATTGCCGAGAACATCACCGGCATTGACAGTCTAAGCTGCGGCGCCAGGTTGTTCCTAATCCGGCCATTACTGTCGCGTTCTATTGTTGTCGGTCTTGCGCCCAGAAATATCTTTGTTTCCATCGGCTCGCGCAAAGGGTCTATAGAAGGGTTTGTAACCTGCGAAGCGTTAATAATTATTTTGTCAAAGTATACCGGATAATTTTCAGGATTACCCATGCTTGACAAAAGCACGCCGCCTGAATCCGCCTGCTTGTAAATTTCGTCGATGGTCTTGGCGTTCCAGTTGGAATTATGCTTGTATGTGTTGCCGCTTTTTACAACCTTCAGGGCCCTGGTGGGACAGAGCGTAACGCAGCGGTGGCAGTTTACGCATTTTGCCTCGTTACTGACCATTTTGTCCACTTCCGCCAGATATTCGTGCGCCTCGTTTGCGCACTGGCGTTCACATGCGCGGCAGGTGATACACCTGTCGCCATTCCTTATGACTTCATATTCCGGGTATATAAAATTCAATGCCATTCTTCACCCCTGTATACGGCTGGTCCGGAATCCGGAACACACCCATCCATAAAGACGATCACAGGCTGGCCGCCTCTGGGCGCCCAGATTGTGTCAAGGTTCGGTTCTATGACGCGGATAGCCGCTTCTTCGCTTGCGATGTAAACCAGCTCGTCCTTTTCGCCAACCACCATACTTCGCAGCTTAAGCCTGTCGTTTAGCGCCATCATTCCGCCGTCAAAGCCCACAAGAATTGAAAACGGGCCGGTTATCAGTTGGCCGCTGAACATGATGCGCAGGTACTCATGGGTCTCCAGATCGTCCGGTTTCATATGTCCGATAGTCTGCCAGAACGGAGCCGCGATAACCGAAGCGATTTCTTTGAAGGCAAGATGGTGTTTTCTGTGCAGATAATCAATTATGTAAGTAATTACTTCGGTGTCGGTCTGGAGCGAGCACTTATAGCCGTACATTTCAATTGAGCGCCGGTTGGTGTCGTAAGAGGATATTTCGCCGTTATGTACCACCGAATAATCGAGAAGCGAAAACGGATGAGCGCCGCCCCACCAGCCCGGCGTGTTTGTAGGGTAGCGTCCGTGGGCGGTAAAACACCAGCCCTCGTATTCTTCGAGCTTGTAAAACCGCCCTACATCCTCGGGGAAGCCGACTGCCTTGAATACGCCCATGTTCTTTCCGCTGGAAAACACATGAGCGCCCTCGATACTTGTGTTGATGCGGAACACGCATCTGGCCGTAAATTCCCGCTCGTCGAGCTGGCTACTGGCAAGTTTTGTAGGCAGAGGCGTAACAAAATAACGCCAGATTAACGGTTCGTCGGTAATTGATTTTATCTTTCGTGTCGGAATCTTGGAAAGGTTTATGATGTCAAAATGCCGATCCAGAAAATCCTCGCACTCTTTTTTTGCGGATATTGAATCGTAAAACAAATGTAAAGCGTAATAGTCTTTGTATTCCGGATAAATTCCATAACAGGCGAAACCGCCGCCAAGGCCGTTCGAGCGGTCGTGCATAACGGAAATGGACTTTATCATTATCTCGCCGCTCATACGCCGGCCTGACTTGTCGATGATCCCCGTTATGGCGCAGCCGGATGGTATCCGTACTTGCCCTTCATTCTGCATAGAGTATTCCTCCTAAACAGAAAAGGCGCTCATCACATCCTAAGTGCCCTATAGACACCTTTGTCATCCGACGAACGCCTTTGTTCAATAATAACGTGAATATCTATACAATATACTTGTCTGATTGTCAAGACGGGTTTCATTAGTAAACGCTGTTACCCTTGGCCGCACAAACCAGCCAGAGGGGCGCCCTGCCCTGGCAGAAACGCTTGTAGAGTCCGCCGACACAGCCGCCTGACTACCGATTCATAAAGGCATTTTTGTGAAATAAATGTTTATTACTCTTAAAATTAAGTAGTCAGGCATTTTTACACTTTAGGGCTAACCATTTTTCGCTCGTCTGTTTTGGCGGGGAACTCCAAATGTTTCCGCCAGGGCAGGGCGCCCCTCTGGCTGGCCTCTGCAAACATAGGGTAACAGCATTTACTATGCTAAATTGCTTATAAATTAGGTAAAGGGGACAGTGCAGAGCATTAATCCCTGCTAGTCAAAACTTGCCCCACAATTTTTCAAATTAGGCTGGCAAAGGGAGGGCAGCGGGACGCAAAAAATTCCTGGAGTTCCCTATAGAAACAGACCAGGGAAAAAGCATAAACCTAAAGTGTAATAATGGCGTCCGGCATGAGAAACATGAAGATGTCGCTGATCTATGAAATTAGGAAATGCCCTGTTGCAAAAAAAGCCGGACGGGGCTGTGTAGATAGACTCCTCCAGCTTTTTTGCCGTACCGCTGCCATCCCTTTGCCGGATTTTTACAAATCTGTGAGTCAGGTTTAGTGAGTAGTCCGGGTTCCCCCATCTGTTTTGGCAACCCCGCGCTGTCCCCTTTACTGGTTATTTGTGTGTATGTAAAATCAGTAAATGCTGTTGCCCATAGGGAACATGAACGAGATAATCCAATCCCTTTTTAAGCGAAAATCCGTAAGGCAGTTCGGGGAGCGCCCGGTTTCTCCGGAAGAAAAAACCCTGATTCTGGAGTCGGCCCTGCAAGCCCCTACTGCCGGGAACCAGAACCTCTACACCATCCTGGACATTACCGATGAGGGCTTGAAGCAATCCCTTTCGGTGTATTGCGATAACCAGCCCTTTATAGCCAAAGCCCCGCTGGCCCTGCTGTTTTTGGCCGATTGCCGCAGGTGGTACGACAGTTACGTCGCGGCCGGAATCCAGGCGCGCCCTCCCGAAAAGGGGGACCTTCTTTTGGCAGTGGCGGACGCCGTTATCGCGGCGCAAAACACGGTTGTGGCCGCCGAGTCACTGGGCATAGGCTCCTGCTATATCGGCGACATTCTGGAGCAGGAAGAGAAAGTCCGCGAGGCGCTGGGCCTTGACGAATACGTGTTCCCAGCGGCTTTTGTGGTATACGGTTTTCCCACAAAAGGACAAATTGAGCGGGTAAAACCTGGCCGTCCGCCGCTTTCCTATATAGTACAGGAAAACCACTACCGTAGTCTGAGCGAAAAGGAGCACAGACAGATGTTCCTTGAAAAAGGCGCAATAAAACGGGAAGAAGAATTTGAGGAGTACATCAAAGCTTTTTACGAACGCAAGTATTCAAGCGGCTTCGCGAAGGAGATGAACCGCTCGGCCTCCAGGTATCTGGAACATTTCGGGGGATGAGGCCAACGGCATCAACATAATTAGAATTTAAACCCCTTGACAATATTCCTTGTATGGAATACATAAAATTATGTGGGAAGTTGAGTACACTGATGAGTTTGGAGAATGGTGGGATACTCTGAGCGAAGCAGAACAAGATGCGATTGCTTTCACTGTCGGACTGTTAAGAAGTGAAGGCCCGTTTCTTAAGTTCCCTTACACTACCGATGTTAGGCAGTCAAGCCATAAGTCAATGCGGGAATTACGAAGCCAGTGCAAAGGACGGCCTTTGCGGACATTTTATGCCTTCAATCCAAGCCGTACCGCAATTCTGCTGATCGGAGGAGATAAGACTGGTGATGACAGATTTTACGACATTATGGTTCCGTTGGCGGATCGAATCTATGACGCATACCTGAAAGAAATTCAGGAGGAAAACAATGGCTAAGAAATTTTCAGAACTTGAAGCTAAAATGAATCCTGAGCGAAGGGCAAGAATAGCAGGAAAAGTAAAAAAAGCCTTGGCCGAAATGCCGCTGAATGAACTGCGAAATGCCCGCGGCCTTTCCCAGAAGATGCTTGCCGAGGTCCTGCATATACAGCAGCCGGCTATTGCAAAACTGGAAAAGCGTACAGATATGTATATATCCACTTTGCGGAGCCATATTGAAGCAATGGGCGGAGAACTTGAAGTTATCGCCAGGTTTCCCGAAGGCGATGTGAAAATTTCTAATTTTTCGCAAATTTAACTGCTTGACCAGGAAACAGGAGCCACTCTTTTTAGTTGACAACGCGAGTCCTTGACAGATTTTCAGGATGGAATGATAATTTGCGTAGCTTAATTATGGAACAGTATCAAAAAGCGCTTAAAAGCCTCTGTGAAGGGGCCCGTACTCTCACTATAGACGGGCTGGAAATTGAAGTTCGTAATTGTTCCGATAGAATAGAAGGAAGACTGGATCCACGTAGCGCCTTGATTTTTAGCCTGAAAAGAGAAGAGTTTGAACGAAATTTCAATAGTTATGACAAAGAACTGTGGCCCAATGGTATTCATATTTTTGGACCTCGAAACACGGAAAACAGAACCAACCTCGAAATATACCGCGCCAGCTTTGGGTGGAAAAGCAATGATCTGAGCCGGAATGTACATGCTTCCTATTTCTGTGTTCCTTCAAAATGGGGACCGGTACTGGTTTATAAATACAAGGCGGCAAATCAAAAGGAATCTTCCCCCTGTCTGGTATTTTTTCATGGGGGAGGTTTTTTTGCGGGTGATACAGAAACAGTAGAAAACCAATGCAAGCTCATTGCGGAAAGAGCCGGAGTTCTTGTTCTTTCAGTAGATTATCCTTTGGCGCCCGAAAATCCCTTTCCCATAGGTTTCGATTGTTGTTACGCCGTTTTGGAATATGTTCATGCCAATGCCGATATGCTCGGGATTGATGGAACAAAGATTTGTGTTTCCGGTGATAGCGCGGGCGGTAATCTGGCCGTTGTCTGTGCCCTTCGAAATCGTGATGAAAACCGCTGGCCCTTGGCCTACATGGCCCTCATTTATCCCACCCTGAGTCGGGCGGAAAAACCCGGTGATCCTCACTGGTACTGGGACGCTTCTCTTTATAACAACCCTGAAAACGATCCTGTTATTTCCCTTCAAAGCGGTCGTTCGAGCAAACATAGCAAAGAACTAAACGGCTGGTATATTCCTGCCGGAATGGACATGTATTATCCATATCTGAGTCCTATAGCCGGGTCTCCGGAAAGGTTGCCCAGAACCCTTATCATTACGGCCGAGTATGATTTTCTTCGCATTGGATGTGAAGAATATACCCGAATGTTAAAAAAGGCCGGGGTTCCCTGCCGTCATATACGCTACGGCGGTATCACTCACGCTACTTTTGACCGGTTAGGTTACGCGCCCCAGGCGGAAGATATGGTACAGGAGATTGTAAAGGATTTGAATTCTTTGTGATTGACCAAGGGAGAAAGGTTGCGGCTGTGCTTGCACGGACATGACCGAGCGAGTCATGAGGATCCATCGACAGGTAGCATGAGACCCCATCGACAGGGAACGTGAAGCCCCATCGACAGGGAGCATGAAGCCCTATCGACAGGGCGAATGAGGATCCATCGACAGGGCGTATGAGACCCCGTCGACAGGGCTATACGCTACCGGATTCTCATGCCTCGGTAATGGCAAATTGACTTGTGATGGTGCGGATATTGTGGAGCAGTGTGCCGCCTTCAGAATACCGCGTGCGGATCTCGAGGCGGTTTTCAGGATAGCCGGTGGCTACCGGGATGAATTCGATACGGGTGGCGTTGTTGGACACGACGCGGTTTATTTTCACCGCTTTGGCGGGGTCCTGCAAGGGAACCATCCAGAGGCCGGTTTCTGCGGGGAGGCCTTCGATTTTAATCCGGCGTCCCACAATCTCGCATACGTGGCCCGGCTCAAAATGATTACTGCCATCCGGGTCTTCCATATCCTTGTACTCGGATATATACGCGCTTTCTTCGATGTGGCCGTTGATGATTATATCAATGAGGGATGTCAAGTTTCTCATCGCCTTAAGCGTGTGGAACTTAAACGTGACATGGTGCTTTTTCGGGTCGAAGATTTCTTTGACCGAATGAAACAGGCCGCCGATGTGGACGTTAATCGTGAACCAGCCTGTGTTTACTGAAAAGCCGTCGCATAGCTGGTACATCATCTCCTTAAAGAAATGGTTGACCGTTTTGACCGCCTCGTCGTGGCTGCCGTCATACCCGCCCCGGTTCCTCATGGCGGCGCATATCGCGTCAACATTAATGGTCTTTTCCTTTACATTTTTGGCAAGGTAGGTATTTTCGCCTCCTGCCAGATGGTTGGGATAGAGCTGCGCTTCAATCTGGTGCATCTCCTCTTTGGCTTCATAGATCGATGACATGATTGTCTCCTTTTGCGGTTTCCCGCATTCATGTTATTTAGACCGCCAGGGCAAAACCATAACGGTCATATGAAAACGCAAGGCTTAGGGCGGGCTGCGGACCGGCAAAATACCGGGTGAAACTACCTTTGGAGCCCCCAGACCGCTTAGCCGATTTTGAAATGTTTTTTATTAACTTAAAAACCAAGCGGTCAGGCCGTTATGCCACCTTTAGGGAAGCAGTTTTCTCACAGGTCTCCTCTGGTCTACAGAACCGAAGGTAGGGAACCCCGGGAATATTTTGCCTGCCCGCAGCCCGCCCTAAGCCGTGTATCTTCACTAACGCAGGGTTTTGCCCTGGCGTTCAATGTTAGCGCCCTATTTCGTTCTAACGCCAACTTTGTTAATACATGCTCTTGGCATTGTTTTGTTATTTGGTTTTATATTTGGCTTTTTGATTTACTTTATTACTTTGAGTTATTAATTTGATTTATAAATTTGGCTTGTTACTTTTTTACCCCCTTTTTACGCCGCGTTAGCGGCGATGTTAATCGAACGAACAGGAAACAACGTTTCCTGAAACAGAAAGGTGACAGTCACCAGATACATCTAAAATTTGGTGACTGTCACTGTGCCTTCCCTTCGGTTCTAGCCTTCGGCTTCGGTCGGTAGGTCACTGTATGCCGTAATTATTCCCCACAATCGTTGCCCCCGGCCCGATGGTTACCTTGCCGGTTCCGCGATTGTACACCGCATAGCCCAATGGCGCCGAAACCGTGCCGCCGGTAATACTTATTGCACATTTGCTATCATTTTCTATTGCCTTGCCGGAGCCGGTGTTTTCTACCGTACCGCCGGTTATATTAAGAGCAGTGTCAGTTTCGTTGTAACGGAGGTAAATCGTACTTTTTGTGGTGGTTGCCGATGTTACCTTTGCCGTTCCCGATACGGTTATATAGACGTAAGCATAAGAGTCCGAAGCGGTCACCGCATAGCCCGATGTCGCCGAAACCGTGCCGCCGGAAATGCTTAGGCGGGGGAGGGACATAGCTGTACCGGTACCGGTGTTTTCTACCGTACCGCCGGTCATCTCTAGCTTTGTGTTGCCATAAATAGACGTCATAACAGCAATTGTGGCAAATGGGCTTGCTGAGATAACCTTTGTCGTTCCCGATACGGTTATTTTGCCGCCGGTACCGAATGACTGATCGTACACCGCATAGCCCGATGTCGCCGAAACCGTACCACCGGAAATGCTTACCGTACCGGTGTTGTTGCAAACCGCATAGCCCGATGTCGCCGAAACCGTGCCGCCGGAAATCGTAAGCGCACCGGTGGAACTGTTGGAAATAGCAAAGCTAGTTTCTGAATTTGAATTGGAGGTGTTTACTATGTCAGCCGTGCTGGTTATGGACACGGAATTGGATATAGTACCATAGTTAATTGTCCCTGAGGTAATTTTCCCGGTCAGCGTTATCAAGCCCCATGTGCCGCCGGTGTTGTCGTTGGAGTTTTCAAATCTTGCGCTTGCCGTACCGATGTCCAGTGTTGCTGTTCCGTCGCCGAACTGTATGGTTAGGTCTTTTCCAGCGGCATGGGTTCTGATGGCGTCAATGACATCCTGAATATATCGGTTAGCGGTTCCTATGGTTGCGCCGCCATTGGTCGCGGTAAAGGACGTGCCGCTCCCGGTGATGATGTAGGTGCCGCCGGGGGCAATGCCGCCCGCCTGTTTCGTCCATACCGTGCCGCCGCTTGGCCTTGTATACGTCCCTGGGCCTCCGGCTGTGGCAAGGTACTTGTCGCGCAGGTCGCCGATGTAACCAGACTCATTGCTCGTACCGAACGCACTATCATTTAATTTGTTGGAAGCAATCGTGCCATCAAAGGTTACACTGGTAAGGCTGGTGCAAGAGGCAAAAGCCCACTCCCTAATGACGATAACGCTGTCGGGTATGGTTATGCTAGTAAGGCTGGCGCATCCGGTAAAAGCGGCCTGCCCAATGCTGGTAACGCTGTCCGGTACAGCGTTACAGTTTTCATTTACTTACTCATATGTATGCTTTATTACTCATAAGTCTATACTACATAAGGAATTAAGTCAATTAATTTTCTCATATTTATTTTTATTTAATCATACTTACTCACACTTAATCAAAAAATATGATGTCATTCCTGATGTCAATTTTTTGTCATTGCACATAACGCTTTATCAAAACTTGATTTTTTTGCCTTACAGACCCCATCTTAAAACCCCTCCAAAACGCTCATAGAAGCCCATAGAACCGCGCCAATAACCGTTGCCGTATCATTTTATGTTTTAGGCTTTGCAAGCCCTTCTAAAGCATTTTTTGTGCTTTGATTAAATAGCGCATAACGGCGTATTGATTACGCTTTGGATGACCGCCTTCGGCGGTTCGGGCTTCGCCCGAATGGGTAAGAGTAGATAGTGTCAAAATTTCTCCACCTCGCATCGCAATTTTCCCAACTCGTTACTGCCGCCCTTTTTGCTCCGGATTAGATAGCTAATATAATCACTGATACAAAAACGAGACAAAAAAGCAAACGCCAAGAAAAATGTAAATCACCACTTGCT
>Ga0268262_10004126_pt1 | contig 15209 bp, 15 predicted proteins | sample TergutNc150P3_FD_190354 | JGI IMG/M metagenome (GOLD analysis project Ga0268262, IMG submission 190354) | Nasutitermes corniger P3 segment gut microbial community from laboratory colony in Florida, USA - Nc150 P3 (SPAdes) (version 2) | ecosystem: Host-associated > Arthropoda: Insects >... | reverse complement strand
GAAAAAAGTGCATCTTAGCATCAAATTTATGCATCTTGTTTAACTTCGTTAAAGTTTCTCCTTTATATGCCTATAAGTATAGCAGGACAATTTATGATTATCAATCTTGAACAAAATTCTTTGAAAAAAGATATAGAAATATTAATTATATATCCAATAAAGAATAAAATTGTGGAACGCATTATCTCATCGATAAAATCGGTTGATATGCAAATAGAGTGCTATTCAGGAGATAGTGTAAAAATGGTAAATATTTCTGATATTTATTATATTGAAAGCGTTAATGGAAAAACAGTTGTCTTTTGCAAAAAAGAGAGCTATATTGTTAAAAGCCGTTTGTATCAGATATATGAAAAATTAAAGGACAATGGTTTTATGCAAGTTAGCAAATATTGTATTGTCAATATTAACAAATTGGACAAATTCAAACCATTAGACAACAATCGTTTTGCAGCGACATTATCCAACGGTGCTTTTTTATGCATTACAAGAAGATATATTTCGGATATAAAGCAGAAATTATATGAGATGGATGTACTTTAACTTTGGGGAAAAAAATTACTATATTCTGAAACTAAGGAATATTTATGCCAACAGTAAGAATAGATTCGCTTATCAAATCCATAACCACAGCTTTGGATATTGTGGAAAGCGATCTTTTGGGTGCCAGCACCAATCACGGCAAGCGAATAGCCGTTCTTTGCGCAAAAATGGGAAAGGTATTGGGAAAAAATCCAATGGAAATCACCGCTTTGGCTATTTGCGCGCAACTCCACGATAACGCTCTTACTGAATATATCCTATCCGAGCGAATGGGTGGAAAACACGATCCGGCTATGAAAAAACATTGCGAATTTGGTCAGCGAAATGTGGATGCCCTCCATTTTAAAACAAATGTAAAGAATTTTATTCTCTATCACCATGAACGCGCTAATGGCACAGGACCATTCGGCATACGAGAAGGAGAAGGACCACTTGAAGCAGAACTCATCGCCATTGCCGACTCAATTGACGTTGCTCACCACCTGCAAAGGCTGGAACCTGAAAATTTACCAACCATCCGAAACATAATTGTTAAAGAAACTGGAAAATTTTACAGCAAAATAGCGGCAGAAACTATGCTGGAAATTCTCGATTTGCCTACAATTCTGTCTCTCAAAGATGATGTAATTAAACAAACCGCTTCGGAAATATTGCCTCCTTGGACTGTAGATATACAAACGGATACCATTTTGGGTCTAGCTGATTTTATTGCACGGATAATTGACTACAAATCGGTTTTTACCCAAAAGCATTCAACCCAAATTGCCAATAAAGCCTGGTTTATGGGGAAACACTACAAATATGATCCGCAGAAATTGGCGGAACTATATCTGGCGGCATCTCTCCACGACCTCGGCAAATTAGCGGTTCCATCGGATATTCTGGAAAAACCTGGAAAACTTTCTGAAGAAGAATTTGAAATTATCAAGAAACACGTTCGCACAACTTGGGACCTTCTCAGCGATATTGAAGGATTTGAAACTATATGCCAATGGGCATCAAATCATCACGAGAAACTAGACGGTAGCGGTTATCCCTTTGGCAAAAAAGCAGCTGAACTGGATTTCAATTCCAGGCTTTTGGCTTGCTTGGATTTGTATCAAGCGATAAATGAAGAAAGACCTTACCACCCAAGGCGGAGTCACGGAGATACTATGCGAATACTTTATGAAATGGCGAGTATGGGAAAAATAGACGGAGATATTGCAAAAGATTTGGATATTGCCCTTGCGCCTTATGACGGCAAAGATTTAGAATTGAGGTAAAATATGAAAAAAACTGTAATCGGAGTTATTCCCCTTTGGGACGAAGAGAAAGAGAGTATATGGATGTTGCCCGGCTATATGCAGGGCTTGGAAGAAGCTGGTGCAGTGCCCATGATTCTGCATTTGACGGATTCAGAAACCACGCTAAAACAAACCATAAACATCTTTGACGGTTTTCTCTTCACAGGAGGGCAGGATGTAAATCCCAAACTATACGGACAGGAAAAACGTGAGCATTGCGGAGAAATCTGCGATATGCGGGATAGAATGGAAACCTACATTTTCCGCGAAGCCGTTTTGAATCAAAATAAACCAGCGCTTGGAATTTGCCGTGGCATACAGTTTTTAAATGTCACGCTCGGCGGAAGTTTGCATCAGGATATTCCCACAGAACTTCCCAGCACAATAATCCATTCCCAAAAACCACCTTATGATGTCCCAGCTCACAATGTCAAAATCCTCCCCAATACTCCATTGCACAAACTTATCGGAAAAGAAAGCATAGAAGTAAACAGTTCTCATCACCAAGGAATAAACAAAATAGCAAAAGGGCTAGAAATTATGGCTGTTGCTGATGACGGTCTTGTGGAAGCTGTATGTATGCCGGCTCATCCTCACGTTTGGGCTGTGCAATGGCATCCTGAGTATTCTCTCAAAGATGAAATATCAAAGAAAATATTTTCACATTTTATAGACGATATATGATTCTAAAACTTGAACAAAATACTTCACAGAAAGATATTGAGATATTGATTACATATCCGGCAAAGAATAAAATTGTTGAACGTCTTGTCTCATTGGTAAAATCGTTTGATACGCAAATAGAGTGTTATTCCGATGACATTGTAAAACTGGTAAATGTTGCAGATATTTTTTATATTGAAAGCGTTGATGGAAAAACCGTTGTCTGCTGCGAAAAAGAGAATTATGTTGTTAAAAACCGCTTGTATCAGATGTATGAAAAGTTAAAGGACAATGGTTTTGTGCAAATTAGCAAATATTGTATTTTGAATATCAACAAACTGGACAAATTCAGCACATTAGACAATAATCGTTTGAAAGCGATATTATCCAACGGGGCTTACTTGTGCATTACCAGAAAATATATTTCTGGTATCAAACAAATATTACAGGAGGTGAATAAATGAACGAGGTAAAAAAAATAATCAACATTATTATGTTTGTCACTGGCGCGGTTTTAGTTATACTGGCGGTATTTTCGTTATTGCTCAACGTTGAAATTCCTTTTGTCCCTACTATTTTTGAAATTTTCGCAGCGAACATCGTTATTGTTCTAGGTCTTTTTCTGCGTGGGAAATTTGAAATCAGTAATATAATTCTGGAATATCTGGTTGATATCAGCTATATAATCGCGGTTCTTGTTGCATTCGGGTTTATATTTAATTGGTTTCACGCAATACCAATATGGCTTCTCATTGTAATGGCGGTTGTAGTTTACACATTTGCTGTGATATTCACGGTTTCCAAGCTCAAAAAAGACGTGGAAGAGTTGAATGAGCTGCTGCATAAACGGCAAGGGAAGAAATCTAGTACTGCATCTTAGCATCAAATTTACGCATCTCACTTAATTTTCCCTTCTTTTATAGAACCAGGTTTCTATAATTGAGGTGAGGTGCATAGTGAAAAGAATAATTCTGCTTTTAATAGCTTGTTCAGCATTTGCCGCTGACATTATACCGCTTTTGCCTTATGAATATGTATCGCTTGATAAACTGCATTATCATAATATGGGAGCTGGTATCGTTTTTATGCAAGATGATAGTTTAGTCGTTTATGGCTCATATAATGCATTTGTTTTTAATGATGATGATTTATATCATAAAGTAATCGTTGCAGTAACCAAAAAAACAAGAAGTCATTATTTTCTAGGCGTATTAAATAGTGCCTCCGATGAACCGTTATATATCGGCGGTTTACGAACTGCTAAAACAGGGCTTGGTTATGGTTATGAAATAGTCAAAAATAAAAACCTAGCTTTCACGCTCGGGGCAATTGCCTACGTTGGCGATTTTGGCATAGGAATACCAATAGCACCACTTCCTATTGTATTGTTAAATTTTACATCAACCTGGCTTAATGCATATTTTGAATATTTTGCCGAACCCTCATTAAAAATTACCGTTGCACCAGAAAGTAAGGTTCGTCTAACTAATAGTTATAGAATAGAACAATTTCGAGACATGCAAGATCTATATTTTGATTTAACATTATGGTATAGATTTTTCTCAAAAGAACACAAGATGGGTGATTTTGCCGGAACGGGATTGGGCGTAAAAAACAAAGGCGTTAATTTTATTTTTGGAGAAAAGGATAAAGCGTATGGAACTAATTACTATGCTGCTTATGGAATACTAGATTTATCTTTTTTAAACATAAACAGTGGTTATGTATTCAAAAGCAGAGAAATATTTAACGATAAAATAAAAAATGATGCAGGAAAGGGCTATTATATTTCAGCACAATTAGCGTGGAAATTTTGACTTATGATGGGTCTAACATCAAATGCAATAAAAATAATTGCCATCATTACGATGACGATATGTCATATTGCCCTTGTTTTCTTTCCTCGTTATAGTTTGGATATACCTGTGCTGCTTATGAACGGCATTGGAAGACTAACCGCTCCAATTATGATGTTTCTTATTGTGGAAGGATACCATCATACAAGAGATGTAAAAAAATACATTTTTAGATTGTTCATTTTGGCAATTATTTCACATTTTGCCTATACGTTTTGCTTTGATAAACATTTTGATACAGTATTTGACCAGACAAGCGTTATTTGGGCATATATGCTCGGTTTAATTGCGCTGGCAATAAGAGAAAGCGACAAATTTGAAATGTGGCAAAAACATATAATACTCTTTCCTATTATATGGGCAGCTTTCCCAGCAGATTGGAGCTCGCCCGCCGCACTTGCAATTATATATATGGGATTATATTATGGAAATTTCAAGAAGCAAATGATTTCTCTCGTTATTTGCATAGCAATGTATGCAATAATATATGCAATTTTTCTAAATGCTGTTTATGGCTTAATGCAGATGTTAATAGTATTAGCAATTCCAATACTGTATCTCTATAACGGACAAAGAGGGACGTGGAAATGGCTGAAATGGTTTTTTTATATCTATTATCCGCTGCATTTGGTAATACTTGGGCTTATTAGGGTCTATGCGACATAGGGATAAAAGGATAATCGGGTGGGGATTTTTTTTCTAAATTTAATACTATTGTAATATAATAGTAACCTATGGAAAACGACAGAAAACATTTGGCATCTAATGCTGGTCAATCAAGAGCTGGTAGCTCGGCACTTGATGTTATTTTAATAATTGACCGAAGCGGGTCTATGGCCGGAACTGAAAGTGCCATGAAACGTGGGTACAACAAGATGATTGAGTATTTATCGCGACTGGGTAAAAGCATAACGATTTCTACCATACTATTTGATGATTGCGAACACATTGATATTGTCTGCAACGGACAAAAAGTAAATGATATTAAAAGTGACAATGAAATTCCATTTGAGGCTGGTGGTTCAACTGCCAAATACGATGCTATTGGGATTGCTGTTGAATATGAGAATGAAAGAAAAAAAGACCCGAAAAATCCATTTCCAAATGCCGATGTTTTGTATTTGATGGTTTCTGATGGAGACGAAAATGCAAGCGTTAAATATGATGAACCAGGAATCCAAAAGGTTATGGAAGCTGAACGTTCTCGTGGAGCTGATGGCAAGGGGAAGCGAGAATTTGGATTTATTAATGAATTTGGCATTTACTCCAATAAAATTCAATCGACAATGAATGTTGATGAAAATCATTTGCAAATTTTCTTGCGAAGTGATAGAGGAATAAATGCCTTGTTCCAAACGGTGGACATCGCAGTAGAAAACATGTTCTCGGACGGTCAAATAACATCAACTTGGAAAGAGAAAAGCGACTTGATTCCAATTGGGAACGTAACACTTGGCGAAGTTAGAACTATTGTAGGTCCAATGATAACGAATTTTGAACAAAACGAGCAAGCCGTAGCCGAACTTATCAAAATTGCGGAAAAAGGGATGACACAAAATTTTGCGAATCAATATTCTGACTTTACGAAAAAAACGCAATTGGCAGCAATTAATTCAAAAACCGATCACAGTGACCTTGACGATATAATCAAGATGTATGTTGCAAGCCAAAAAGACCCTGTAGGTGCACTGAAAGAAGCCGTTACGGTTACTTCGGAAAGATGCCGCAAAGGGTGTATGTTGGCCCTTGAGAAAATGAAAGGGATGGCAGAAGACAAAGAAGTGCTTGCATCAATGTTTTATGAAGCGGTTGATCAGTTTTCATTTAATAGAAAGGCATTAAGGTCAATTCCCAATATCGCTGCTACGATGGCTGGTAAACCCGAATCGGTTATGGACTATGAAATAAAAATCAGTAGCTGGATGCGTAAGCCAGATGAAGATTTTATAAGTATAATTACTCTTGCGTATGGACTGCGTAAAAAATGGTTACAAGATTCATCCAATAAACGTTTAATTTTGGAAGTTAAGCGTTATTCGGAATTTGCCGATGACCCCAAAGGGTGGCTCACAGGCAAATTGGATTTTGAACAGTTCCGTACCCTTGTAAAGGAATTGGAAGCACGTTCGTCTCAACTTTATCCTAACGGTACTAGAATATTATAATTTTACACATAGCTAAACGGCACGATGTTGAACACGTCTGTATGCTCCATCACTAGTTGCTTGTTGTAAGCGAAGAATACCGTTCCGTCTGCTGGCGATTCTATTCGCCCTATAGTGTTACCCTCTAAAGGATGGATTATCTCACAGAGCAGGTCGCCCTCGGTTACCTCGTCGCCTACCGCTACGTGTTTTTTCAGTATCCCAGCATTGTGTGCCTGAACATTTTTTATCAATCCCTCATTTAGCACGCGGGTGTGCATTCCTCGGTGCAGTGCTAATTTGATTATCCCTTTTGCGATAAGGAAACGCAGTACCGCATTCACAGCGGTTTGTGTGGATTGCCTGCCGATATGCTCGGTGTAATTTGAAAATAACGAGTAAGCGTGGCAGCCCCATATCTGCCAGTTGTAGTTGAGTGTAGCGGTATCGTAGGGCTGTGGTATTCTGATCAGTCCGTAGGGCAATCCAAAATCAGTAAGCGAATCGTAGGTTTCGTTGTTCCTGCAATCGGTATCCATCACCTTTACGTGTGGCAGGAATTCACCCTCGCGGTAGAAACTCGCCATCTGTACGCCGTAAACATAATCTTTGATAGACTTGAACAACCCATCCGCAATGCGCTGCGTAGTCTCGCCCTGCTCGTAGCCAGGGAACATTCTGTTGATGTCGGTGTTGTCCATTGGCCAAAAACGCTTGCCGATATTCATAGAGTAGCGATTCACACACGGTATTATCATTATGCTTTTGCCAGAGATTATGCCTCCGTTTTCTTCTAAGCGTTTGAGTGTGTCAATTAATTGGGCGCAGATAGCCATCTGTTGAATTTCGTTGCCACGGAGCGCTCCCACCACACAGCACGAATGTTCGCCTGAACCAAATGTGTACCCTACGATGTCCATTCTCTCTCGGTAGAGCGACTTTATTGAGTATATAATGTTCTTATCCATTTTTAGAATCCTCCATAATTCGTGCGAGGAGTGAACCACCAAATACAACTGGGTATTCTCTGAGCGTAAACAATAAGCCAGAACACGGCGCAAGAGTTTCTTCAACTAAAGCACCTATAAGCGGGTCTATAACTTTTCCGATGCGGTCTCCGGCGTTTACATGACTGCCATGTGCGGTGCACGGAATAAATATCCCGTGTGCATCTGAGTTCAGAAAACTTATGCTATAGTCCTTTGAGATGAGCGGCTCCCGTACTTGCCCTATTTGTCCGTTCCACATTCCGATGTTGTGTAGCATATTCAGAATGCCGTCCACGAGTTGCGTGCAGTAGCTCTCTGTGATGCGCATTCCAACGCCCATCTCAACAACCAGTGTATTCACTCCGCGAGTGTTGAGTGAGTGTGCAAGCGTAGATTCCAACACGGTCGCCGATGCGTGTATCCATACGAGATCAACGTTGAGCATAACGGCGTAGGGCAACAGTGCAGCTGCGGTTTGTTCGCTTACACGTACCTGCGGTATCTCGCGCAGAAAAATGTTGCTGGAGTGTATGTCTATGCACATATCCGCGCCGTCAATGTCTTGGATTACATCATAAGCCGCAGCTTCTGCAAGTAACCCAGTCGATGATCCTGGAAATATGCGGTTCATATCCAAATCAAACATCGGAAAACCTCGAGTAACGGAATCAATTCCCAGCGGGTTTAGAGCGGGATAGATGTCCACGATACCTGAAAGTTTCTGTTTCTCTTCGTTTAGAATCCTCGCCAGCCGTGCGCAGACATACTGTCCTTCCAGTTCGTCTCCGTGAGTCCCTGTAACTACGCAAACACGCTTGCACTCCGGTCCCGCATTGTTCTCTATGCGGTTCTTCTGTATAATGAAGTTCTCCGCAACGGGCAAAGCTGCTACAGATACTGGTTTTATCATCAAAACCTCCGTTTTGCAATAATATACTATATATTTTTTTATATTTTAAATAGGTGACCTGCATAAGCAGGTTGTAACACACAAAGGCGTGTGTTTTTTCTTGTTGCGGTAGCAATGGGAAGAAGCACGCGCCTTTTTTATTTTATATGAGAAGGTAATTAGTATGGAAATGACAATTGCAACCGCATACGAGATTAACAGGCTTATGGCACGTTACGGCGTGAAGTTTGGAATCTACAAAAACGGAGAGTTCATTGAACAACTCTTTCCCTACGATGCCATACCGCGAATCATCTCGCATTCCGAATATATGCTGTTAAGCAGGGGGCTTATACAACGGGTAAACGCATTGAACTGTTTTTTAAGGGACATCTATTCCGGTGCAAAAATTGTAGCTGACAAGGTAGTACCAGAAGAGTTTGTCTATATCTCCAAGGGATATATGCCAGAGTGTGCAGGCATAGTTCCTCCTAAGGGCGTGTATAGCCACATTTCTGGGATAGACCTTGTTCAGGCAAAGGACGGCTCGTGGTACATACTGGAAGACAACCTGCGCATACCTTCGGGTGCATCTTATCCGATTATTGCCAGAGAGCTAGGACGTATAGCCAACCCAGATGCTTATTCAACCCACGATGTCCGAGATAATCGCAACTACTCGGAGATGTTGCGCGAAACTATGGATTTTGTAAACCGCGGTGGACTGAATGTAATCCTCACTCCCGGCAGATATAACGCCGCATACTTCGAGCATTCATACCTCGCTGAACGCACAGGTGCGTTGCTTGTCAAGGCATCGGAATTGGTTGTGGATAACGCGATTCTTTATATGAAGGATTACCTTGGTGTCAAGACGAGAGTTGGTGCGGTGTATCGCCGCATCTCCGATGAGTACTTAGACCCTATGACTTTTCTAGCGGAATCAGTCATTGGCGTACCACACATTATGGATGCCTACCGTGCAGGGAATGTTGCGATAATCAACGCACCGGGCAACGGTGTCGCTGATGACAAGGGTATCTATTACTTTGTACCCAAGATGATAAAATATTATCTAGGCGAGGAACCTATTTTGCAAAACGCGCCTACGTATCTGCCTTACTACGAGAACGACCTCAAATTCACGCTTGAGAACATTGAGCGCCTTGTTATAAAAGATGTGTCGGAGGCTGGCGGATACGGCGTGGTGTTCGGCAGTGAGTTGTCAAAAGAGAAATTAGCTGAAATCAAGGCTCTTATCATAAAAGAACCGAGACGATTCATATCGCAAGAGGTCATAGACTTTATAGACTTAGATATAATGGACGAAAACGGCACTGCCGTTCCACGGAAAGCAGACCTGAGGGCATTCGTGCTAACGGACAATGCTACGCACATGTGGGCAAGCGGACTTACACGTTTCTCGCGCGTTGTTGGCTCATTCATTGTCAATTCTTCACAGGGAGGAGGGTTTAAAGACACATGGGTACTATCTCAGTAGAATACAGCTCAAACTTGTACTGGCTTGGAAGGTATGCGGAACGCGCTTACACCACGCTGGGTACATTCTTCAACTATCACGACAAATCTCTAGACAAGGATAAAAATTCTTACAAAGAATTTCTTGAAAACCTAGAAATAGATGACAAGTACGGTAATCACCGCAATTTCATACAGGGATATCTGTACGACAATACGGACTGCTTCACCATCAGTTCTACTCTGCGTTTAGCGCACGACAATGCACTTGTTTGCCGAAACGTAATAGGTAGCGAGGCGCTTGCCTATATCCAGCTTGCCATTGATGCGTTCAACTCCAGCCGCAATGCCAAAAACCTTCGCCTATCGCTGATGCCGGTCATTGATTATTTACTTGCGTTCTGGGGCAGTATAGACGATAAAATCGCGAGCGGCGAAGCGCGCACGATTGTTAAGTGCGGTAAATTAATAGAACGGATAGATCTGTATTTTAGGCTTTCGTACAACTACAAACTCATCAGCAGCGAATACGAAAAGCTGTGCCACGTGCTTGCACGCGTACGCAAAGGTTTATGCAACGCGCAGCATCTGGCTGTACTTGCCTCTGCCCTTTACACAGAGGAAAACCACAGAACACACCTGAACAAAGTACTTGAAAGCCTGAATAAATTGTTTGAGGAGCAAGTCGCTTGAAGACCGTACGTTTCCAATATCAAACAGAATTGATCTTTTCTTCGCCAGCATCCGAACACCGTTTTTCGCTACGGATATTGCCGCAGAGCGACAATAGGCAGCAGATAAAAAGTCTGACGTGGCACATAGATCCCTCTCCTGCCGATACGCTTTGGCAAACCGTTGACGGATTTGGCAACGATGTGCTTGCGGGTTACATCAGCGTACCGCACAACCATTTCCGCTTCGGGATAGAGGGAACAGCGGAAGTATCGGACGAACCGTACACAACATCCCACGAGCCACCGCGCGTATTGATTTACCCGACAGAATTGACACGAACAAATCGCGCTCTTGCCGATTTCTACAATGACATTAACAGTTCCGCTCCGGCTAACATATTAGACCGCATTCAACATTTTTCACACGCCGTCCACACCCGTATGCGTTACGAACGAAGCACAACCACAAATTCAACTTCGGCAGCAGAAGCATTTGACATTGGTGTGGGTGTTTGTCAAGATTATGCACAAATATTGCTAGCCATTCTGCGTCTAGGCAAAATCCCTTGCCGCTACATAGCAGGTTTAGCATCCGACTACGGCGAAACGCACGCTTGGGTTGAAGCGTGGACAGGAACCAGATACTGCACCATAGACCCCACGCGCAACAAACTTATAGACGAAGGTTACATCGCAATTTCAAGAGGTCGCGATTCTGCCGATTGTTCAATAGAACGCGGAATATTCAAAGGCATAAGTCGCGGAACGCAAACGGTGAGTCTAAGTATGGAAATTTCGTAAAGAGATTTTCTATATTCAGGATAATTATTGGGAGGGTTTTATGCACGGCAGTCATACGTGGGTTTTGTTTGCGATTTTATCGGCATTTTTTGCAGCTTCAAGTTACATTTTGGCAAAAATCGGCATTAAAAACGTAAACTCAAATTTAGCAGCAGCAATTATAACTACTGTTGTTTCAACGATATCTTGGGCAATAACTTTTATCACCGGAAAACACAATGATATTGTAAATATAGAGCATAAAGATTTGCTCTTTTTGATTTTATCTGGAACCGCCACAGGATTATCGTGGCTATGTTTTTACAGAGCTTTGCAATTCGGCGAAGCATCAAAGGTAATTCCCGTTGATAAATTCAGCTTGGTAATAGGAATGGCAATGGCGTTTATAATTCTAAAAGAACCAGTAGCGGCAAATACTATTATTGGCGGCGTGTTTATTACCATTGGTATGTTTGTTTTGATATTTTAGGGACATTATTCCTTTTCATCTCTCAACCCAATTCTCAACAACGATACCATTCAACCGAGGCTTTGGAACACGATGTTCCCAAATTTTTTATATTATACCTACTATATGACTAGCGATTTTCAACAAACTTTGAGAGGGGAGCAGCAACAGTTTCTTGCTGAACAGAAAAATAGGTTTCCTGAGGCAGAAACGTTAAAAATTGACCTCCATTGCCACGATTTCAACAGCGATGAACCAGATGAATTGCTTGGGCGCATTTTGAATGTGCCCGAAACTTGGCTTCCGAGCCAAACCCTGATAGACGGGCTTGCTCGCAATGGGTGCAACGCTTTCACAATCACCAACCACAACAACGCCCGCTCCTGCTACCAAATGCAAGACAAAGGGCTTGATGTGCTTACGGCGGCAGAGTTCAGTTGCCGCGTTCCAGATTTTGGCATAGGAATACACGTGCTCACTTATGGATTCACGCCTGAGCAGGAAGCAAAGCTGGATAAATTGCGCAAAAATATTTACTCTTTTTTGGAATATGCAAGGCAGCAAAATTTGCCAACAATATGGGCGCACCCTCTTTATCATTATGCAGCTAGGCAGTTGCCGCCACAGGCTTTTTTCAACAAGATGATGCTCCTCTTTGAACGCTTTGAAGTGCTAAACGGGCAAAGGGATACTTGGCAAAATATTTTGGTGAAAGAGTGGACGGCGCAAATGTCGCCGGAGGCAATAGATAGATATGCCAAGGAATTTTCCATTGACCCAAAAAATTATTGCGTTAATCCTTACAACAAATATATGTCTGGGGGTTCGGATTGCCACATGGGTATGTTTGCCGGAGCAACTGGAACTTATTTGCACGTGCCAAACTTAGCGGAAAAATTGAAAACGCAACCAAAATCGCAACTTGTGCTGGAAGCCATACGAAACGGAGAAATGGCTCCTTATGGGTTGTATCAACACACCGAAAAAATGACCATCGCGTTGCTCAACTATGCCTGCCAATTGGCTCTCAATGCCCAAGACCCCGGTTTGGTACGCATCTTGTTGCACAAAGGCAGCACTAACGACAAAATCATAGGCTTTTTAATTTCCAATTTGCTAAGTGAAGTGAAGCGGCACAATGTCACCACATCGTTCATAAGAATTTTCCAAAATTGCATGATGGGCGAGAAGCCGCCTCTTTTGAAAAAGCTGTTGATAAATTCGGCTTATAAACCCATATTCAAAGAAGCAGAGGATATATCAAAAACTCATAAACGAGGTGATGAAAACTTGGTAAAAGATTACTACAACTCAATTATGAATATAAACAATCGCTTTTACGATATTTTAACGTCTCGTTTGGATAAAAAATTGAGCGATGCAAATTTTGAAAATAAATTTAAAAATCTTTCCATAAATGAATTGATAGAAAAATTGGAATTGCCCGCCTCTTTGAGAAGCTACTTGGGTTCTAATGGCTCGGAACATAAATCCGATTTGAATTTGTCTGAATTTTTAGATGGCTTGTCTTTTCCATTTTTTGGTTCCACGCTTTTGCTGGCGGCGCATTTTGCAAGCACCAAAACCCTGTTCAATGCAAGACCTGTTTTGCGTGAATTTTCAAAACAACTGCACAAATACGAACATCCAAAACGCATAATGTGGCTCACAGATACCTTTGGCGACCCCAACGGAGTTTCCACATTCCTCAAAGAAATGCACACCGAAATAAAAAGACTCGGCTTGCCAATAGATATGGTGGTTTGCAGTTCAACCGTTAAGCCAGACGATAATTTAATAGTGTTGAAACCAGTGAAAGAATTTTCGCTCTCGGCATATCCCGATTACAGTTTTAGAATTCCTATGTTTGTGGAATTGCACAATTTATTTGCCGCCGGCAGCTACGATCGCATTATCTGTTCAACCGAGGGAATTATGGGTTTGTTCGGAATTTATCTCAAACACGCATACACGGTGGAAGCATCGTTCTATTTGCACACCGACTGGCTTATGTTTGCTCGCAAAGTGCTAAACATAGAAGGGCACAATTTAAGCAGAGTGCGCCGTTTGCTGCGTGTTTTTTACAACGCCTTTGACAAAGTACTGGTATTAAATTCAGACCAGAAAAAATGGCTTTCAGGAACGCAAATGAATTTAAATCCTGAGAGCGTACATCAAACGGCTCATTGGGTAAATGAACGCTTTAAGCCACATAAGCCCGATAAATGGGCTGCGTTTAAGTTGGATGAGAACTGCCGCGTAATTCTTTATGTTGGTCGTGTGAGCAAGGAAAAAGGAGTGCTTGAATTAACCGATCTTTACAGCGAAGCGAAGAAAAAATTTGACAATGTAAAATTGGTTGTAGTTGGCAAGGGACCCGCTATGGAACAACTGCAACGCGAAAATCCCGATGCTCTTTTTTTCAATTGGATAGCACAGGATAAACTCCCCATTCTTTACACTTCAGCAGATATATTGGTGCTTCCCTCTCGCTTTGATACTTTTGCGATGGTGGTGCTGGAAGCACTCAGTTGTGGTTTGCCTGTGGTTGCCTACAACACAAAAGGTCCAAAGGATATTATAAAGCACAAACAATGCGGTTTTCTGGTTGAAACGCAACAAGAAATGCAACAAACTGCCATAGAATTTTTGGCTAATGGCAACGCAACTGAATTCCGTAATTCAGCCATTGAACGTGCCAAAGCGTATAATGCGGATGGTATTATAAACGAGTTGTTGCGTGTGGTGGGGATAAAAGATAATGAATGAAAATTTTTCCTGGTGGAGGCACGGTGTTATTTATCACATATACCCGCAGAGTTTTTGCGACTCCAATGGTGATGGCATTGGAGATTTGCAGGGCATAATCAAAAAACTGGACTACCTTGCGGAACTCGGCATTGAGGCTATATGGCTATCGCCAATTTATCCTTCGCCTTTGATAGACGGCGGTTATGATATAACCGACCATAAAGGCATAAATCCAATTTACGGCGATATGAACGATTTTAAGCAGTTGCTTGAAACTGCACACCAAAAGGGAATTCGTGTTATATTAGATTTGGTGTTGAACCATACATCAGACCAGCACCCTTGGTTTTTGGAATCGCGAAGTTCAAGGGATAACCCTAAACGCAATTGGTATATTTGGCAGGCTCCCAAAGACAAAAAAATTCCGCCTAATAATTGGCGAACTAATTTTGGGAAAAAGGCTTGGAAATTTGACCAGACCACAGGCGAGTATTATTATCACTCGTTTTTTTATGAGCAGCCCGATTTGAATTGGCGAAACCCCGAAGTGAAAAAAGCAATGTTTGAGGTTGTTGAGTTTTGGCTTGAACAAGGCGTTGATGGTTTTAGGCTTGATGTTATCAATATGCTTTACAAAGACAAAAAATTACGCAATAATCCCATAAGTAATTTTATATTGAATAGCA
>Ga0268262_10004125_pt1 | contig 15211 bp, 16 predicted proteins | sample TergutNc150P3_FD_190354 | JGI IMG/M metagenome (GOLD analysis project Ga0268262, IMG submission 190354) | Nasutitermes corniger P3 segment gut microbial community from laboratory colony in Florida, USA - Nc150 P3 (SPAdes) (version 2) | ecosystem: Host-associated > Arthropoda: Insects >... | reverse complement strand
GGAGGGAAAATATGCTGTGGTTCCGCGCTCCCGAAAAGGTATATATCAAACGGGGTTGCCTCCCCGTGGCTCTGGACGAGCTAAAAACCGTGATGGGGAAAAAGCGGGCGTTCATCGTTACCGACACGTTCCTCTACCAAAACGGCTACACCAAATGCATTACCGACAAGCTGGACAGCATGGGCATTGTCCATGAAACGTTCTTTGACGTTGCTCCCGACCCAACCTTAGGCTGCGCCAAAAGAGGCGCGGCGCTGGTCACCGCTTTCAAGCCCGATGTGATCATCGCCCTGGGCGGCGGCTCGGCAATGGACGCGGGCAAAATCATGTGGGTGCTCTACGAACACCCGGAAGCGGATTTTGAGGATATGGCCATGCGCTTTGCCGACATCCGCAAGCGGGTCTACACCTTCCCAAAAATGGGAGAAAAAGCCTACTTTATCGCGATACCCACGTCTGCCGGAACAGGCAGCGAGGTAACGCCGTTTGCCGTCATAACCGACGAAACCAAGGGTATGAAGTACCCGCTGGCGGATTACGAACTGATGCCCAAAATGGCGATTGTTGACGCGGACGTGCAGATGAACGCGCCCAAGGGACTTACCAGCGCCTCCGGCATTGACGCGATGACTCACGCCCTGGAAGCCTACGCCTCGATCATGGCCACTGACTTCACCGACGGCCTTGCGATACAAGCCGTCAAGATGGTTTTTGAATGGCTGCCCAAGGCTTACAACGAAGGTGCCGCGAATCCTGTTGCGCGGGAAAAGATGGCAAACGCGGCAACCATAGCGGGCATGGCCTTTGCCAACGCTTTCCTGGGCGTCTGCCACTCAATGGCGCACAAACTAGGCGCGTTCCACCACATACCCCACGGAATCGCCAACGCGCTTATGATCAGCGAAGTGCTCCGCTATAACGCGTGCGAGGTTCCGCCCAAGATGGGGACCTTCCCACAATACGATCATCCCAAGACCCTTTCCCGTTACGCGGAAATCGCGGACGCCATGGATTTTGCCGGCGCAAACGACGAGGAAAAACTTGAAAACCTGATCGCTGCCATAGAATGGCTGAAAGATCAGATAGGGATCAAGAAGACTATCAAGGATTACGGCATTGATGAAAAAGATTTTCTTGCCCGCCTTGACGAGATGAGCGAACAGGCTTTTGACGATCAGTGTACCGGCGCAAATCCCCGGTATCCCCTGATTGAGGAAATCAAACAGATGTATCTAAGCGCCTACTACGGCAAAAATATTCATCTGGGCGGTTCCGACGGAAAGAAGGAGCGGGCGTAATGGGTAACTACAAACTGGAAAAAATAATTGGCGTGCGGACGGCGAAAACGATTTACCGAGACGGGAACAAGGTAATAAAACTTTTGGGCGAAGAATACCCCGCGCCGGACGTACTTTCCGAAGCGCATAATCTTGCCGTGGTAGGAGAAACTACCCTAAAGGTACCCCGCCTGGTAGAGGTAACGAAAATCAACGGCAAGTGGGCTATCGTTTGGGAATACGTTGAGGGAACCAGCCTTGATCAGCTAATGGAAAAAAACAAGGACAAGGAACAGCAATACCTTGAACGCTTTGTTGACATTCAGCTTGATATGCACCGCCATAGCGCGACAAGGCTTCCGCTGCTTATCGAAAAGATGGAGCGGAAGATAAAAGCCTCCGGCCTTGACGCCACATCCCGCTATGAGCTTTTGGGAAGGCTGGCAGGCATGCCCAAACACATCAAACTCTGCCACGGCGACTTTAACCCCAGCAATGTTATAATCACAGGAGCAGACGAGGCCTACATCATCGACTGGTCCCACGCCGCCCAGGGCAACGCCTCGGCGGATGCGGCGCAGACTTACCTGCTGTTCTGGCTTTCGGGTAAAATCGCCCTTGCGGAGAGTTACCTTTGGCTATTCTGCGAAAAGAGCGACACGGCGAAACAGTATGTGGAAAAGTGGCTTTCCATTGTGGCGGCCTCACAGCTTCCCAAGGCAAAACCGCAGGAAAAAGAATTCTTGCAGCATTGGGCCAACGTAGTGGAATACGAATAGGGCGGTTTATATGAAAATAACGGTTTGTATTGGCAGCGCCTGCCATGTAAAGGGCGCTGGAAAAATTGTGGAGCAGTTGCAGTCCCTTATCGCCCAAAAAAAATACGACGATAAAGTTGAATTGGCCGGCGCGTTCTGCATGGGCAAATGCGCCACCGGCGTTTCGGTTACGGTTGATGACGAGTATCACTCGTTACAGCCGGAAAACACCAAAACCTTCTTTAAGGAACAGGTGGTGAAGAAACTGGCGTAGTGAAACAGGAGGTTTTGTCTCCGCTATGCGGAGACTTCGATTTAATTGTCCGGCAAGAATGCCGGACAAAAATGGAGGTTAAACGCATGGACACCATCACCGTCTGCATGGGCAGTTCCTGCTTCGGCAAGGGTAATTCGGCTAACGCCGATTATATTACCCGCTTTATTGAGGAGCACAATCTACAAAACATCATAGAAGTTTCAGGCTGCCTTTGCAGTAACGCCTGTGCGCGGGGACCGAACATCAAGATCAACGACAAGCTTATTTCCGCTGTTTCGGAACAAACTGTCGCGGAAATTATCGTAAAAGAATTGGGGCTGCAATTATGAGCGCCGCGCCGGGTGCTGCAAAAGCGCCTGTTTACACGGATCTTGCCGAATGTCATGACTGCTACAAGTGCATTCGCAAATGCCCGGTAAAGTCTATAAAGGTGGAGAAGGGACAGGCAAGCATCCTGTTTGACCGCTGTATTTACTGCGGGCGCTGTGTGATGAGCTGCCCCGCCCATGCCAAGCATTACCGGAACGATGTTGAAAAAGTTAAGCTGCTGCTGGCGGACGGGCGGAAAACGGTAGTATCTCTCGCCCCCTCGTTTGTTTCGGAATTTACCGGCTGGAGAGCGAAAGAGCTTATTGCCGCGCTTAAAAAACTTGGGTTCGCCGCCGTGTCTGAAACCGCTCTTGGAGCTGATTTTCTTTCCGCCCGTAGCGCCAGTGATTTGGCGTCGCTCGCTGAGCGCAGCGCCGTTGCAGGCCGCCCGCCCTTGATGATTTCTTCGGCCTGTCCTGTCATTGTCGAATATATAAAGCTTTACAAACCCCATCTCACGCCCTATATTTCGCCTCACGCCTCGCCGCTCCTCACCCACGCCCGGTTTCTTCGTTCCCGTTATGGCGGGGAATCCGCGGAAACTAAAGTTTCCGTCGCGGAAATCGCGGTTGTGTTTATTGGGCCATGCTTCGCCAAGAAACACGAGGCCGATCTGTACGGCACGGATATCGACGCCGCCATTACCTTTGAGGAATTGCGCGATTGGCTGAACAAAGAGCACATAACGCCACAGACAATTTCATCTTCGTTTTCCCCTTCCGCCCTGGCGGACTGCGTGTTTGAGCCCCGCCGGAGCGCTAGAGGGGCCTTTTTCCCCATAGAAAACGGAGAAATAACCGCTTTTTCAGCCTACATCAAAGAAGCGGCTGAAGCGGAGAAGGGGCCCTATATACACACCCTCTCGGCGTCTAGCTTTCACGCGGTAGGGGATATGCTGGATGGATTTGATCCTGCCACGGTGGATGCGCCTTTGTTTCTGGAACTGTTGGCCTGTCCCGGCGGCTGTCTTAACGGCCCCGGAATGTCCCACACGGCGCCGGGCGTTGTCCGCAACGTACGCCTGTGGGACTATGCCCGCTCCGCCGACAGCACCCTCGACACCGCGGCGCTTTCACTTTCGCCTTTTATTGACGCCGGTTACACCCTGGCCCCGTTGCCGGAATCAAAGCACACTGAAAAGGAAATCTCCGCAGCGCTTTTGAAGGTGGGAAGGTACAGTCCCGCCGACCGGCTAAACTGCGCAAGCTGCGGCTACGATACCTGCAGGGATTTCGCCATTGCCCTGCTGGATGGGCGGGCGGAAAAATCCATGTGTGCCTCGCATATGCGAGAGCTTGCCAACAAAACCGCCAACGGCCTTATCAAGGCGATTCCTTCCGGCGTTGTCATAGTCGATAGGGACTTGAAAATCATCGACTGCAACGAGCAGTTTGCCCGTCTAATGGGAAACGAGGCCGAGGAGCTGTTTGCCATAATGCCGGGGCTGGTAGGGGCGGACCTTACAAAAATATCGCCCTTCCCGCAGTATTTCCAGACGATTATTGATCCTTCAGGGCCGGAGCTTGCCCAAATCGATGTGCGGAGCGGCAGTAAAATATTCCACTTGACGGTTTTCGCCGTGGAAAAAGGCATCGCCGCGGCGGGGGTTGTGGAAGACATCACCGCGCCTAGGGTACGAATCGAAACAACCGTTGAGCGGGCGCGGGAAATCATCAAAAAAAATGTTTCAACTGTTCAGCAAATTGCTTTTTTGCTGGGAGAAAACGCGGCGGAATCCGAGGCTATCCTTAATTCCATTATCGAGTCTTACACGGTAGAAGAAGAAGATGCCTGACGACATTGAATATCTGCCGGGCGGCGCTCCCGGCGATTCTACCGATTCGCTGCCCCAAAACACCTTTATCGAAGTGGAGCATTTCCAGCTTTGTAAATATAACCAGAACGCGCCGGGGGATGTGTTTCTCTCGCAGAAAAACCCAAGCGACGGACGGGTGATCACCGCCCTTTCCGACGGCCTCGGCTCCGGAATAAAGGCCGGGGTGCTTGCCACGCTCACCGCGACTATGGCCGCCAAATTTATTTCGTGTAACATTCCCATCAAGCGGGCGTCTGAAATCATCATGAACAGCCTGCCGGTATGCAGCGAGCGGGGGATCAGTTACGCGACATTCACGCTGGTCGATATTGCACCTGACGCTTCGGTAAAAATCATGGAGTATGATAACCCGCCTTACACGTTTATCAGAAAAGAAACGGTACTTGAGCCCTCGAAAAAAGCGACCGCATTTGAAAGGCAGGACAAATCTACCGGGCCGAAAAAAGACACCAGCGTGCTCTACTCGTATTTTAAGGCCCAAAGCGGCGACCGCCTTATTTTTTTCTCCGACGGGGTGAGCCAGGCGGGCATGGGAACCAAACCCCACCCCTTCGGCTGGACAACCGCCAAAGCGCGTGAGTTTGCCCTCCAGAGCGTCCGGGAAAAACCGGAAATCAGCGCCCGCGAATTGGCCCACTGCATAGTCCAAAAGGCTTCCCAAATAGATTTATTGAAGCCGAAAGACGATATTTCCTGCGGCGTTATTTATTTTCGGGAGCCGAGGGATATGCTGGTGCTCACCGGCCCTCCGGTTCACCCCGAAAGCGATAGGGAGATTACGAATATTTTTTCGTCCTTCAACGGGAAGAAAGTAGTTTCCGGCGGCACCACCGCCGCCATTATCAGCCGAGAGCTTAACCGGCAGATAAAAGTGAACATGAAAAGCTACGACAAAAACATACCGCCTTGGTCGGAAATGGAAGGGGCGGACATGGTAACCGAAGGCATCATCACCCTGGGGGCGGTCCAGGCGATGTTGGAGAACCGCACTGAAATCGAGGCCCACGCAGGAGGCCGGGACGCCGCCTCCCGCATGATCAACCTCCTTCTGGACAGCGACCGGATCACGTTTATAGTTGGCACGAAGATCAACGAAGCCCACCAGGACCCTACCATGCCGGTAGAGCTGGAAATCAGGCGCAACGTGATCAAGCGCATTGCTTCCCTGCTGAAAGAAAAGTACCTCAAAGAGGTACTAATACGTTATTTTTAGGAGATTTGTTATGAACAAACACAAAGTAACCATCTGCACCGGTACCGCCTGTTTTGTTATGGGCGGTTCCGAATTGCTGCTTCTGGAAGAGCAGCTTCCGGATGATCTCAAAGCGATTACGGAGATTGAAGGTTCTCCCTGTATCGGTACCTGCAAACAGGCCGAATACGGCAAAACTCAGTCCGATCATGCCCCCTTTGTTCAAATCAACGGCGAGGTGATTGAACAAGCCAACATCCAAAAAATCATAGAGTACTTGAGGGAACACAATGCTTAATATCAATAATAATACATCCCGGCTGAAACGGGAAATACTGGTGCGTATAGCACGGCTGCAGTTTGAAGGGAAATTGGCTGAAGGGGTTCATAACATCCCTAGGGAACTTGCCCCCGCAGGCGGCAATCCGATCCACTGCTGCATATACCATGATCGGGAAATTCTCAGGCATCGGGTGATTGCCCGGCTGGGATGCAGCCTTGAAGATTATAACGATGAAAAACGACTCGCCGAATATGTACAGGAAGCCCTGAACCGGGAAAAACCAACTTCGCCCATGCATACCGTGCTTGATTTGGCATGTAACGCCTGTGTGCGCTCTCATTTTATGGTAACCAACGGCTGCCTTGCCTGCGTTGCCCGGCCCTGCCTGGTGAATTGCGGCAAGAAGGCGATTGAGATTAAAGAAGGCCGGGCGCGTATCGACAGCGAAAAATGCGTCAGTTGCGGCCTGTGCCAGCAAAATTGCCCCTATCACGCGATCATCAAAATTCCCGTGCCATGCGAGGAAGCCTGTCCGGTAGGAGCTATCTCCAAAAACGAAAGCGGCAGAGAGCGCATTGATTATCAAAAATGTATCAATTGCGGTAATTGTATGCGCGAATGTCCCTTTGGCGCGATGATGGACAAGAGTCAGCTGGTTGACGTGATTAAGCATATTATAAATAAAAAGAACGTGGTCGCAATGTACGCGCCGGCTGTAGCGGCCCAGTTCCGGGTTGAGCCCGGACGGCTTGAGGGGGCTCTGCTTGCGGCGGGCTTCTCAAACGTGATTGAAGTTGCTCTGGGCGCGGATATTACGGCGGACAAGGAGACTGCGGAATTTTTAGAGCGAATGGAAAAGGGCGAAAAGATGATGACCACTTCCTGCTGCCCTGCGTTTGTGCGGGCCGTCCGCTGCCATGTACCGGAACTTGCCGACTGTATTTCAGGCACCCGTACGCCAATGCACTACACCGCGGAGATCGCCAAAAAACAGTACCCCGACTGTGTTGCCGTTTTCATCGGTCCCTGCCTTGCCAAGCGGCAGGAAGGCATGGACGACGAGTTTGTGGATTACATTATTTCCATTGAGGAACTGGGCGCGTTGTTTGTGGCGAAGGAGATCGATGTCGCGCAGGCAATCCCGAAGCCGGGGAACAAGCTGCCCAGCTCCACCGGGAGGAATTTCGCGAAGTCAAGCGGCGTGGCCCAGGCTGTAAAGGCGCGGCTCAAAGACTCTTCGATCCTTAAAGAAACGGTCATTGACGGCCTTGATAAGGCGGGCATGAAACTCCTCGCCGATTTCGGCAAGATAAACGCCGGCAAACTTCCCAAAACGGAAGCCACGCCCAACCTTATAGAAGTAATGACATGTCAGGGCGGCTGTATCGCCGGGCCTTCGGTAATTACCAATCCAAAGGTTGCCCTCGCGCAGTTGGCAAAATACGCGGAATTTGGAGCGCCGCTATCTGCGCCGCTTCCCGCGCAAAAGGATGCATAGATAAACGACGGGTAATTCGGGATTTAGAGGCGGAGCATTTTATATTGATTCGCTAAGCATTTTCAGCGCCCTGTCCACTCTGGATAGGGCTTTTTCGCTTCCAAGGAGGCGGAGGCTGCCGAAAAGGGGAGGGCTTACCCGTTCTCCGGTTATCGCTACCCTTAGCGGCATCATAAAGTCTCCCAGCTTTAACCCTTCTTTTTCGGCAAATGATTTGACAAAGTTTTCCGCTTCCTCGTCGCTTCGCGCTTCCGCCATAGAACCTGTGATTGTCCGGGCTTTTTTCAGCAATTCCAGAGTTTCTGCAAGATCCGCCTTTTTGGGGAAAAATTCTTCCTTTTGGGGCAAAGCGGGCTCGGCAAAAAGATAACGGATTTTTACAGGTATCTCTGTCAAAAAAATCGCCCGTTCCTTTATCAGGGGCATGGCGGCAATGTAAAGCGTTTCCTGGACTGGATCGGGCTTTTTGGATGGGCCTCCAAAAAGCCCCTGTTCAATAGCCAAAGGCAGAGAAAGGGCCGCGAGTTCCGTGTTGCTTTTTCGTCTGATATACTGGCCGTTAAACCATTCCAGCTTTTTGTAATCGAAGATTGCCGGGGCTTTGGCAAGTTTTTCCAGGCTGAAACGCTCCGCCAGCTCATCCAGCGTGTAAATGTCTTTTCCTTCTTCATAGGAACAGCCCACCAAGGCTATGTAGTTAATCAGCGCTTCGGGCAGACAGCCCTGCTGCCTGAATTCGTCGATTCCGGTGGAACCGTGGCGTTTGGAAAGTTTTTTCCCGTCCTGACCCATGACCATCGGGAGATGGCAGAAAGCAGGGGGTTCCCAGCCAAAACTGTTGTACATGATAACGTGAAGGGGAACAGAGGGAAGCCATTCCTGCGCCCTCAGAATGTGGGTTATGCCCATAAAGTGATCGTCCACCACGTTGGCGAGGTGGTAGGTTGGGAAGCCGTCGGATTTTAACAGCACCGGATCAGGGTTTACGTCTTCGTTTTTCCATTCTATGTTCCCGACTATGTGATCGTAAAACTTTGTAACGGACGCCGCTTTTCCTTCCGGCGTTTCTTCGCCAAGGGGGATTTTTAAGCGTATTGTGTGGGCTTCCCCGGCTTTGGCGCGACGGGTTGCTTCCTCGCGGGGTATGTCCCGGCAAAAGCGGTCGTAGCCGCTTTCAGAGGAATGGGAAGCCTCCCTTTCCTTGCGTATCTTTTCTAAGCGCTCGGCGCTGCAGAAACAGTAATAGCCCCGATCTTTTTTTACCAGTTCCTCAGCGTGTTTTTTATACAACTCCGTCCGCTGCGACTGAATGTAAGGGGCGCTGGGACCTCCGACATCGGGGCCCTCATCCCAGTGAAAACCAAGCCAGTTAAAGGTATCGTATAAATTCTTTACGTACTTTTCATCGCATCTTGTTTGATCGGTGTCTTCCAGCCTGAGAACAAATTTTCCGCCCGAAGAGCGGGCAAATAGATAGTTGAATAAAGCGGTTCTCACGCTCCCTATGTGCTGGTTTCCTGTGGGAGAGGGAGCGTAGCGGTCTCGTATTTCCATGAATTTTACTGTATTATATAAAGAAAGGAATAGGAGTACAACATGGCAAAGGACAAAGAGCAAAATAGCAAAGAACCAAAAAGTAAAGAACCGAAGAGTTCAGGGCAGTTACTAGCCGACAAACTTTTTTTAACCCTTAAAAATTGCTGGGAGGACATAGACTCAAAAACCGAAAAAGAAGTTGAAGAGTTAGCCGCTTCTTACAGGGCGATGCTTGACCGTGGAAAAACAGAGCGGGAGTTTAGTACCGAAGCGGCGGAAATGCTAAAAAAACAGGGCTTCAAAGAACTTGATAAAACATCAAGTAAAAGCGGCAATAAAAAGGCTTTTACGCCTGGAACAAAGTTATTCGAACATATTCGGGGCAAGGCCCTTGTTTGCGCGGTTGTTGGCAAAAGGCCTCTTGTGGAAGGAATCAACATAGTGGGCGCCCATGTGGATTGTCCCAGGCTGGATCTCAAACAGAACCCTGTTTACGAGGAAAATGATTTTGTCCTGCTGGACACCCATTACTACGGGGGGATTAAAAAGTACCAGTGGACAACGGTACCCCTTGCCATGCACGGGATATTTATAGATTCCAAAGGGAAAAAAACAAGCGTTTCAATAGGCGAGGACGACAACGACCCGGTGTTTACCATAACGGATCTTCTGCCCCACCTTGCCCAGGATCAGATGCAGAAGAAGGCTTCCGAAGTGGTGGAAGGAGAAGACCTGGATGTGCTTTCAGGTTCCCGGCCGTACATTGACGAGAAGGTAAAAGAAAAGGTTAAGTTGCAATTCCTTTCAATCCTGAACGAAAAATACGGCCTGGACGAAAAAGGCTTTGCCTCGGCGGAAATTGAATTTGTCCCCGCCGCCAAAGCCCGCGACCTTGGGCTTGATCGCAGCATGATTGGCGGTTACGGCCACGATGACAGGAGCTGCGCCTACCCGGCGCTAAGGGCAGTGATGGAAATTGCCGCCGAAAAAGAAGCGCCTGAAAAGACCGTGCTTTGCTACCTTTCCGACAAGGAAGAGATTGGCTCGGCCGGCAATACCGGAGCGCAATCAAATGGCTTTGAAAATTTCATCGCCGCACTTGCCGGGGAAGACGATCTGCGCCGCTGCCTAAGCAATTCTTCCATGCTTTCCTGCGACGTAAGCCCCGCTTTCGATCCTTCATATGCAAGCGTTTATGAAAAGCGGAATGCGTCCCACATGGGGAAAGGCCTGGTTCTTACCAAGTACACTGGCTCAAGGGGCAAATATGGCGCATCCGACGCAAACGCGGAATTCTGCGCCAGGGTGCAGGCCGTAATGGACAAAAATAAAATCCCCTGGCAATTCGGCGAAATGGGCAAGGTAGATAAAGGCGGCGGCGGCACCATCGCCCTTCATGCGGCAAAATACGGCATTGAAGTCCTTGATTGCGGCATCCCAGTCTTATCGATGCACTCTCCCTTCGAGGTAATAAGCAAGATCGACCTTTATATGGCATTCAAAGGATATGCGGTTTTTTTGGGGGAGATTTAAGTAAAGCGCCATGAATCTTGAAGCTTTTATTCTCGGCTGCGGAGGAATGATGCCCCTTCCTAACCGTCATCTTACGTCGGTACTTTTAAGGCGGGAAGGGGACCTTTTCTTGTTTGACTGCGGCGAGGGAACCCAGGTATCGCTCAGGCGGCTTAACTTGAGGTGGAAAAAAATCTCCGTCATTTTTATCAGCCATACCCACGCCGACCACGTTACGGGAATTCCTGGCCTTCTTATGCTTTCTTCGCAGGTAGACAGGGACGATCCCCTCTACATAATCGGGCCGCCCAGGATTGCCGAATACATTGAAAGCAGCCGCCGTGTGCTGGACATGTACATCAACTATGAGATTGTTGTCAGGGAAGTAACCGCGCCCGGAGTGGTTTATTCAGACGAAGGTTTTCATGTGCGGGCTTTTCCCTTGAGGCACACTAAGCCATGCTACGGCTATGCTCTGGAAGAGAACAAACGCCCCGGAGAATTCCATGTCGAGAAAGCCGAAGCCCTGGGCGTTAAGCGGGGTCCCAAGTGGGCCGCCCTTCAGTCAGGCCAAACAGTTCAGGCCGAAGACGGAACGGACGTGCAGTCAACACAGGTTCTGGGGCCGGAAAGAACGGGGAGGAAATTTTCTTTTGTTACCGATACTTTGGCTTTTCCGGAAATTGCGGATGAGGTAGCAGGTTCGGATCTTTTTGTCTGCGAAGGAATGTTTGAGAGGGCCCTTGAAGAAACAGCCAGAGAGAAAAGGCACATGACCGCCGAACAGGCAGCCTGCATAGCAAGGGCCGCTGCCGTAAAAAAGCTCGCCCTTATTCATTATAGCCCTCGTTACACCGAGTACGAGCTTAAGCAGGTGATAAAGGAAGCGGAGGCGATTTTCCCGTCCACAGTTCTGTCGAAGGACCGCATGGTTTTTCCGATTGAATATGTTGACTGAGTTTTGTTTATCGAAAGGGCAACAGCACTTACTGATTTTTGCGGCATAAAAATAGCAAGCAAACCAAAAAAGGGGACAGCGCGGGACCGTCCAAAACAGATGGGGGAATCCGGATTCCACAGACCCCCAGAGCCTAAAGAAAATGAAAAGTTCTAAATTGCTGTTTCATATATAAATCCGGCGGCCCAGAATCTCACATATGTGGTCCGGCTCAAAAAGATTGCTGCCCTCCGGGTCTTCCATGTCTTTGTACTCGGATATATGCTGTTTCTTCAATGTGGCTGTTGATGATTACTTCAATGAAGGATGTCAGGTTCTTCATCGCTTTCAGCGTGTGGAATTTAAACGAGACAGGGTGCTTTTTAGGGTCAAAGATTCCTTTGACCGAATGAAACAGGCCGCCTATTTGGCCGTTAACCGTGAACCAGCCTGTGTTTACGGAAAAGCCGTCGCATAGCTGGTACATCATCGCCTTGAAGAAATGGTTGACCGTCTTGACCGCCTCGTCGTGGTTGCCGTCATACCCGCCCCGGTTCCTCATTGCCGCGCATATTGCGCCTTACACCATTGCGCTAAAACGTGTTATTGGAATTGTTTTATTATTTTTTTTATTTTGGCTTATTACATTGGTTTTTTACTTCATTGCGGAAAAAAGGCGGGTCAAGACAAATAAGGTCTATGCTCTATTTCTCCATTTTATACTAAGGCAAGCAAGGGTTTTTTATCAGCGGCCGTCGCCGTGTTGTTCCCATACAGTAAGCGTAAGATTGTTTTCGCTATCCACAACCGCCTTGTAAGTTACAACCTTTTTTGGGAGCACCGAAACGATAACGGTTATACACAACAATTTCCGCTTCCCCCTCGGCTACCGCTTCAAAAGTTACCGTATATTTTCCTCCCGCACCGGGAGCAGGTGGCTTGCTGGGGTCAGTACCGCTGGAATATAAACGAGATACTTCACGCACAACGCCTTAAGATGAAATAACCCATTCGTATATATCGCCAATCGATGTGTTCAACCTCAATTCGATTTTTGTTCTTTTCTGTTCAGTGTATTCTTCAGCTTGTGTTTCCGTACAATTTAAGAACACAATAAAAGCAACCAGATGAAACATAATTTTTTATTCATGCTCATTGCTCATTTCCCTTAAAGGTATAAACTCGTTTTTGTCATTTATCCCGACAGGCTGTGCGCAACGTTCCAGCCAAAGGGGCGCGCTTACTTCCGGGATTGGCGGCAATGTGCATTTTTTTCAAAGCGTTCCCTGCTCGTTTTTACAAGGCCGTCTTCGATGTCTGAATGTAGGTATTGGAAAAATTCCCATCCGTAACCTTCGTATAGGTGCAATAGGGTTATTTGGGTTTTACCTTCATAGCAGTATATGTCCAGAACCTTAAAGCGCGAACCCCTTTGGCAAATGCACAAGCCCCAGTTCTCTTTGTCTTCAAGCTGCTGGGTTGTATCAAGGAAATGGTTTGTTAAAATAGCGAGCCTGTGCGTTGTTGCCATCCCGCCAACACGGAAAGTCGCATCGCAAAAGCCGTTTCCCTTATTAGTATGCCGGGCGTATATTTTGCCGCCGTTTCTTCCGCAAGGTTTACATCGCGGACAAGCATTTGCAGGCCGGGGAGGATTCTGTTAAAGGCGTCTTCAAAGACTTGTTTGACACATTCTTCCATAAGCAACTACCAGCCAAATAGTGGAAAATAATAGCTTGGCGGGGGCGTGTAAATCGGTACATACGTAAACGGCGGCAAATAATAATTGTATCCGGAGAAGTTATACCATGTACCGCCAAACATGAAACTGTAAGGGGAGCAATAACCGTTGGCTATGGAGCCGTACACGGTAACGAATGTGTTGGCGTACAGACCGTTTGCGCCGTAATAGGGCCGTAGGTTGGGCACATAGTACACCTGATTGGCGGCGTTCACTATGGCAAGTATGCCGTTGATTATCTGCAATGTTCCCGATATGGTTTGCAGGGTTTGGGCCGTTTGGTTGTAGCCGTTACCGCCCCATTGGGCAAAGGCCGATCCGGTTATCAGTATGCCGAATAAAAGAACGATAAAAAGTTTTTTCATGGCTTAACTCCCCCTATCGTTGTGCTTTTCCTACTAGTTCTCACGCCATAAACAGACCAAGCTCATTGTTTTTGCTTACCTTTCATGCTATATTTACCCTATGGCCATAGAACAAACTGTTGAAGTGCCCGCAAGCCACCGGATTACCATTGACGTACCCCGTGAAATACCGGTGGGAAAGACTATTATTGCCTTTACACCGGCTTCGGCTTATCGGGAGCAGACCGCCCCCCCATGCCGCAAGCCCATTTCGGCGTATTTCGGCATTATTTCTTCGGACACTTATGGTGACGGCGTAGCTTATCAGCGAAGCCTTCGGGAAGAGTGGGATGATTAAAAGCCGTTTTGTACTGGATACCAACGCGGTAATCTTTCTTACCAAAAGGGACAACGCGATCCCTCCCGATCGTGAAAAAGAATTAAATGACGCGGATTTATTCATCAGCGTTATTACGGAAATAGAATTGTTTTCCAAGCCGGAATTACCGCCCTATGAAGAAGAAAATCTCCGTGCTTTTTTGTCTGATAGAATTTCCATAATTAACCTTACCGATGAGATAAAGAAGGAAACGATTGCCCTTCGTCGTACCGCAAGGCAAAAGCTCCCTGACTGTATTGTCGCGGCAACAAGTATAGTTCTTAACGCCATACTGCTCACGTTAGATGTAAAACTGCTCCGTCTTGAATGGCAAGGTTTCAATGTAAAAAACATTGTGTAATTTCCTTCTTCATTTCTAATTGCTCATTCCTCTCTGTTCACTGTTCTACCACATCTGAGTCGGCACTGTCGGCTTAGGCGGTTCTACCGGCTTTGGCGGCTGCAGACATAACGGCCAGTTCCAACTGAAATTATATAGCCTGAACTATTGCAGTACTTGCAACGCCCCGAACCCCTGGTGGCACATTGATTGCATTTACCGTCTCCTACGCACACGACACATTCGCGCTGGGTAGGCGTAGACAGCGTGGATGGCGGCGGTATCCACGAATCGTTGCTGGGGCTTGTATAAGTGTTTGTATTAGGCGGAGTTACGGGATAAACCGGAGTTACGGGTTAGACCGGGTAGACAGGTTCTATTGCAATCCGGTTGTCCTGAGCAGGCTTTGGTCCCGGCGGTTTGACGTAGATTTTCGCGCAGGTTACCACGCCCTTGGGCGCGGTGGCTTTTTCGTACACGTAAATAAGGCCGTCGGGGGCGTAGACGTTCAATTTTTTGAAATCGGCGGTAAAGTAGTAATTGCTGTTTTCCCCCCAGTAGCTTCTGCCGGAATAGGTATGGATATTGTTTTGCAGTCTTTTATAGGCGAGAAAGCCGTTGCCCACGTCGTGCTTTTGGTTGTTGGAATCGTAACAGCCCGCAAAGGTAGTAGAAGACGCGCGATTTGGTAATAATGCGCTAATCTCTGCGCCTTTGCGTCTCCGCGTGAGTAAACTCTTCGATTGGAGCTTTTGGACTGCAATACACAGGATGGGCAGCGCGTAGTTTGGGAGCAGCAAGCTTTCCTTTATTTGACAAACGCCCTTATTTGCCATAGTCTTTATGTGGTTATTCTGGAGGTTAGTATGGAGTTAGTTATAGCTTTGATAGGTGCTTTTACAGGTATTGCCGGTTTGATTACGTCTATAGT
>Ga0268262_10004123_pt1 | contig 15216 bp, 14 predicted proteins | sample TergutNc150P3_FD_190354 | JGI IMG/M metagenome (GOLD analysis project Ga0268262, IMG submission 190354) | Nasutitermes corniger P3 segment gut microbial community from laboratory colony in Florida, USA - Nc150 P3 (SPAdes) (version 2) | ecosystem: Host-associated > Arthropoda: Insects >... | reverse complement strand
GCCAGCTTTCCCCATACAACCACTTCGTGCCATTCGGTCTTCGACTTTTTTTCTCCCGACTGGCCCTTCCAAGTCTCCGTCGTGGCGAGGCTGAACTTTGCGAAAGGGTGTCCCGCCGCGGTCATTTTCATTTCGGGGTCGCGCCCCAAGTTGCCAATGAGTATCACTTTGTTGAGGGAGCCTGACATTTTTTCCTCCACGATGACGATTGAACCAAACTTGCGCCCTTGTGGATATGATAATTGAGCGGGAAGCAGTTTCATAGTGTCGCAGCAAAAAAAGAGTGCGCCGCGACGAAAATGGCAAGGAGTAGCAATGAAGCTATTGATAACCTGCAGGGACAAAGAGAGCGTCTATAGGGCGTACGTCCCGGCCATCCGCTTGGGGGGCTGGGAGGGGGTCATCGAAGTGTTGGCACCTGGGGACTTGCTGCCATCATGGGATGATGTCTTGGGTGTACTGCTAGCCGGGGGTGACGACATACACCCCAGGCACTGGGACCCAAACGAACCTCTGCACCCGACGGCCTCGGTGGACGAAGAGAGGGACGCGCTGGAAATCCCCATCGTACAGAAGGCATGGGAAAAGGGGCTGCCCATCTTTGGGATCTGCCGGGGACACCAAGTGCTGAACGTAGCCCTTGGGGGCAGCATAGTCCAAGACATCCCCTCCGCCTGCGCCTGCCCCCCAGACACGCACAGGCACGGGGACAGCCTGACCCCCGATCTGCGGCACACTGTAACGATTGACAAAAACAGCCGCCTTGCGGGCCTTCTCCCCAAAGATGTCTTTGAGGTCAATAGCCGCCACCACCAAGCCGTCCGCGCTGTGGCACCAAAGCTGAAGGCCGTCGGCTGGCACATGGAAACTTTACTGGATGGCCAACCACTGATTGAAGCCGTAGAGACGATTGACACGTCAAAGTGGGTCTTTGGCGTCCAGTGGCACCCCGAAAATCTAGTGTTGATCGAGGGCGACGCAGGGCAAGCGGCCAGGTGCCTATTCCGCACCTTTGCTGCTGCATTAAATAAAGTCGCACTTCTCGCGTGACATGGAGTACTAATGGCAGCGAAACTAATAGCACAGCCAAAATTTTTTCTTGGAGCCGCAGCCTTGTCTGCCTTGGCCCTTTTGGTGCTTCTCCCGCAAGTGGCTTGCAGAAAGGCCAATAATGCCTTAGCGGCTTGCAGGGCCGACGCGCCGATGCGCTTCACTGTTGCCAACCCGGAAAACGTCAGCCGCTCAGAAATCATCGAAGTGCCTCTCGACACAAAATTGCAGGTTTCGCAAGTCCTCAAAAGGGATGGCACTCCCGCGCTATTTCAGGTATTGGACGTTGACGGCAAAAAGACGCTGCTGGTGCTGGCGGAAGTTTCGCCGCTGGCCACCGAGGAATACCTTGCCGCCTTTTCCCAAGGGGAGCAAAAGCCCACCGCACAAGCTCTGGACACTTGCAGCGGCAGGCACGTCCCAGAACGCATGGATGACTACGCTTGGGAGAACGACCGCATAGCCTTTAGAATCTATGGGCCGGCACTGGGGGCAAACCCCAAAGAAACAAGCGGCAGCGGGATAGACGTATGGACCAAGCGCGTCAGCCACCCGATCATTGACAAGTGGTACGCGCACGGCGACTACCACAGAGACCACGGCGAAGGGCTGGACGCATACAACGTCGGCGAGACGAGGGGCTGCGGCGGCAGCGGCGTTTTAATGGACGGCAAAATATATTCTGCGGAAGTCTGGAAGACCCAGCAAACCATTGCAACGGGTCCGCTCAGGGTAGTCTTTGAAGTGACATATCCGCCATATAGGGCTGGAGACGCAAGGGTAACTGAAACAAAGAGGATAAGCCTTGACAGAGGCTCATTCTTCAACCGCATCCAAGCCACAGTGCAAATAGAGGGGGCGGATTCTGTCCAATTCGCCGCCGGGATAGCAAGGCAAAAAAATGGGGAACCGCCGGTCTCTGGTGCAAGCTGGGCAGCGACGATGGGGCCAGAGGCACCACATGGACGCATAGGCGCGGCAATCATAATGAAGGGCAGCGAACTGGCCCTTGCAGACGGCCACGCGCTACTGGTGAAACAGGCCAAGAGCGGCGAAACCATTGAATATTTTGCCGGCGCCTGCTGGACCAGAGAGGGCAGCTTCAGCAGCTTAGCCCCCTGGGCCGAGCACACCCAAAACGTCGCGCAGCCGAAATTGAAGCCACTGGGAGTCAAGGCAACTGGCAATTGACAATTGACCATGAAAAATCGACAATTGTGGATGCGGCCCATGCCCGCGCCGATTTCAGTTTAAGACAATAATTTAGCAAGGAGTACTGGAATGAAAAATACCCTATTCGCCATCCTGCCATTGGCGGCAATCATCTCGTGCTTTTCGTGCAAGGCCCCTACTAGCCACGCTCAGATAGACAAAACGACCATTGAGGCCAGCCAGCGCAAGGTGGCCGACTGGATGCTGGAACACAGGCGCGAAACGTCCGGCGGCCGACATGCAGACAACCAATGGACCATAGGGGCGTGGTACGCTGGCGTGTTCAGCCTCTACGAACAGACCAAGGACCCACGCTACCTAGAACCCCTGATGGCGATGGAAAAGACGGTAGGCTGGAAAGTTGGCCCCAACCGCTTTTTCGGCGATGACCAAGCGATCTCTCAGGTTTACTTAGACATCTACCGCGTCGTAAAACAGGACCCGGCGATCATAGCCGACACTAGGGCCGTGATTGACGAACAGATTGCCATGCCCGACCCCGGGCTGGGCGCCCACACGGCGGCCCTCTTTGGCCAAGGTGCTTGGTCGTGGTGCGACGGCCTCTTCATGGCTCCGCCAGCTTGGGCGCGCCTCTCCCTTGTGACTGGCGACAAAAAATACATAGACGCAATGGACGCAAAGTACTGGAAGTCCTACGATTTTCTCTATGACAAAGAAGAGAAACTGTTTTATAGGGACTCCAGCTATTTCGGCAAGAAGGAAAACAATGGGAAAAAAATATTCTGGAGCCGCGGGAACGGTTGGGTGCTGGCTGGGTTGGCGAGGCTGTTGGAAGTGATGCCAAAGGACTACCCGACACGGGGCAGGTACGAAGCACTGTTTGTGGAGATGGCCGGCCGCATACGCGACTTGCAGCAACCCGATGGTCTATGGCGCCCAAGCCTTTTGGATCCGGCCAGCTACCCCACCGGGGAGACCAGCGGGACGGCCTTTTTTGCTTACGCGTTTGCCTGGGGCGTCAACAACAAGCTATTGAATCGCGCGGATTTCGCCCCAGCCATAACCCGCGCATGGAAGGTTCTCAAAGACTGCATACAGCCCGATGGCAGGCTCGGCTGGGCCCAGCCCATAGGCCAAGACCCAAAGCTGGTCAAGGCCGAGGACACAGAAGTCTATGCCGTCGGCGCATTCCTGCTAGCGGGCCGCGAAATACTTGCGATGAAGTGATTAAGGGCTTGGGTTCGGGGACTTGGGCGCATTGATCTGATTGAGGCAATGCTGCCGTTTGAAAAGCATGTCTCAAAGCCGGCTATGAGGTATATATAATAGTGGGTAGGGCCGCTCAATGACAAAATGACTGGTTCCGCGAGCGGTTCATCATGAAATCCCATCTCGCGCTTGACTTGGCCTCGTTCCGCTTGAAATCTGGCATCGCCCCGATATAATTTGGAATGTCAAACGCTTTTTAGGGGAACCGATGAAAAAGAATATCCTTCCCAGGCTCTTTCTGGCCCTGGCTCCGCTGCTGTCTTTTATGCCCATTGCGGCACAGCAGCAGTCCAAGCAGTCCATCATCCTCGCCACCACAACGAGTACGCAGGATTCTGGTTTGCTGGACGTCTTGATCCCCACCTTTGAAAAGCAGGGCGGCTACATTGTGAAGACCATTGCCGTGGGCTCAGGCCAAGCTATGGCCATGGGTAGGCGCGGAGAGGCGGACGTGCTATTGGTTCACAGCCCCGACGCAGAAGAGCAATTTGTCAAAGAGGGCTTTGGGATAAACCGCAGGATAGTGATGCACAACGACTTTGTTGTGCTGGGTCCTGGCAATGACCCAGCAAAGGTCAAAGATGCCAAGGGCGGCGCGGAAGCGTTTGAGCGCATAGCCAAGTCCAATACGGCCTTCTATTCGCGCGGGGACGAGAGCGGCACGCACGCGCTGGAAAAAAAAGTGTGGAAAATAGCGTCCATTGAACCTTTTGGGGAATGGTACAAGGAAACAGGCCTTGGCATGGGCCAGACCCTCTCAGTCGCAGCCGAAAAGAGGGGCTACACGCTTTCCGACCGCGGCACCTATCTTTCGCTGAAAAAGAACTTGGGACTCGAAATCCTCTCCGAGGGCGACCCCATTTTTATGAACGTCTATCACGTCATCGAGGCAAACCCGGAAAAATTTCCAAAGGCCAATTACGCAGGGGCAAAACAGTTCGCCGATTTTCTGGCATCCGAGGCCGCCCAAAAATTGATAGCCGAGTATGGCAAAAAAAAATATGGCTCGCCGCTGTTCTTTCCAGATGCCATGCCCAAGAGGTAGTGCTTGGACCTGATCTGGGAAGGCATCAAAAAAGCCATAGAGCTTATATTGGGGCTTGACCGTGAAGTATTGGGGATAACCTGGCTCACTCTGAAAATTTCGGGTACGGCCACATTGATCAGCCTGGCACTTGGGGCCAGCACCGGCGTCGCCTTGGCACTGTCGGCCTTTCCCGGTAGGCGCCTGGTCATCGCCCTGATAAACACGGGGATGGGTTTGCCCCCCGTCGTGGTGGGGCTGTGGGTCACGATGTTCTTGTGGCGCAGCGGGCCATTCGGCGGACTTGAACTGCTGTACACACCATCGGCCATAGTCATAGCTCAAATAGTCATAGCCACGCCCATCATAGCCGGCCTCAGCCTGACCGCCATACAGCACCTGCCCCCCAACCTCAGATTGCAGATACTCAGCTTGGGCGCCAGCAAGGCGCAGATGGCATGGATGCTTGCCAAAGAAGCCCGCCTGCCCCTTATGGCGGCAATAATGGCTGGCTTCGGCGGCATCGTCTCGGAAATAGGCGCATCAATCATGGTGGGCGGCAACCTAAAGGGCTACACCAGAGTGCTGACAACGGCCACCGTGATGGAAACCGGCAGAGGCAACTTCGACATAGCCCTAGCCCTAGGCTTTATACTATTGGCCCTATCATTCGCCGTGAACGCACTGTTGACGCACTTTCAGCAGAGGGAAAGACCGAGGTAGTGTTCGGGGGCTTGTGCGGATTGGGCGCGAGTAGGGTTTTGCAAGAAGCTATGCCGTCAAATTTGTTATAGACTGGTTTTGTCATCGGAACTCAGATATTCATCTTCATTCATGCAGACTATTATTCGCGTCGAAAGCCTGACCGCGGCCCAAGGGGGGACGCAGGTCCTTAGCGTGTCCGAGTTGGAAATCGGGCGAGGGCAGGTTTTGGCTGTCCTGGGCCCTAATGGGTCGGGGAAGACGACGCTGCTGCTGTGCCTAGCCGGACTGCTGGAGCCTGCGGGAGGAAGGATTTTTTTTAAGGGGGAGGAAGCCATCGGCCGCGCAGCATTGGCGAAACTGCGCCAGCAGGTCACATTGGCCTTCCAGGAGCCTCTTCTGTTTGATTCGTTGGTAAGCGCGAACATCGAATCCGGCTTGCGCCTTCGCAGGCTTCCAAAGGCGGAGAGGCAAGAGAGGGCGGCAGAGACGGCGACCCTCTTTGGCGTCTCCCACCTGTTAGGCCGCTCGGCTCGAAAGCTGTCCGGAGGCGAATCGCAACGGGTCAGCCTAGCCAGGGCCTTCGCCATAAGACCCGAATTGATGCTATTGGACGAGCCATTTTCTGCATTGGACGCGCCGACAAAGAGACCACTGATGGCCGACATTGGGCGAATTTTGAAAGAAACTGGCACAACAGCGGTGTTTTCTACGCATGACATAAACGAGGCGATGAGCCTAGCGAGCCACATAGCCGTGCTGAACGAGGGGCGGCTGGTGCAGGTTGGGGAAGTTGGCGATGTAATGAAAAGGCCCAGCGATCCCTTTGTTGCTGAAATGTTGGCTGGCGGCCACTCTCTGAGCCGCTTGGTGCCAAATCAGTTGAGTCCCCTGCAAAACGCCAGTTTGGCAAGTGACTCATTTATCATAGGCTCGTAGTGGAAAAGCGATGAATTATTATCAACCTTCCCAGTCTGAAATGATTGAAACGTCCATTAAAAAATTGTCGCAATTATCTAAAAAATGGAATTCTTTTCGATTCGTTGATTTATTCGCCGGCATCGGCGGAATGAGGCTGGGATTTGAAAGTGTAAATGGCGAATGCGTATTTTCATCCGAGTGGGACAGTCAGGCCAGCATTACGTACGAGGCCAATTTTGGTGAAAAACCAAAAGGCGACATCACTCAAATATCTTCTGGCAATATTCCAGATTTTGATATTTTGCTCGCTGGGTTCCCATGCCAGCCATTTAGCATAATTGGCGACAGAGAAGGATTTGCCCACAGCACCCAAGGAACGCTATTCTTTGAGATTGAGCGCATATTAAAAGAAAAACGGCCGCCAGCATTTATGCTAGAAAACGTGCGTAATTTGATAGCTCACGATAGAGGGAATACCTTTAGAGTCATTATAGACCGTCTAAAAGAATTAGGCTACGTCGTTCATTCCAAAATACTTAACGCGCTTGATTTCGGCGTCCCGCAAAAACGAGAGCGCATTTTCATCTGCGGTTTCCTTGATGATGTAAACTTTGCCTTCCCAGCCCCTGTACCAGAAAGAGAACGACTGAAATTAAAAAACATTTTGGAACCCGATGAAGCCGTTGACAAAAAATTTTGGGTTCGCAGCGCTATTAGGGACAGCCGCAACAACCGGATGAAAATTGAGCCACAAAAACCATACATCACGCATGAAAATATCGCTGGAGCAATCACTCCCCATGACTACTCCTGCGCCCTGCGCGCGGGAGCCTCAGCGAACTACATTCTTATCAATAATGAGCGACGGCCAACAGCGCGCGAGCTGCTAAGGTTGCAAGGATTCCCCGATACATTCAAAATTGTTGTTTCTTACAGCAATATACGGAAACAGACTGGGAACAGTGTCGCTGTGCCAGTTATTGAAGCCGTGGCAAAAAAAATGTTGGCGGCTCTGGGTTCCATGAAACACTTTTCGGGCGGCGATGACACCCCCTACCTCTGATCTCTATTTGCTATAGTGAAATATGGCAACTGTTGAGAGCGCAGCCCCCAAGACGCTCCTGCGCTCCGCAGGCGTGGTGGGCGCAATGACGCTTCTTTCGCGCCTGACGGGCCTCGTGGTGCAACGCATGATAGCCTCGCGCCTTGGACTCAACGACGTCTCTGACGCGTACCAGGTTGCGTACCGCCTGCCCAACATGCTGCGCCGCTTCACGGCGGAGGGTACCATGACGGCGGCGTTTTTGCCGACGCTGGTTGACATAGATTCCAAGCGAGGCGCGGATGAGGCCAAAACATTCGTCGCGGATTTTATTGGCACGTTGGGCGCACTGCTGCTTGCTATCTGCGCCGCCGGCGTACTTTTGATGACGCCCATAACCGCATTTTTGATGTTGGGCAAGCTGGCACCAGGCGCGGGTGCCGCAGTGCAGCTTGAGGCACTGTGGAATGTGCTACTGGGAAAGGCAGGTCTGCCCGACAACGTCGCCTTCAGCGCGGTTTTGGGGCGCATCATGTTCCCATATTTGCTGCTGATAAGCGTGACTTCCGCTATGGCTGCGGTGCTGAACATGCGCCACCGCTTTGCGCTTGCGTCATCAACAAACATGTGGGGCAACCTAGCGTTCATCGCGGCAAGTTGGGCGGCGTTCCATTTTATAGCCCAGCCATTGGGGGCAAGGGCGGCATTGATCTTCGCATGTGCTCTTTTGCTCCACGGGCTAGTGCAGATACTGGTGCTGATGCCAACGTTCAATCGCATGGGCTTTCGCCTTGGTTGGGCGGCCAAATTCAAAAACCCCGATGTCCGCTTGGCACTGAAGAGGATGCTGCCGGGGATAATAGCGGGAGGCATACACCCCATCAACGTGTTCATCAGCCAGAGCCTAGCAAGTCAACTGGCACCTGGTGCCCAGACCGTGCTAGCGAACTCGAATCTTTTGGGGGAGCTGGTGCTGGGCTTATTCGCCGTCAGCATGGCCACAGTGAGCCTGCCCTCCATGAGCCGCTTGGCCAGCGAGGGCGATCTGAATGGTGTGCGCTCCAGCCTTGGCGAGGCACTGCGTGGAGCCGCGCTGCTGGCGATACCAGCTTCGATTGGCATGGCCGTCTTGGCTACGCCCATCGTCGCGCTAATTTATCACAAGGGCGCCTTTGGCGCGGGGGCTGTGGCCTGGACCGCCGCCACGCTGCCCTACCAAGCTCTGGGGCTGATCTTTATAGCCTCATCGCGCATAGGCACCCAAGCGCTGAACGCCATGAAGGACTACAGGGGCCCCGCCTTTGCGGCCCTAGTCAGCTTTTTGTGCAACGTGACTTTCAGTCTTTTGTTGATGAGGGCCATGGGTACAAATGGCATGGCGCTGGCCAACAGTCTGGCTGCCCTCTTTGGCCTCTCATTTTTGGTGTGGAGGCTGAATGGCACCCTTGGCCGCCTGCCCACAAAAGACGTTGCGCTTGGGTGGCTGAAAATGGCCATAGGGGGTGCGCTCATGGGCCTCGCCGCGATTGTTGGCGGCAAGCTGCTGAACATACTGGATCCATACAATTTTCAGGGCGCGCCAATGACGACCCTCAAGCTGCTTCCACTGATAGCCGCCTGCGCCGCAATTTATTTTGGCCTCGCCGCGCTATTTAGGGTCAGAGAGGCAAAAACTCTGGCGGTTGCGGTTTGGGGGAAAATTAGGGGCTAGTAGGGATTAGTGCGGTTTGAGTAGCCAGCACCTAACTTGCATTCTTCCCGAATGAAGAACTCGCCTAAGAGTCGTCTAGAGTTCAGGCATCAGGCACCAAGGGCCTCGCAGTTATACCAAGTTGCGTTCAGATGAACGCAACTTGGTATAAGGCGGCGGGAACCGCCGCCCGAAGAATGAAGCCAAAATATGCAATCAGCCGAAAAATCAAGGAAAGCTGACACTTCCGCAAAGCCCAGCAGGGCAGCCTTGGCATCTGGGCATCGGACGACGACTTCCATTAGCGCACGGACAGGCTCGCTGCTTGCGCGTCGGCGGCCTTGGGTTTGACATTAATCGCAAACCTCAGCGCGTGTTCTGGGTCGTCTCGGTCGTTCAAGGTGACAAGGATGTAGCCGTTCATGCGCTTTTCCGCGTCTTCCGGCACTTTCCCGGTGATGACAATGCAGCCCTCTTCAAACCAATGTCCCAGCTCGGCACCCTCTGCCCTTACGGCCAAAACCCTTGTGGGGGGTATGCCCGTCCGCCTCCGCGCATTTTCCAGCGCATCCCGCAAAAACATGCTTTTATCGTCGCCGCCCTCATGTATGGCGTACTTCAGCCTAGCCTCAAACTCTTCGCCGGGCGCGGCGGTTATCTCCAACGGATTTGGGTCGAAGGTTATGGGCACCTGCCTTGTCCAAATAACAGGTATCTCTAGGAATTGCCGGTTTAGCTCGTCCCTTATGACAATCTTGTAGGAGCCTGAGAGTTGCCCAATCGGGATCTGGTCGGTGCGGAGGATTACGTTTAGCTCCCAATAATACTTGGTTAAACTCCTCAATTCTGCCACGACAAAAGGCACTGTGATATTGGCTAAAACTGGGGCTATAGGCGCGTCCCCCCTGCCCCGCAGCGTAATTTTTTTGGCGGCGATTCTAAGGCGGCTGATGGTTCCCAGCCGAATCTCTTTTTCTTCGGGTACCATGACGGTACCCACCTCGCCCGCAACCTCAACGTACACCCAGTTCTTCGTACCCTCCGTCACCAGCCCGATCCGCCGGGCAAAAACCCCCAAAGGGAAGCCGCTTGATGAGAACTCGACGAAAATGCTGGCCTCTTCGCCGGGTCCGAGGTCGCGGAACTTTTCTGAGGACATGCAGACGCAGGAAACATCGATGTTTATCCGCTGCGAAAAACGCTCAGGGTTGGCAATGGTGAGTTGAAACGACTTTTTTGTGTTTGGCGGCACAAGGCCGATATTGATGCTTTTTGGTGCGCGGATATCCTGCGCCCCTAGGGGGCCGGGCGCCCAAACGCAAAGAATCGCGCATGCGAAAACCAGGATAAATCTGCTGAGCCGGCCCATGCGCCTACCTGCCGACCATGCTGACGCTGCCGTCGGGGTGTACGCGGAACTTGAATGAACTCCACTTTGCAGGGTCGAACGCTGTCGGCGTGGCCTCGGGCGCTGCCATGGGCGAAAACTCGCCTTCTTTCAAATCCAGCTTCCACCATTCTATTTCGGGGTGGCTGTAAAACTCGGCCTTGAATGCTTCCCTGCGGGCATCAATGTAATCAACTTTATTGGGAAGCCCCTTGACGCCCTTGACATCCTTGACGGCGAATTTCTTTGGCCTGGCGGCGATGACGATTGACCCGTCCGGCGCAGGGCACACGCTGAAGATTATCGAGGCGTATTCGCCATCGCGGTTCATTATTTGGTCTCTGGTCAACTCCTTGTAGAGCATTGCTTCGCGCATTTTGCCAGTCTCTGTGTCCAATATCCAAAAATAGCCGCTTCTCATGCTGGCAAGCACAACATAGCCGTCCATTAAAATAGGAAACTGGCTACCCCAAGCGTCGTAGACGCCATAAAAGTATTCATCAGAGCGCGGCACAAGCCGCGCGCCTAGTGGGCCTTTTGAGATTATACCATGTCCATCGTATTCAATCTGTATAAGCTCGCCCAGCGTGAATTTTTTGTCCTTTAGGGTTGCCTCGACAAATTTTACGGCCTGCCTTTTTTCTGGCTCTGGATTGACGATGTTATCAATCACAAACAAATATTTGCCCTCCTTGTATGGCACCACGTGTCTAGTTTTGCGGCCGATTATGTCGCCGTACTCATACTCATAGGCTCCCACAAGTTCCCAATCCTTCATGCTGGGAATGATGGAAAAAGCAGACACGGAAAAGACCTCAATTTTGAGGTTTTTCTGGTCGTTCAAAAAAAGAAAGATCGTGTCATTGATGCAATAGGTGATTGGGGCCGAATTGAGGGAGAAGCCTGGCGGCGGGTCTAATTGTATTATTTTCTCTTGGCCATTTTCAAGTTCTACAATTATCATCGAACTCCAAAGGCTGTTGCTACTGGTCTCTATCCTGGCTTTGTCCGAACGGAAAAATTGCCAATTGTGTGTGGTAGAAAAATCTTGCCCAAATGCTGCGCACGAAAAGCAAAAGATTGCACAGCCAAAAAACAGCTTCGAAAGAGTTTTTGCCATGATTGCCTCCTACCAGCCGCCGACCATGCTGACGCTGCCGTCGGGGTGTACGCGGAACTGCATTAATCTCCCCGTTCCAGGTTCGAACGCTGTCGGCGCGGCCTCGGGCGCCGCCATAGGCGAAAACTCGCCTTTTTCCAAATCCAGCTTCCACCATTCTATTTCGGGGTGGCTGTAAACCTCGGCCCTGAATGCTTCCAAGCGGGCATCGTAGTACTCCTGCGCGGTGGCGTTGGCGTGGGTGGTTCTATTGGGAAGTCCCTTGACGTCCCTGACGGCGAATTTCTTTGGCCTGGCGGCGATGATGATCGACCCGTCCGGCGCAGGGCACAGGCTGACGATTATCGAGGCGTATTCGGTTTCAGGTTTCCTTATTTGGTCAATGGTCAACTCCCTGTAGAGCATCGTTTCGCGCATTTTGCCGGTCTTTGTGTCCAATATCCAAAAATAGCCGCTTCTCAAGCTGGCAAGCACGACATAGCCGTCCATAAGAATAGGCTTCCTGACAGTCCAACCATCGTAGACGCCAGGAAAGTATTCACTAACGCGCGGCACAAGCTGTGCGCCTAGTGGACCTTTTGAGACTATCCCGTGTCCATCGTATTCAATCTCTATAAACTCACCCAGCGTGAATGCTTTGTCCTTAAGGGTTGCCTCGACAAATTTTACGGCCTGCCTTTTTTCTGGCTCTGGGTTGGCGATGTTACTAATCACAAACAGATATTTGCCTTCCTTGTATGGCACCACGTATTCAGTTTTAAGGCCGATTATGTCGCCATACTCATACTCATAAACGCCCACAAGCTCCCAATCCTTGATGCTGGGAATGATGGAAAAAGCAGACACGGAAAAGAGTTCGATTTTGCGTTCTTTCTGGTCGTTCAAAATAAGAAAGATCCTGTCATTGATGCAATAGATGGATGGGGCAAAACTGAGGGAGAAGTCGGGCGGCGGTTCCAATTGAATTATTTTCTCTCGGCCGTCTTCAAGTTCTACAATTATTGTCCCACTCCAACCGCCGTAGATACCAGCGGTCTCTATCCTGGCTTTGTCCGAACGGAAAAATTGCCAAATGTGGCTGACAGCAAAATCGCCTTGCCCAAATGCTGCGCACGAAAAGCAAAAGATTGCACAGCCAAAAAACAGCTTCGACAGAGTTTTTGCCATGATTGCCTCCTACCAGCCGCCGACCATGCTGACGCTGCCGTCGGGATGTACGCGGAACTGGAATTTACTCCACTTGGCGGGGTCGAACTCTGTCGGCGCGGCCTCGGGCGTCGCCATGGGCGAAAACTCGCCTTCTTTCAGATCCAGCTTCCACCATTCTATTTCGGGGTGGCTGTAAATGTTGGCCTTGAATTTTTCTGAGCGGGCATCTAGGTACTCCTGCATGTTCATGCCGATGGTTGGCAGATACTCCTGGAAGTTCATGTCAAGGGGTTTTGTGGGAAGCCCCGGGACGTCCTTGACGGCGAATCGCTTTGGCCTGGCGGCGATGACGATTGACCCGTCCGGCGCAGGGCACACGTTGGCGATTATCGCGGCGTAATCGCCGCGCCTTATTTGGTCCGCAGTCAACCCGTTGTAAAGTTTCGCTTGGCGGATTTTGTTGGTCTCCGTGTTCAATATCCAAAAATGGCCGCTTTTCTTACTGACAAGCACGACATAGCCGTCCATAAGAATAGGGATGTTCCAACTCCAACCATCGTTGAGGCCATTAGTAAAGTCAGTGTTCGGCATGTTGTGATGCTTACCATCTAGGACTATCCCTTGCCCCTCGTAATCAATCTGTATAAACTCGCCCAGCGTGAATTCTTTGTCCTTTAGGGTTGCCTCGACAAATTTTACGGCTTGTCTTTTTTCTGGCTCTGGATTGACGAGTTTTTCCAACACAAACAAATATTTGTCCTCCTTGCATGGCACCACTAAGGAAGTTGTATTGGGGATAAAGTCGCCTCTCTCATACTCATAGGTACCCACAAGCTCCCAAACCTTTATGCTGGAAAAAGCAGACGCGGAATATAGCTGGATTATGTGGTTTGTCCTGTCGTTCAAAAAAAGAAAGATCGTGTCATTGATGCAATAGGTGTATGGCAACCCACCGGAGGAGAAGTCGGGCGGCGGGTCTATGTGCTTTATTTTCTCTTGGCCATCTTCAAGTTCTTCAATTATCGTTGCACCCCGAGAGCTCTCGGGGGTACTAATTTCCATTCTGGCTTTGTCCGAACGAAAAAATTGCCATGTGTGTTGGCAAGGAAAACCTTGCCCAAATGCACCTTGCCCAAATGCTGCGCACGAAAAGTAAAAGACTGCACAGCCAAAAAACAGCTTCGACAGAGTTTTTGCCATGATTGCCTCCTAATAATGGTTGTTGTAGTTGTTGTAGTCTGAGTTCCCACAATTTTGCCGCCACGTTTCCCTACAGGGCAACGATGCACTTAAGGTATTATGCAACTACATTACGGATAGGTTCCAAGCCCCCGAATCTGTCGCGCCAACTACGGATATCGAAGCATCGGCCCGTTGGGTGGCAACACTTACTTATTTCATGAACGCAACACTAGTACGCGGGGCTAGGCTTGATTCAAACTTGATTGCAAAGTGAGAACGCAAAGTCAAGCGCGTCCCAGCTATTCGAGCCAGGAATGGAACCATCGAAAACAAAACTCTCACCGGGATCCTGATGCCCAATGGCGTAGCTGTTGGTACCATTGAGATCGTAAACGTGGTATGTGCGGCCGGAGCAGTAGACATTAAATAGAAGGTACCATTCGCCCTCCACTACAGGGGGGGCTTCAATCCCCGCAGACGACGCTGCGCTTTCTGCCAAAACCCCGATGGCCGAATCGGGGGCGGCGATGCTGGAATCTAGTGCGCCCGGGCAGAGCCAAGCCATCAGGCCTAGCGCGTGGAGAAGGTTGATGCTGACTAACATTGTTGCCTCCTGTGAGGAAAAGGGTTGAAAAAAGTGCCGACACAACACAATAATTCCCGGGAGTATTCACTGATAGATAGACAGTGCAATTTTTTGGAATTGCCCAAAGATGGCAGGGTCGGTCAATAAGGGTCTCGCAGTTAATCCAGGTATGGAGCATGGCTGTTAGGCTTGGCATCGGACTTGACCAATATCACCGGAGCCTTTTGGGGCGGGGCGGACGCTATGCCCTTGATGACGTAGCGCGTCCCCCTCTTTTGGCCCTGCTTCTCAATGATGCCCTCTATCTCCAATTCAGCGAAGACTCTCCGCAACATAGCGGAGGCCCCATCGTGTCCCTTTAGGTTCAGCCAAGCCTGCGCCTGAAAGCTGGAGATGGCCCCATTGTCAATAAGCATTTTCCTTACCCTGTCCTTCACCTCACTGTACTCGGGCAGTGCCTTGTGGTGCTTTGCCGCCGGCGCAGGAGCTGCGTTGTGAGCGTGGTCGCGGTGAGGCTGCGGTGGTGGCTGTGGCTGGAGTGGCTGTGAGGGCGGCTTGGACACCGTGGTGACGGTGTTGAGTGAAACGGCCGCCGCTTGCGGCTTGGCCTCTATCAATAGGCCGCCGTCTAGGTATATGTCCGAGTCCTCGGCCCTGAACAGTATGACAACGCTGGAGGCCGGCACGCCCTCACTATGCAGCGAATCCAGCAACTTTTCGCCGATGCGCTTCTTTTGTATATTATTTAGCGCGGGCGTCTGAATTGTGACTATGGCCATAACGTTTTTCTCCTGGGTCCCAAACGAATTGTTAGGATTGTTGTATTCAAGTAGGTAGGTTATCAATGTGCGCGTTCTATGTCAACGCCTAAAAGGTCCCCGCCCAGACGTAAACTTTAGCAAGGCCGGGAAAAAATAGCAA
>Ga0268262_10004122_pt1 | contig 15217 bp, 6 predicted proteins | sample TergutNc150P3_FD_190354 | JGI IMG/M metagenome (GOLD analysis project Ga0268262, IMG submission 190354) | Nasutitermes corniger P3 segment gut microbial community from laboratory colony in Florida, USA - Nc150 P3 (SPAdes) (version 2) | ecosystem: Host-associated > Arthropoda: Insects > Digestive... | reverse complement strand
AAAGGCGAACCTAAGAACAGCCTTAACGAGGGGATATACCGCATAAGGTTAGTAACCAAGGATCTTTTTGGAAATAAAAATTTCTATCCGGACAGAAAAGATCATGGAACCAATATGGCTTCGAAAAAGTACATAGAGATAAACTATAAAGCATCGGATGTGCCAATAGTTCAGGTAACGGAGGCTCCGGCAAATTACAATACCGTAAAAGACTTTGAAGTTTATCTTGCGGTCAGCAGTAAAAATCCCGTAGACTCAGTTGACGCTTATGTCGTCGATGGAAACAGCGGATACGAAAATATATCGGGAGGTAAGTATACTCCGGTATATTTGGAAAATGAATCAAGCGGCGCTTTATATAAATACAAACTGACCATTACGTCAGCGCAGGCGAAGGCATGGACGCATATACCTGAAAAGGGACTTATGTATGTCAGAATAAACGCGACATCCGGAGACAAGACCGGCCCTAACGCATACCACAATTTCATCCATGATGTTGAACCGCCAGAGGTAATACTTGATCGCCCGGTAAGTTTGCAAAACAGCGTCGCATCCGGGACTATGGACGGCGGAACATACAATATTTTATATCCCGCCAAAGACAAACCAAAATGGGTAACCGGAATTATAACGGTCGGCGGAACGGCAAAAGATAATTTTACATTAAAAGAAGTTTATTACCATATCGGCAAATTGGACGATGACAAAAAAACTCAGGCGGAACGTGACGTAATTTACAACAATCCCGATAACTGGACAAATACCAATCTTCATTTTTCATCACCCGCCGCCGGATGGAAAGGATCGCCTTACTCATGGACATATACTTTTGATGTTTTTGCCAATAACTATAAAACAACTTTTGAAGGAGCCCAATTAATACAGGAATATGACGATTTATTAAGCGGTTATCTTGATAAAAACCAATATTCCATAACAATTGCGGCCGATGGGGACCCCGAAAAAGCGCGGTTCTACCTGCCGTTCTATGTAAAAGTGACTGACAGCGCGGACAATTTCAGGATTATTCATTACAAACTGAGCGTAGACCCGTTACTGGACGAACCCATAGTTACCATAACCCAGCCTGAAATTAAACAGTATACGGGCGATATCCCCGTACCTCCTACCGTAGGAGGCACGGTGCGCATAGCGGGATTTGCCGAAGACAATAACTGGATGCACACGGTTCTGGTAAGGGTAAAAAAAGACGACGGCCTATACCCCAGTGGTACATTAACGCATGGAGGTTACTATTTGCCAAATACCTCTCCGCCCGTAACGGCTTTCTACCTAAATAATCCAACTTATCCAAAACCCAAGAAAGGCGCAATTGACGACACTGACGGATGGTTCATGGCCACCAAAGTTGGCGATAGCAATAATGTAAACTGGTATGCCAGCATAAATCAGGACAGAAAACTTGATCCGGCAACTTCAGGCACTACAGTCCCTGTAACCGTTGAAGTTATAGCCATTGACTGCGATGAAGGCGATTCTTTACATAAAACACCTCACATTGTCGGCCCCATCGAAACACTGAAACTTAAATTCAGTAAAGACGTTCCTATGATTGACGCGAAAATATTAAAAAACGGCGTGGATGACAGGGATTATGTGGAAGGTATAAGGGCGTCCGGCAAGTTTACATTCTCTTTTAAAGTTGACGCAATTGACGACATCAACACCCTTACGGCCCGGATAAACGGAGCTTCAGCACCGGTAAATCTTTTAATAGAAACTGAGCCGCAATCGGTAGACGGTGTTTGGAATATTGGAACTAAAATTACCAATGGAGCCAAAAAAGAACGTACCATAACGGTTATTATTGATTCTACGACAAATCCAATTACAGGCTTGGGTTCCACGGCGACCGGATTCCCATACGGCAAAACGGGGGAATTGACATTGGAAATAATGGCCGAGGACGCTACGACAAACAACCTTACAACAACCAACACCTTTGTTATAGGAATTGACAATTTCTACCCGACGGCGGTAATAACTACCCTGAATGTAGCGGCCGACAATCCCGGTAAAGGCAAATATTACTATATCGCGGGACACGTAAAAGATTACGATACCGGTACCGGTAATGTCCAGGGACTGGAAAGAGTACTGGTATACTTTCAAAAGGCGAATATAACCTACCCCGGCGGCGTAAGAACGGTAAGTGGAAGAAATAATTTATATGTAAGACCTAACGGCGGAGGTGTTCTTGGAGACGGTGATTTTGAATCTTATCCTGACGTACTGGATCATCATGGTGCTACCACGACGGCATTATTAGCGCCGAATACCGCTCCTACTTCCCCTTCTTCTCCTTTTAATTGGTTCCCCAAACATACAGATTATACATATGACGGTGTGGAAAAATGGCAATCTGACGTAGCCCTGGTCATTGACAATATTGAAGGCGGCGGGACAAACGACACGGACGGCGACGGTACTGAGGGAGAGACATGGGATGGTCCAAGTTCCGACAAGGAATTTGGAGCGCGGGTTAATTTTGCAGGCTGGGCAGACGGTCCTTATATGGTCCATTACATTTTAATGGATAAGGCGGGGAACGCGACACATTACCAACACGACATTTATCTTGAAAACAATAAACCCCGTATTACTAAAATCAATTTTGGTACTGACATAACCGGCGACGGCGCTGCAAAACCAGAGGATAATGAATACTTGTATCCTTACCCAGCTAACTTGACAATAGATGAGCCTACAGCCGCTTATATTGCCGGTGTTTTAAGTCCATCACTTAGAATACGCGGAAATCTTTTTAAAATAGAACTGGACGTTGAAAAAGGTAATTCAAATAATAAATACACGGTTACTTATGTTACCGAGGCAGGAACCATACCCGCCTCAACCATGAAAAGAGGCCATGTTTACACAATCGTTGACCCTGCGCCGGGAGCAAGCGAAACGACGACCATCTTTACCAGGTTTGGCGCTCCAAATAATATACCGGGAACTACCTTTGTAGCCGCAGGTCCCGCTACCGGACCCGGCACCGTTAAATCGTACACGGAAGGAGCACGAGGAAATTATACATTATCAAATACCGGCGGTCCTATTGGCTTTATTCATTTTAACAATATACCTGATTCAACCAAAGTAAATGGAACTATAACAGTCAATAATGATCGCTTATTTGTTATAAAAGTCTATGATACGACAGTATCAGCCGCAAATAATGAATCCCCTGATGAAGAATATGATCAGCTTGCCGACATACTACTTGTAAAAGTTGATATTGACAATAATGATGATAAAGACCCGTCAATAAATGTTCTTCCATTTGGCGAAGAGTATATAATCCCGGTAGGAAAGGATCCTGCAAATGACGAGACTAAAAGTGTAAGAAATCTGCCTTTTGAAGAATATAACAAAAACATTAGTATGAACGAAACTTCAAAAGAAGGCTATGTACAGTACGCAAAAGACAATGTGCCTGTTACCGCCATTGCAAACATAAGCGGCAAGGTAAAATTCCTGGGTAAAGCGGAAGACAATCAACGTATCGGTTCAATTTGGGTAAAGATTGACGGGTACAGAAACGGATCCGGCGCTTACGGCGATCTCTTCCAGGTGGCGCATATTTCAGGCAAATCACTCGTAGCGGATACGCCGGCCAATTCCGGTGAGTGGTCATTCGATCCAAAAATGCTTGATAATAAGGATTATTTAACGCTTGATTACGGCCATACTCTTAACTGGGAATTTATGTGGGACAGTTCAAAACACCAAAATGTCGCGCAAAACAATGTTAATGTTACATTTGAGATTCATGATGCGGCCAATCATATACAAACTAACACGATAAAAGTAAACATTGTTCCCTACATATCGGAAGTATATACAACTCTCAGCGGCGCATACCCTACAGCGCCCTCCGTCTTTAACCGTTCCGCATTAGGCGGTTACCCTGTAAGGGAAACCGAATCTATTACCATCAGGGGCTTTAATCTGGGCAGTGTGGTTAGTAACGCAAAAATAAACGGTACTGCGCTTTCCGGCGGTTCTAATGACGGTACAAGCATATCAAGTACCGTTCCCGCCGCCGCTACTTCAGGACCTCTTGTTGTTACTGTAAACGCGATTGATTCCTTTAATAACAGCGATAACAAGAACAAGACAGTCCTTTACAACAAGGAGCCCAACAACGTAAACAACAACATTCTTGACAACGGCCGATACATCTATGTGTGGAACACAGGGGATTTATTTAATGATGGTACATATTACACAACAACTAATGGATTCAATACAACCCCATCAGGAACGACTGCAACTATAGCTATGAAAGATGTTTCCTATCCCTTTATGAGATTGGATAGAGACGGAAATCGGCTTATTAGCCACGGTTTCTATAATTTGACGCAATCAGGTAGATTGAGAGTACTTAAAAACAAAACTATCATTGAGGTTGGACTCGCGGCAACAAACAGGATGGTTTATACCTCTGTTGGAACCGGTGGAAAGAACCTTTCATTTTACGCCGCAGGTACCGATCTTAGTTCAAATGCAGACTATAATCGCGGTTTCCAAATAGGTTTTAGTAACGATGCCGGGACTAACAGCATTAGCGGTCATACCGCTCCTTCTACCATTAATGCCACTAATTATGGCGCTCATGGTGACATCCGTATTTATCAAACGAACGCATCTGCCCATGACGACCGTTTTATGATTCCTCGCATCGCGGTTCTGTCCGGTGCGGACAGATCGAGTACTGACGACAAGGTTTTATTAAGCTATTATGACAGTGATAATAAGAGAGTTGAGGCCGTATACGACAGTGTTGGTAATAATACTAATATGGCAGCAGGCAGATTTCCTATTACTAATGCGTCAAATAATAGAAATACTTATAACGGTACAAAACATTTAATTAGCTCATCAGGCAGTGAGTATACGGCGGCAGGCATACTTAGCACAGGTGTGCCGCTTGTCGCCTGGTATGACAGTACCGGTGAAAAGCTGTACATAGCTTATGGTACGGTATCATCAGGGACTACCGTCTCCAGTTGGACTACCACGGAAATTGACAGTAAAAAGGGCGCATACGTTGACATGGCGGTGGATGGGGGAAATAATGTCCACCTTGCGTATTACAGCAGTGACGGCGGACTTTGGTATGCCCATATACCTTATAACGGCAGCGCGTTAAATATGGGCGGTATTACAAAGAGAAGGGTTGACACCTACCTTTCCGCCGGAACCAGACTTATGATCAATGTAAGGGAAGAAACAACTCCAACAACAAGATATGTGCCTTACATTTCATACGCTCACGCGTCCTTCCCGGGAACCAGGCTCTCGGTCCGTGTCGCATGGTTGGCTTCAGGTTCCGCTTTCAGCGACCATGGTACGGATGACAATAATATGTTTACAGGCAAATGGGAAGTAATGACCGTTCCAGTTAACAGAATTCCGACTATCAGTGATTTTATCTGTAACGGCGTACCGGGTGTGACAACATGGAACACTGAGGGCACCACTTTGACATACAATTCAAACCTAAACCGCACTATTGTTATTGGTTATATGACAAGTTCAGTATACGAAGGAGCCATCCTAAAAGGAGACATTAGGGACGTACCGGAAATATTGAAAAAGTAGCGCATAACATTAATTGACAGGCGGGCATACGCAAAAGCGTTTGCCCGCTTTTTCTTTGTGTCCTTTGTGCTCTTTGTGTGAACTTTTTAACGAAAAATTTTATAACGCTATATATTGTGTTATAAAATATAATACATGCTATATATAGCGTACATTTAAAAAAATCTAATAAAAATGTTATTTTATTTATAAAAAATAATTGACTAATATCGAAAATAAAGGTATAATCATTAAAAGAATACTAAATCATGCGTGCAAAAGATCTTATTACGGTATTTATATCATAGCTAGGGACGTAAATGCCCCTATAAAAACAATAATTTTATTGGTGGAGGCCATCTATGAAATCTGTTATTAAAGTAATTTCATTACTTTTCCTGTCGGTATTAATTTTTACAACTTGTGATAACTCAATTGGTTTGGGTCCAAAGGTAAACACGGAGAAACCCGTCATTAAAACTCCGGATGACGCGGAAAACGGACCAGGTTCTTTTCTTCAAGGTTCTGGTAATAGAATCTATCTTGAAGTAGAACAAGAGTTTGGAATTGCCAAGGTTTACATGGAAGTTGAATATATTGACATTGTAACCAAGGAAAAAACCCGTAAAACTGTTGATGCTTTTTATGACGAAAATAAAAAACAATGGTACGTTGATCTTGACACTTCCGGCATGGAAGACGGTTCCATTAAAGCATGGGTAACCGCGATTGACGTAGACGGCAATAAATCGACCACTACAGATATTGTTTACTTTGTTAAAAATCTTCCTCCACAAATAAAAATAAATATGCCGCTTGTTGACGATTCTAATTGGGATGACGATGTCTTTCTTGACGACCTAAAATACAGTGATCCGTTATTTCTTGGTTTTGAACTTATGGGACTGGCAACGGATAATTACGGCATCGAAGAAGGATATCCAAAGATCATGATATGGCCTGCGGACTATCCTTATGTCGATGCGGACGGAATACCTTTGGAAGATGATGGTTTGTACGGAACATGGCGGTCTCTGGTAGTTCCCAATGCAAAATCAGGACTAACGGCGACAAAATTTTCATGGCCGATGATGGTACTTGTACCGGACGCGAACGCTCCAGGTGGACATCGCTTACCAAAAAAGGATGAGCCGAATAACAGCCTTAATCAGGGGATATACCGTATAAGAATTTTAACCAAAGACCTTTTTGAAAATGAAAATTACTATCCCAACAGGAAGGACAACAAACGCGGACCCAACGGACAGGCGATGAATTGGGAGGAAATTCCCAGAAAATACATAGAGATAAACTATAAAGCCTCGGACGTGCCGATAGTTCAAGTTACGGACGGCCCGCAATACAGCAATACCGAAAAAGACTTTGAACTTTATTTTTCAGTCAGCAGTCAAAACAATGTTGATTTTACTGAAGCGTTTATTGTTGACGGAAACAGCGGATATGAAAAAGTAATTGGAGGGCCTTATACCCCCGCTTTTATTGATTCAAACGGCGCTTTGTACAAGTATAAACTGACCATTACTTCCGCTCAGGCGAAAGCATGGACAAATATTCCCGAAAAGGGACTTATTTATGCCAGATTAAGAGGAGCCGCGGGAGAAAAGACAGGTCCTAACGCGTACCATAATTTTATTTATGATATAGATCCGCCTGAAGTAATCATTGATAGGCCGGTAAGTTTAACCGTGAAAGATTACGGTATCGCATCCGGAACTTTGAATGGCGGATCTTACGCGATTGTATATCCTGACAGAAGCAAACCAAAATGGGTAACGGGAACAATAACATTTGGCGGAACGGCAAAAGACGCTTACCCATTAAAAGAAGTTTATTTTCACATTGGTAAACTGAACGAAGACAAAGTATCCGAAACGGAACGCAGTGCAATCTACAACAATCCCGATAACTGGACAAATACCAATCTTCATCTCAACTCGCCAATGTCAGGATGGAGCGGCTCGCCTTATTCATGGACTTATACTTTCAGTCCTTTTGATAAGGCTTACAAAGATACTCCTGAAAACATAATTGAATGGCCGGTACAGGAATATTCCGAATTGATTAACGGCGCTCTTGAATATAATAATTACACTCTAACCGATAAAAAATCACGATTCTACCTGCCGTTCTATGTAAAGGTAACTGACAGTGCGGATAATTACAGGATCATTCATTACAAGCTCTGCGTAGACCCGGAACTGGATGACCCCTTAATTACCATAACCCAGCCTGAAAAAGGAAAAGACGGTAAAATTCCCATTGTAGGCGGTACGGTACGAATAGCGGGATTTGCCGAAGATAATTTCTGGATGCACACGGTATTGATAAGAGTAAAAAAAAGTGGGGATTCCGGTTACTATATACCTTCGACTACTCCGCCTATAACGGCTTTTTATCCAAGTAATCCAAATTATCCGAAACCAAAAAAAGATAATGGCGATGACGACACTGACGGTTGGTTCATAGCAACTCCAATCGGCGACAGTAACAATGTAAACTGGTACGCGAACATAAATCAGGACAGATACCTTGATCCCTCGGATTCAGGTAATACGCAGGATGTAATTGTTGAAGTTGTCGCCATTGATTGCGATGAAGCTGATCCTTCACATAAAACCCACCACATAATCGGACCTATCGAAACATGGGCTCTTAAATTCAGCAAAGACGTTCCGATGATTACCGAAACAAAAATATTAAAAGATAATGTGGCGGAAAGGAAATATGCCGAAGGGATGAAGGCGTCAGGCATTTTTAAGTTTACCTTTAAAGTTGACGCCATTGAAGATATTAACACCCTTACGGCGCGGGTAAACGGAGCTTCAATTCCGATAACCCTTATAAACCAAACTAATCCTGATATGAAACCGGAAGAGGCTGCCGTTTGGTCAATATCAAATAAAAATTTAATCGACGGTAAAGCTGAACGTACCATTACGGTTACCGTTAATTCCACATCAACTCCTCTAATTCCAGGTTTGGGCCCCCTTGCGACAGGGTACCCTTACGGTAAAACCGGTGAATTGAAATTGGAAATAATGGCTGAAGACGCTACTGAAAACCACCTTACGACCACAAACACCTTTATCATAGGAATTGACAATTTTTACCCGACCGGAATTATTACTACTTTGAATGTCGCGTCAGATAAACCTGATCCTGACCCGGCTAAAGCAAAATCTTTCTATGTTTCAGGACGCGCGTATGATTCCGGTAATAATACCGGTAATGTCATGGGACTGGAAAGGGTATTGGTGTACTTTGAAAAAGCGAATATAACATATCCCAACGGTCCCGACGGTGTTAGAATGGTAACCGGAAGAAATAATTTATATGTAAGACCGAACGGCGGAGGCAATCTGGGATCTTCTGATTTTGATTTTTATCCTAATATTCTGGACATTTCAAAAGGATCGGGAGTAGCTCCGAATGATTTCAACTTTCAATGGTTCCCAAATCATACAGAGTATACATACGCAGGTGAAACTAAATGGAAATCTGACGTAGCCTTAGTCATTGACCATAATGAAGGCGGCGGTGTAAGTGATTCTGACGGTGATGGCACACAGGGAGAAACATGGGATGGCCAACCCGCCGAAATGGATTTTGGAGCGAGGGTAAATTTTGCCGGCTGGAAAGACGGTCCTTATATGGTCCACTATATTATCATGGATAAAGCGGGGAACGCATCTCACTACACAAAAGACTTTTATCTGGAAAATAATAAACCCCGGATTACGAGTATCAACTTTGGTACGAACATAAAAGACAATCAAGCGGACCCCGTATATATGTACTCTTCTAACATGACAATAAGCGAACCTTCAGGCGGTTTAGTCGCGGGCGTTTTAAGTCCGGCCCTCAGGATTCGAGGAAATCTTTTTCAGGTGAGGTTGACAGTTGAAAAAGGCAATCCCAGCAATAAATACACAGTTACTTATGTTACTGAGGCAAATACTAAAGATTCTCCACTCGCAGCCTCAAGTATGAAAACAGGCCGTGTTTATACCATTGTAACCCAAAGACCGGAAGGTAATACGGGTGATATGACAGACTTTACAAGATGCGGCGCGCCGAACAATGTAGAGGGAACTACCTTTGTAGCCACCGGTCCTGCTGATGGAGTCGGCACTGTTATCTCATACACCGACGTAGTAAGAGAGCCATATACATTATCAAATACCGGCGGTACTATTGCCTTTAATAATTTTAGTAACAGTATACCTGATTCAGATAAAGACATTAATGGAAATGTATCGGATCATAATAAACGGTACTTTATTATAAAAGTTATTGATACGACAGTTTCGTCAGATAATAATGGAGCTCCAGATCCTGAATACGATCAACTTGCCGACGTTATGCTTGTAAGAGTGGATATTGATAATAAAGACAGCAAGAGACCGACTATTAATGTTTTACCATTTGGTAAAGAATACGGTCTTCCTTCCGGAGGGGAAATTGAAAATGATGCCGATAAAATCGAGCAGGCTGTTTCGGATTATACCAAAAATATTAACATGAGCGGCACTGTAAAAGATGGTTATGTACAATACGCGGCAGATTCAACGCCTACTACTACGGCAAACATAAGCGGCAAGGTTAAATTCCTTGGTAAAGCGGAAGACAATCAGCATATCTCGGGAATTTACGTTACGATTACCGGTTATAACGGCGGCAACGGAGTCGGAACTCAATTCCAAATAGCGAATGTGGTCTTAGGTAGAATTACGCCTGTAAATCCGCCCGAAAACCAAGCCGGTCAATGGGCATTTAAAAAGCTTAATGATGATTATCTGACGCTTGAATACGGCCACGCGCTTAACTGGGAATTTATGTGGGACAGCTCAAGACATTCTACAATTACCGCAAACAATGTGGTCATTACATTTGAAATTAGAGACGACGCCAATCCAACGAATCTTACAAACACTTCAGCTGTAACAGTAAATGTTGTTCCCTATATAACGGAAGTAGTAACCCCGTTGAGCAAAGCATACAGTTCAAAGCCGTCCGCCTTTAACCGCTCCGCAACCGGCGGCTATCCTGTGCGTGAAGGAGAGGAAATCACTATTAAGGGCTTTAACCTGGGAACTTTCACAGGTGCAGGTACAGTAACTAATAATGTAACAATAGGAGGAGGAACAAATTATCTTACTATTTCTACAACTAACAGAAGCTTAAATAACATATATATAAATTCTATTCCTACCTCTGTTTCATCAGGCGATCTGGAAGTTAAAGTTAATAATATTCCTTCGTTCAACAATTTCAGCAACAAGAGCGCTGCCTACAATCAGGAACCAAACGGCGTAAACAATAATGTATTAACTAACGCACGTTATTTATATGTATGGAGCGTAGGGTCTATATACACAAGAAGTGAAATGGAATATCCGTTTATGCGCGTAAGCAATTCAGGACGCCGCTTTATAACTTATGGTACTTATGCGACAAACGGACGGTTAAGGCTCTTGAATAACCATGCCGCAATTGACGCCGCTGTCGCTACAGGCGCTGGTTCTGTTCATCTTGACGTTGATAACACCACAAACAGGTATTTAAATCTTTCTGTTGCCGCCACTAATGACACTAACGATTGGATTATTGCCTCGTCAAATATGACCGCTAATCAGGCAAACTGGGCTATGTTACACGCCAGAGCGGTTACAGGAACTACAGGCGCTCAAAGTACTGGAACCAATAAAAGCCGTATTATTAGCCTTGGAGATGCAACAAACCAGACTCCAAATCGCGTAAGAATACCTAGGCTTCATGCCAGAGAAACCAGTGCAAATACAGCGCCTGCAACTGCAAATAACAATGCGATGGTTGCAATGAGTTACGGCGATGAAACAACGACAAACTATAATATTATTTTCCACTATGGAATTGTTTCCGGCGCGGGAACGGCAACATTTGGCGGTAATTTTACAGCGGCAAGTGGTAACGCTGCTTCAACCCAACAAGTTGTAGCAAACGGTACTACTGCAAACGATACAACCACCCGAGGTAGTATGTATACTGCCGTCGCTACCCTTTCTGACGGTACGCCGGTAATCGCATGGTTTGATAATTCAGCGCAATGCTTGTTCATTTCTTATGGAAACAGACCTACAAATAATACAAGTATTTCTACAACTATAACAGAAGCTTGGACAGGCAGGGCTACAGTAGTACAAGAGGGAGCCGGCGCCCATGTTGATATGGCAGTAGACGGAGATGATAACATTCATCTGGCGTATAATGACATATCTAACGGCGGACTTTATTACGCGTATATACCAAAAACTGGAATAACAAACGCTGCAAATGATACTACACGAACTAAAGTGTCAAATATTGAGACAGCCCGTGTAGACACATATCTATCCGCCGGAACAAAACTTATGATCAATGTCAGAAATGAAGGCACTGGTGGTAACAAAAAATACGTACCGTATATTACCTACTTACACGCTTCTTTCTACGATACCAAAAACGCGGTAAGGGTTGCATGGCCTGTAACAGCGGTTAACGCAACCGGAAAAATGGCTATAGAAAACGGCGCAAACGAGGATGACACTTTTACCGGCAAATGGGAAGTTATGACTGTTCCGGCAATGAACGCCCCATTATCAACTTATTTTGTATGCAACGGCGTCCCTGAAACAACCGGCGGCTGGACTGCCTTAACCGGAACAAACGCATTGCCAACTTATTCCGGTGGCGTAAATAAAACTATTTTAGTAGGTTACATGACCAGTTCACGCTACGAGGGCGCGATGTTAAAGAAAACCTTGTGGTAGAGTTTGTAACAACAACACAGCGGGCGGACGCAAAAGCGTTTGCCCGCTTTTTTTTTCACACAAAGAACACAAAAGTTATAAGATCACGAAGGGGAAGAGGGAATTTTTGTATAAAGGTAAGCGGAGCGTGGACTTCACGATAAGCTAATCCCTACTCTTCTCTCTTTGTGTTCTTCGTTCCTTTGTGCTCTTTGTGTGAAATTTTTTGAAGAAATATTTTTACATTAGTTACTTTTTTTATTTAATTCATTATTTATTTTTACTTCAATTTCTTTAGCAAATATATAAAATTGTTTTGCTTGTTCATTTGTTGGAATTGAACCATCATCTAATAACCCTATTTCTCCAGGATACCTTGATTCCAAATATATATCATTTACAATTGACAATAAATCCTCATTAAGCTCCAAATCTTTAATTTCTTTTATTATTCCATATAATGCCAGTAAGTTATGGATTTTCATTAACGGTTTTTCATTTTCCAATATAAAAGCTTTAAAATATTTTTCAATTGCCTGTTGACAATGAAACGTAACAATATTTGTTAAATTCGGGTTTTCTATTATTTCAGAAACGGTTAATATGTCTTTTTTTGCAAATTCAATCCATGCTTTAACTTGCTTTTTCATATATTATTTTACCCGTATTTTCAATTTCTTCAATAAAATAATTTCCATGATTTTTAATAATTTTATATTCTTCTTTTGAATATACTAAAATATCAAGTGCTATTTTATAATTAATATTTCTTACCAATCTGTTGATATACAATCTTTTATTTATCCTTTCTTCATATGTTTTAGCGACATCATTATTATCCAAAATTACCATCATATCAATATCACTATTTTCATCAGCAGTCCCTTTGGCATATGAGCCAAATAATATTACTTTATACGGATCAGCCTGTTTAAGCGCTTCTAATAATTGATCAACATAATTATAATTTTTCATATATGTATTATAAAGGAAATTTTCATTTTATGCAATCATTAAAAAGTCTTCCTAAAAAATAAGAATTTTACCACAAACTAACACGAACAGCGACAAGATTTGCGCTAAAAGTTCACGGTATTCGTGCGGTTTGTGGTGATAAATATTCATACAATTTTGTTTTTATTTAATAATTGATTTAATATATTGTTTATGTTATCCTTTGTTAATACATTTGGATATTTATCACTAAATGTATTTAATATTTTTCTGGCTTCTTTCTCTTTGTTTTTTATTTCTTTAAATAATTTTTCATAATTAGTCGTATTCTTTAATTTATTAAGCATATTTATTGATTCTTCTGGCATTTTGTCCATATTGCCATAAAGCTTTTTTATTGCATTGTCTAATTTTTCAAGAGATATAGGTTCTTTCTTTTTTTTATGTTCCAAAAATATGCCTACAATATCAGACATATCATGTTTATATTCTCTTCCAGCCATTAGTTTCATAGCTATAAGATATTCAGATGTAATTGTTCTTATTAGTTATTTTATTTGTATCTTGTTCAATAGACATTTCGTATTTCGCTTTCGATAATATTGTATCTTAAAAATTCAGGAATTGCTTTTTTAAGGCAATTTTTTTTTGGCTCATCTGATTCAAATATCATACATTTAGCGAGGATACTAGAAGGATAAATAGTCCTATCTAACGTATATTTACGTATATAATCATATTCAGCTTTTTAATCATAAAAACAATTCACTTTTGACATTATACCTATATTTGTCATGAGGGACGCTGTGAATATTATGAACGTTTTTCCATCAATCTTCCAGTAACATATTTATGTATAATGCTGGCTACTAATGTTTGGTATGGTATACCTTCTTCCACCGCTTTTATTTTTATTCCTTCAAGATCATTTTTGGTAATCCTGATATTCATTCGCTGATCTTTATTTAATGTGGAGGTTGCCGCATTAGACAACATAGTTTTCCATGACTCAATATTTTTTACGGACTTCCATTCTTCAGTCTCAAGCGACTTTATCAGGTTACGTTCTTCATTATCTAAAAAATTATTTGTTTTTTTCATTTGTTATTCCTCTTAAATATTTCTGTGTGTATTTACGGCTTGAATAAATTGTTTTCAAAAAGCATTCTTCTCCTGATTCTGAAATAACCGCCGGAACTACAAATATATATTCATCATAATTAACCATAATATATATTTGCCCCTTGTATTTTATCTTGTTTGGATGCTCAATAACGTCCACAATCTGCTTGTTTTCAATAGCCGCCAAAATCTGTTCAAAAGATATTTTTCTTTGTTGCCTCAACACATTTTTTTTATCTTCATTCCAAACAAACCGCATACATAAAATATATCACATTGTGTGCCTTTTTTCAACATATCTATTTTTTCTCCGAAAGCTCGGTGAAGATATGGAATAATATAAATTCCTCTGTTTTCCTTCTTTGTGTTCTTTGTACCTTTTTGCTCTTTGTGTAAAAAAAGGCTGATTTTTTGTTAATCTGGAGGTTGCCGTTTTATACAACATGGTTTTTCACTTATTTACCGGGAATTATTTGATTTATATCTTTTTTTTATTTATTATAATATTTTATCTAAATTTACCAAATAATGTATTTATATCATCAGGAAGCACATTATATTTTTTTTCTGTATCAATTTTAATTCTTAATTCCTTAATCAAAGGAAAATCATAAATATATTTCAGGTTTTTTAAACATTCTTTTACTTCATGTTTTTCAATTTTAAATCTGGAATTATATCTTAATACGGGAGAATAATTATTTAAATTAATTATCCTATCTTCTAATTTTTCAAAAGAA
>Ga0268262_10004121_pt1 | contig 15217 bp, 10 predicted proteins | sample TergutNc150P3_FD_190354 | JGI IMG/M metagenome (GOLD analysis project Ga0268262, IMG submission 190354) | Nasutitermes corniger P3 segment gut microbial community from laboratory colony in Florida, USA - Nc150 P3 (SPAdes) (version 2) | ecosystem: Host-associated > Arthropoda: Insects >... | reverse complement strand
CAAAGAGTCTTTTGTTGTTTATCAGTTAATATCCCTTTTTTATAACATTCCCATTCTTTCGCTGATTTTCGCAGTTTTTCTATGCAAGCATTAGTTGAAATAAAAGCATTTTGCTCGCTATTATGAAGCAAAAACCATAATTCTACAGAAGGATTACTGGCTATATTGATAGAACTTTTACATGAAGCTATTTTTTCAACAATTTCATTTGTATCTAAATCGTACATAAGAAACGATGTTAATTTATCGTTACAACCTATTCTTTCAGCCTTAGTGTATTCTTCTACTTTCTTTCGAGATAGAGCAAGTCCAGTTACATGAACTTTAACATGTAATTTATATTGCTTCCCAAGGAATTTTACATAAGTTTCTTCAGTTTCGCCCTCACAGAAAACAATAAAAACGGGCTTCATTTTTCTTGAAGGTCTTTGATTCCTTTTTTTCTTCATACTGTTTCCAAATTTTCCAATAATTTCTTCAGAGAAGCCTGAGAATTATCAATATACGGAATAGCGTCAAAACGCCCTTGCAAATACCCTTTTTCAGCGTCCATGTTTTCACGAAAATCTTTATGATCATATAAAGAGTAGAGTTCCGTAGAACCATCTTCCTTTTTATTGGTGAACCATATTTGATCCCGCCTGAATCGTTTTACATCTATCAGGTTTGTATTATGAGAAGTAAACAGAAATTGAGCTTTTGAACCGGCATGAAATAGATCGATTACAAATTCCGCAAGTTTTGTATGCAGGCTTAAATCAAACTCGTCAAGTATAAATATTTTTTCGCTTTTAATCGCATGTAAAAGAAAAAAAAGCATGCTGAATAACTGTTTCGTTCCTGACGATTCTTCGTTAAGCAGATCAAAGGTTGTTGATGGCTCCGCTTTGTGAAATGTCTCAAATTTAAGGATACTGCCTGAATGATTAATGGTTCCGTCATGTTTATGGGTTCCATCGCGAATAATTTTTTCCGATATTAATTTTATTTCCGAAATATCACTATCACAAACAGAAAGCATATAAAGAAACAGGTCTTTATTTTGAGCGAATACCTTTGTTATATCTAATTCATACTTATATTCACGATAATCCAGCGGAGCAAAGGCAAGTAAAAAATCAAGCATGAAGAAGCGATAAAGTTTTTTGCACAATTCCCTGTCCATCTGACTTGCCCTGCTTAAAAATAAAGTTTTTTTACTTGTATTAACGGCAACATCAAAAGGACGCAAAATAATACCATCGGTAAAACTATAAATTTTCTGCTTTGCTAAACTATTTGTTTCGTCTCGGGTATATACTTTAGCCCGCCGACCATTAGGATAGTAGTACAAACTTTCTTTTTGTATTTCTGTTTTATTGAGGGTAAAGGAGTATTCATATTCAATATCATCATGGATAAAATCAATCGAAAACACGCTAGGTTTGTTTTGATAACCTTCAAATTTGAATGGCATAAAATCAAAAACCTTACCTTCATTGTATTTATCTGATTCAACAATTAAATGTTGACAAAAATCAATAGCCTTGAGTATGTTCGACTTACCGGAAGCATTACTCCCAAAAAGCCCGATACTCTTAAGTATTTTTTCCCCATGATAATCAATAACGTTTGCAGAAAGATTCTTTGCGCCCTCTGTATTTATATTCGCCGCTCGAAAATCAAGAAGAATTTCGTCTTTTATAGAGAAAAAGTTTTCTAACCGTATTTCAAGTATCATTATACATCCTTTTTTGTAGGTTTTCTACAATTTTAATGGTTCAAAATGGAATTGTCAATGGTTATTGACAAAAAAAGTAATAAAAATATAAACTAAAATGGAGTAATTAATATTAAATAATTAATTAAAATGATTATGAAAACTAATATTAAGACTGCGATTAAAGAACAATTTCTCAATTCCCTGTTTATCAGCCGCGTGGTACTCTGCCTTCTGGGAAACTTCGTGCTTGCTTTTGGCGTGGCAATGGCGGTAAAAGCCGATTTGGGAATTACTCCTGTCAATTCAATCGCTTTTGTCCTGAGTAAGGTTCTTTCTCTGGATCACGGCTTAATGACCGGCGTCATATACGCAAGTTATGTGCTTATTCAACTTGCAATACTAAGAAAAGAATTCCGTATCAATAACCTTTTGCAAGCTGGAGCCGCCATTATATTCGGTTGGTTTGTTTTTCTCTGTAACCATATACTCGCGTTCCCGACTCCGGAATTATATCCCATACGGCTCCTATTCCTGCTGGCCGGCATAAGCATAATCGGTTTGGGCATAATGCTTTACCTAAGGGCTGAATTCATTCCCCAACCTGCGGAAGGGCTAATACTGGCGATTCAGAAAAAGACCGGTTGGAAACTGCACAATATCAAAGTCGCTTTCGATTCTTCGGTTGTCGTTATAGCGGCGGTAATTTCTTTCATCACAATTAAAAAAATTGTAGGCATCAGGGAAGGAACTCTCATATCAATGATCGGGATAGGCAAATGTCTGGGCTTTTTTACCAAGTATCTAGGCGGGAAGATCGACGCTCTTTTCGGACTTTCCAAAAAAAATGTTACAGAGCCGGTTACCTAATTTTTTTTATAACCACGAACCACACGAACCAATACGAACAACGACACCCATTAATTATCCTGAATATGCCATTTTTCATTCATCTCTACTTTCCTCTCCTCTTTGCGATCTTCTCTTACTTCGTGATCTTTGTGTGAAATTTTTCGAGTGAATTTCTCCCTTGTCCTAATGACAAATAATAAAAATATGCTAATATTATCTTAGATTATTTTTGAGGTAAAAAAATGAAAAAAATTGTGAACATATTGGTTGTCTTGTTGGTATTGGTTACTTGCGCTTGGTCTCAGGAAAATACGGAAAAAATTACGCGTTTAATTAATTTTGAGGTTCATAAAGATACCTGGAATAAGGTATCATATGAATTGTTGGAAGCAGGGAGACGGCAACATTATTCAAATTTAATAATAGCTGAAGCAGTTAAATACCCAAATAATTTTTTTGAAAAAATTGGTTTAAATATGATTGTAATTGTAAAAAATTTGAAATTCGACAATGTTTATAGAGCATCTGTACCTGACAATTATAGCCGTATTTTATTTATAGGTATTAGAAACGATTATACTGATTATTATTTAAGACATGTATTTCATCATGAGTTAAATCATTATGTTGAATTTTACATTTGGAAAGATTATAGATATGATTGGGATAAGTGGCGCGCATTATTTAACGGCAAAGGCGGCGGCGGTGAATTAGCATATCAAGGCGGTGAAGATGGTAATGCCATGGTATATAATCCCAATTTAGCCGGTTTTCTTAATTCTTATTCAACACTCGGTCAGGAAGAAGATAGATCAGAAATAATGGCATTCTTTCTTACAGATAGCGAAAAAGATTTATTTATTGAAAAAGCGAAAAAAGATAATATTTTCTATCAAAAAGCCGTATTATTGTTTACATTTTATAAAGAGAAATTGAATTTTAATTTATTAAATGACTTCTTATTAAGTGTAAATCAATAAACAAAACGACGCTTAACAGATCAGATTACACAATAGTGACTGACATTAAAATTCCGTAGTGTTGTTAGAAATTAATATTTTATATGTTATTGATGAAATAACTAAAATAATTTTTATTCATTATTTACTATCCAACACCGTAAAGCGCCTAACTATCGTATTGCCGGATGAATCGACAAGGGTTAGCGTACGCTGACCGGGTTGAGGGCGGGCTTCCATTTCGTGAAAAGTTTGCGTATAGCCAAGAAAAATATCATCAAGATGCCAATAAATTATTTCCGTTTCATTGCGGTGGGCGGCGGAGAAAACTATTTTTCCCTCGCTGTTGTCCAGTTCCCGAGGAACGTATACCTGGCTGTCAGGTTCGGGATTAAAAAGGGCAAGCACTCCTTCTCCGCGATTTGATAAATCTTTTGAATTAAAATATGGCGGCAGGGGTTTATAATCAAGATTCCAGCGGCGGAAATACCATTCTTCAGCGGGAGGAAGAACGAACCACTTTCGTTCCACTGCCGCTGTAGAGACACCGGGTTTAAGAACGATGCGATAGGTAAGAGTGTCGTCTAATATTACCGTTTGACAAAAACGGCATGGTTTGGCGGCAGGGGCGTTTTTGGGTATGTCAACATATTTTATGTTAGCGCAATTTACGGAAGCCGGAAAACCAGAGGAAGCGCAAACTTCCACCTGCCTCAGTTCGGATGTAGGTTTGTTAAACCACATATTTCTGTTTCCGCCGAGAGAATTGAGAACGGAAAAAATTTCAAAGAGTACCGGCGCGGAAGTAACGGTGCTCCGCAGTTCCGGCCTTCCCTCCCCTGACGCGTTTCCTATCCAGACTCCTACCGTCCATTCAGGCGTTACGCCAATTGCCCATGCGTCGCGGAAACCGTAACTTGTTCCTGTTTTCCACGCAATGTGCCGCGCCCCTGCGTATTCACGCCAAATAGCTTCCTCTCCCGGTCGCGCCGCCTTAACCAGCGCTTCCAGGGTGAGCCATGCCGCACCGCAGGAAATTAATGACGTAGTTGTGGAGTCAGAGGCGGCTGTCCTTCCAAGGTTGGCGTAAAGTTTTGTTATTTCAAAAAGAGTGACTTCCGCGCCGCCAAGAATTAACGGAAGACCGTATTCACTGCCGGGGCGGAATAGGGTTGTAAGCCCTAATGCTCGAAGAAATTGGGCGAATCTTTCAACGCCGTAAATGCGAAGGGAACGCGCCGCGGGAACATTGAGGGAACGCGCCAATGCTTCGTCGGCGGGAACCACGCCCAAATAATTTCTGCTCATGTTTTCGGGACTGAAGCTTCCAATTCGAGTAGGGATGTCGCTTACCAAAGATGATGGGAGTATGTCCCCCGAATCAAGCATGGCGGCATATAGAAAAGGTTTTAATAAACTTCCCGAACTGCGGCGCGAAGACGCTATATCCACATCGGGGGCATGGAGCGTATTTGTATTGCCCACATAAGCGGCTATCTCTCCTGTTTGCGTATTAAGCACAACGCAAGCGCCGTTAAAAATTCCGTTCAGCGCAAAACGGTCTGACGCGCGGTTTAGGATATCCGTTACACGCAACTGTATGCCGCGATCAATCGTAGTAACAAAGGCGGCAGATTTTTTTAATGAAGATTTTTTTGCGGCTTCCAAAACAAGCCTATTAAGCAAATGAGGGGCAAGGCGCGGCAGAAGGAGCGGTTCGCCGGGAAGCGGTTCCGCTACGCTGAGGGCAAGAGTTTCCTCGTCAAAGTATCTTTTTTTAAAAAGTTTATTTAAGAGCGAATCTCTTTTTGTTTTTAAAGTTTCGCGGTTGCGTCCCGGGTGTATAAGAGCGGGACTGTTTGGAAGCGTCGCAAGCACTGCCGCTTCCGCCCATGAAAGATCGTTTGAACTTCTGCCAAACCAGCGCCATGCGGCGGCTTCCAATCCTACCACATTCGCCCCAAAGGGAGCGTTAGCTGCATAGAGGGCAAGAATTTTATTTTTAGACCTTCCGGCCTCAAGCCTGACAGCCAGATACGCTTCTATAAGTTTTTCAAATAAAGTCCTTTTACGTACTCCCCTTGCAAGGCGTATTGTCTGCATGGTGATTGTAGAACCGCCCGATATTACCCTTTTACCGCGAATGTTCTGATATGCCGCCCGCGCAATTGCCAGAGGATCAATGCCAAAGTGTTTACGGAATCTGCGGTCTTCGGTTTCAATTAATGCAAGCGTGAATTTTTCGTTTACTTTTTCCGTGCCGGGAAAACGCCACTGACCGTCCAAGGCGACCTGCGCGCCAAGCAGATTCCCTTCGCGGTCAAAAAGTACGGGCGAATAGGGAACGTCAAAGAGAGGCCTTGGCAGGGAAAAAATAAACACAAGCAGGAGAACAACCGCTCCCCCGCCAATAATCAAGCGCTTTTTGGTTACATATTCCAGTATCTTCACAACACGCCGTTGCGTTACCGTACTCCGGGAATTAACGCCCTTATTGACTCATCATACATCGCGTAAACATGTATTGCCGGCCTGAAGAAAGTGCCTTCATAAGATTTGTTTACCCTGAAACTTATCACGCGTTCTTCGCCCCTGTTAAGATTAAAGTATGTCATCACCCTGTCGTCCCTTATGTCCTGATAACGGTAATTTGATGAAGACGCGTTGCCGCCAATGCGCGTGTTGACAATCTCCCATGACGCGGGAAGTGGAATAATAAGAGCGGCTTCTTCCACAGACTGGGAAAAAGTATTGCGCACGCGCACGGAGATTTCCATATCTTCACCTAACTTTAAAGTCTCGGGGGCAATTACCCTGTAGTTGGCGTCGTGGTATTCAACGGTAAGGGAAAGACCTTCTGAGAGCGCGGGCTCTTTTCCTTCGGCGGGGAGTCCTTTAGCCGTGTACCTTATGTATACGGGAGAAGACGAACGATTAGTCACCGATAAAGCGGCGCTGGTTCCTGTTACATTTCCAAAGGAGCGTTCGGCGACAGCAGTGTTAAAAGCAATGTTTCCCGTTTTTCCGGCGACTGAATAATCCAGCGACAACGCGCCGCTTCCCGCGTTATTTGACATATACGGAACTATGGCGATAAGGGCGTAAGCCGTCTCCTGGGTGGAAAGCCACTTGTCCTGGGAAAGCTCTTTTGCTATTTCTTCAAAGAGCTGTTTGGTTCTTCCAACCTCTTCCTGCGAATTTATCAAAATGAGTGTTTCAAGGATCATCGCCTTATCCCTAAGAGTCGAGCCAAATGTCGCGGATAGTTCGCGATAATCTCTTTCCGGTAAAGCCAGTCCCTTTATCATGTTACGCGCCGTATCTCGCTGACCTGCAAGCCAATACGCGGCGGCAAGACGCCAGCTTGCCTGAAATGGAAGTTTTTGGCTTCGCAGACGGTTCATCGATCCAAGATCAGCCTCTCCAGCCAATGCCAAAGTGTAGAGCCTGTACGCCTGCTCAGTAAATCTATTACTGCTAACCTGCCATTGAGCCGCGGCGTTTTTTTGATAACTAATCCAATTTTTTAGGGCTGTTGTACGCACCTCATAACCCGACCGCCGCGCTTCAAGAAGGAAATGTCCAATATAAGAAGAACACCAGTCATTTACAACCGATTCCCCAGGCCAGTATGAAAAACCACCCGACATTAACTGCATTCCCAAGACACGTTCTATTCCGCCGTTTACGTTCGTCCTGATTTCGGCTTTTTGTTTGTCGTCCAGTAAAAGAACCTTATCAAGATAAAGTTGTGGGAACGAGCCGCTTGTCGTTTGTTCCGCGCAGCCGTGAGGATACTTGATTAAATAATCCAGCCGCGATTCAAGATTGAGCGGCGGCAGTCTTGAGAAACTTGCGACAAGGGTATTTGTCCCGTCCCTTCCCGGATAATCAAGATTTCCCTTCCATGTCTCACCGGCTGATATCAGACTTTGCAAAGTCTTTGTTACGGGAATTGCCGTGGAACGAACTTCGATATCTACAACCTGCTGGGCTGTTTTTAATCCCGATGATTCAGCCGTTACGGTGAACTTTAAACTTCCTGGGTTGTCGGGAGATTTTACTTTAAAGCGGATTAATTTTTCTTCGCTCTTGTCAAAAGATACGTCCTGTGATGAAGCGCCTCTAATTGCCACGCCCGGCACGGAGAGATTTACTTTAACGCTCCTTCTTCCGCTCTTTTGGGAATTTACATAGACCGGAACTTCAAATTCATCGCCGGGTGAAAGCATGCGCGGAAGGGAGGCGAAAACCATAAGATCGGAAGTTACCTTTACTGTTGTTTGCGCTGTTCCGTAACCGCGTAACGCTCTGCCGGTTTGGGGTTCGCTTGTGGAGGAAGCGGCAAGAACCATTATTCTTAAAGCGCCAATATACGGGGGCAGATCAAAAGTTTCGGTTTTTTGTCCGTTTTTGCCGATTTCAAAGGGTCCAAAGAAACGCACTACGGGTTTAAACCGCTGTGTCTCTTTTTGCGAATTATCCTCACCATCATCGCCGCCTCCAATGGCAAGGAGGGTTTCCAGTTTGCCCGAAAAAGCGCCGATAACTTCCTGAAAAAGATCCCACGATTTTAAAAATGATGCGTCTCTCGCGTAAAAAGTATTTTTCGGATTCGGTAAATTAAATCTGGTAAGACCGAGTAATCCCTCATCTACAACCGCGACGGTATACGCCATTGGCCTGCCGTTCGCTTCGCTGACGGTAAATGAAACCTTGGATTCGGCCTGCCAGTTATCCTGCGTTTTAATCTGAGGATTAATTACAACCCTTGCGTCTTCAACCATTACGGGAACAATGCCGTAAAGACGGATTGGAAGGTCGTTTTGCGTTTGCAAATGCGGTTGAACAACAGTTACGTGAACATAGATATTCGGAACCATCGACTGTTCCGCGTTAAATTCATACTTGGTTGTTCCGTCAAGACAGGTAATCCATTCGCATTTAATTATATTTCCGCCTTTTTCCAGAGAGACAAGGGCGGCGGCGTCTTTATTGGATGGGAATGTTATCTGAACTTTTTCACTGGTGTTATACTGCGGTTTTCCCGTAGTCAGCGTAAGCATTGACTGAGACCCTTGTCCTTCATCGCGGGCGCGTCCTGCCCAACCCGGCCAATCAATGTACGCTACTTTTGCCGCCGCATGGCCGCCTTTACCGTCTCTGGCTATAATAATGTAGCGTCCCCAATCGGGATACTTAATATTGAAATTAAAAACCGCCTTACCGTTTGCGGCGGAAACAGTTTGACGTGAAATCGCGTTCCTTGAAAGCGTCGAAGCAAATTCCGCGGATTCATCGTCTCCTTTTTCCCACCACCAGCGCCAATCTAATTTATAAATCGCGCATTCAAGATCAACTTTTCCCTGCAGCAGTTTTCCGTCTTCGTCCAGAATCACTATCTCCGCCTTGTGTTCCGTATCGGTAAGCAGCATTTCCCTTTCATCTCCCTTTGGCAGCTTTATTCCGACATAACGGCTGTAAGGCGAATACTCCCTGCTCACTTGTTCCGATGAAAACACTCCTGACGGTTCAAAAACCCGCGTCATAAACCGCGTTATTACCCTGCCGGGGACGGCGGAACCGGGATTAAAATTCATCGTTACTGTTGCCTTTCCTTCGTTGTCAAGAGTCCCGCTCCAGATGTCCTGGCGTTCTGACGAAACCTTTCTTGAAGGATCGCGGAAAGAATAATCATCATAACCTTTGAATTTTGTTTCCTTGTCAATGTAAACTGCGGAAATATCGGCTTTTAAACCTGAAGCAGGCGCGCCGTAAAGCCATTGGGATTCCAGAGGAATCTTATTGGCGCCATTTTTAATAAATTCATTCTCACCAAAATCAAGATCGATCTTTAATCTGTTTGGCATAACGGTTTCTATTTTTATGTTTTTGTTAAATGTTTTACCGCCAACCCGCACTCTTGCAGTCCAGTCCCCTGTGGGAGCATCGGACGCGGTTACGGCAGCAAGGGAGTAAAAACCGTCTACGGAAGAAGTGTAAGTGCGGTTTATAACGGGGCGGCCCCTTGGATCTTCCAACTCAAATATAACAGGATGATTTTGAGGAAGGGTACTCAGCGGATCGGCAAGAAGGAATGTCAGGTAAATATCATCTCCCGGACGCCAAACATCGCGCTCTCCGTAAATTAATCCGCGTATGCCTGAAGAAGGAGTGCCCCCTGAAATATCAAAATGGCTTACAGAAAGAACCTGAGAATCATTAGCTCTAAGATATGCCCTGCCTAAACTGCTTTCGGCATACACAAAAATACGCGAGCCGCTTTCAGTATCTGAAGACGCAGAAATTGTCGCAATACCGTTTGAGTTTGTTTTGCCCTGATTAAGAACGCGTCCCTGATAACTGTAAACCTTGTATTCAACGTTAGGCGCGGCGCGGGCTGTAATAATATTTGTCGTCGCAATAAGCCATGAACCGTCAAGCGATCTTTTAGCAAGAAGTCCCAAATCAGAAACAAGCACATTCCGTTTCTTTGTAATATTGTGCTCGTACATGTTAATATAAAAGGCGGGATGGCATGGATCTTTATTATATCTATACCATTCATCCCAATCGTAATTCGCAGATTCATAATAATTATAAGACACTTCACCGCTTGGCGTATACTTAGGAGAAAATGAGTCATCTCTAAATTCATACCCGGAAAAATCATTGTGGCTTTTATCACAAACATATTTAACATGCCTTTTCCTGAAAGTGATCCTTACATGGAACATTCCGCCGGGAAATTTTTTGCTAAGTTCCGCCATATCAAGCCCTCGGCGTATCCAACGGTTTTGATCGGACACAGCCCAGGGGAAATCAAAAGCTTTTGTCCAAACAGGCTCGCCCACGCGATCAAGTTGAGAATCGCCATCAAGGTTGTTAATCTGCAAAAATTGAACCATATTTTGATTGTAAATTTGAAATGCTTCCACTAAAACGCCCGTAACATTTCTGGTTTCGATAACAAGCTGCGCTCCCTGGCTTGTCGGCAGAATAGCGCCATTTCCTGCAAAACGTATTTCCGGTAATTCCCAGTTGTCGGGAACCCTATACTGCACCGGAGTAATTAAACGTTTACCGTCCACATCTACCAAATCCTGAATTACAAGTTCCGCTCCTGCGGGAATACCGCCGGAATTATTTCCGAAAATTTTTACAGTATTTCCTTCCAGCGAATAACGGACATCCGTATTGCCGGATAGGGAAATGAATCCCCTTAAATCCTGATTTGCTTTAAGGTTTTTTGAAAAAGAAACTTCGATAATATTATTGCTAAACTGAAGATTAAGCATCTGGAAAATATCCAGACCGGGAATTAATACGGATGTAAATCCATCAGTATCGGTTCCCAAAGGTTTTCCCTTCCATGTAACTTCAACAGTTCTGGAAGCTTCGCCGCGTTTAACCGGCTCAAATACAAAACGGTGAACGCCATCAATATGCGACCATGAAAGCTTGCCTAACTCTTTTGAACTGACAGTTTGTTCTATTTTGGAAATTTCCGCATCATCATCAGTATTGACAATTCCGGCTACAACAACATAATCATCGTTACCTAACCGTACAGGTTCAAGTTCTACCCGAAAAACGGGAAGCGCAACTGTAAAATCAAAATTAAAAGAAGGAATCCCTTCGATATTCACAGACACATCGTATCGTTGTCCGGGTTTAAAGTTTTCAGAAGGAGTAAAAACAAGAGTATATTCATCCTGCCATGAAACAGAGCCTTTAACCTTTGGGCTGATAACAAATGCATTAGAAGTTAAAGGCGCAGACGTATCCTGACCGAATTTAAATTCAACAATTACCGGGGCGTTTTTATTAATGATCCCGTTTGAAATCGCCGCAACAAATTCCGGATCGGGAAGGCTTTTTTTTTCCTTACAGGATAATAATAAACCGCCTGTAAAAATTGTTAAAACAATGAAAAGAAAAAAGCAGGGTAAATATCTCAATTTCTTCATTATTCCTCCGAGTTAAAAAGAATAACCCATCTTAAAATCTATAGAGAAATCACTGCGTATTACGGTTATTCTTCCATCAGAGTTAATGAAGGCATCATGAGTTGGTTTTGTGGGGAAACTGAATGTTTTGCCTATTCCTCCGCCAAGCTGTAATGTAAATCCGCTGCCTAAAACCCATTTATACCCTAAATTCAAACCAAATCCCACTTCTGTATAAAGGGTACTTTCATCATCATCAACTTCATACCGAAAGCCTAAGTTAGGATAAATACCGATAAAAAAACCTTTTATGCCCGTTCCAAAAGGCCGGTATATATACATTGGTTTAAAACCTACCTGGAAATAAGATTCTTCATAGGTATAATTATCTGAATCAAAACCACTATCATTATAAAGAAATGATAATGTTACAGATATATTAGAGTATTTACTCAATTTAAACTGAACTTCCAGATCCATGATAAACAAAGTATCACTTATGTCGCTGATAATAAAGTCACTAAATAGCAGAAAAGGGCTTGTCTGAATAGTCACATTTTTTTCAGTATCCTGACTGAAAATATTCTGATTTAATCCCAGAATAACGATACAAATAATTAAAATCTTTTTCATAAATTTATCCTCCATAAAGTTATTATATCTATAATATACTATAAAAATTACTATATTGACAAAAATTTTAATAATATATATCATAATGGGAAGGCGAATTTTATATTGATTTTATGGATAAATTCGGGTATTTATAAAGTACCCGGCATAAGGTTGTAATATGTCTAATAATGATGTCGTCCCCGGATTTGACGATGAAAAAGATGAAAGTCTCAAAATAAAGCTTGAAAAGATAAATGAAGCGCCCATGTGCCTTATGCTGTCTTTAACGGGCTATGTTGATACATATAATTCCAATTCTTTTCAAAAACGCGTCCAAAAAGCCATAGATGAGGGGTATGTAAGGTTAATTTTCATGTGCAGCAGCTTAAATTATGTCTCATCCACCGGTATTGGCTCTTTTACGACTTTTCTTAAGTCGGTTAAAGCCCAGGGTGGCGATATTATCCTTTTAGATGTACAGCCAAAGGTTTTTGAAGTCTTTCAATTACTCGGTTTTGCCCAATTCTTTAATATCATGGAAAGCCTGGAGCATTCAATCCAATTCTTCAACACAGAACATCCGCAAGAAAAACCGCCTGCTTTCCCAAAGGTAGTTTCCTGTCCAATCTGCTATAAAAAACTAAAAGCGTTAAAACCAGGGCGTTTCCGCTGTTCTGAATGTAAAAGTGTTTTAGCAATTGACGCTAATGGTCAAGTTCTGTTAGGATAGTACTATGACAGATAGTAAAATCGAACAATATTTGATAGATCTGATGATTACATATCAACAAGTAGGCAAAAATTTGTGGCTGTTGGATGACGAAGAGCGTTCATTACAGGGCGTTGCGGTTATGCAGGCGGAGCCGCTTGTCATTATCAGGGCGGAAGTTATGGATGTTCCAAAGAGCAATCTTTTGGAACTGTATACCAAATTACTGGAACTAAACGCTTCCGATGTAATCCATGGCGCGTATGCATTGGATAAAAACAAGATAATTTTACTCGACACATTGCAATACGAGACTATGGATAATGAAGATTTCCGGGCGACTTTGGACTCGTTCAGCATGGCTTTAACCGAGCATTATCCAATTTTGTCGAAATTCAGGGAAAAAGGGTCTTCCGCCAAAGCGGAAGCCGTGGGAGCCTAAAATGGGTATATTTTCGAGACTTAGAACTCTTATTGCGGCGAATGTAAACGCGCTGATTGGCAAAGCGGAAAAACCTGAAAAAATGTTAAATCAGCTTATTATTGATATGAACGAACAGCTAATTGAATCCAAAAGAGCCGTCGCCATGGCTATTGCGGACGAGAAAAAACTGGAACGGGAAAAGGACAACCAATTTGCCCAGTCAAAGGAATGGGAACGCAAGGCGATGCTTGCCGTAACAAACGGAAAGGACGACCTCGCCAAGGAAGCTCTTTTACGCAAGCAGGAATACGACAACGCCGCCGCCGAGTACCAAAAACAATGGGAAGCCCAAAGAATCTCGGTAGAACAGTTAAAAGAAAGCCTTAGGGAACTGCAAAATAAGATTGAAGAGGCCCAACGCAAGAAAAATCTGCTTATTGCCCGCGCAAAACGCGCCGAAGCCCAGCAAAAAATACAGGACACTATTTCCAGCGTATCCGGCAACCGCAGTGCATTTGACGCTTTTGACCGTATGGCGGCAAAAGTTGACGAAATGGAAGCTATGGCGGACGCATCTAAGGAACTGCAGGACCTGAGCAATAACGCAAGCCTTGAAAAACGCTTTAAAGAATTGGAAAAATCCGATTCAAGCGCGGATGCGATGCTTCTTGAGCTTAAAGAGAAAATGAAAGCTTTGCCCGAGAAATAAAACTTAATTAAAATAGTAAAGAAAATCGGAATAAAGACAACTGTCACGCTTGTGGAAAACTTGTGTATTTAGTACTAATAAATGACTAAAATGTATTACTTTTTATACAATAGTAAATATGTGAATATATTTTCAAATAACAGATCATGCTAATTCCTTGCTACATAAGGAATTACGTGTTTTAATTATTAGAATTATAAAGATTATTTATTAAAATTAATGTGGTTTGGATAATTCCTACTTGTGGAAAACAAGTGGAAAAAAGAGAAAATTTGATGTTTTTGGACAAGATTTTTAGCTGTAATTGAGCTGTTACTGTTCTTTTAAATGTTCTTACTTTTTTTCCAAGTGAAGGCAAGATGTATGCCTAAAGATTTTGTTCCGTAGACATACATCTTAATCGTGTATTAAATGTTGGTTTATTTTTTCTGATATTTTATTACTTCACCATCATCTTGAGTAAATGTTACCGTTGAGCCTGTTACATTATAATACGCTGAAAAAGTGAAAAATGGATGCAATATATGGAAACGTCCGTTTTCAACTTTCCATGTAATACCATTCCCATCAGCAGTTCCGGTTCCGTCTTTAAAAAGTTCTACATTTTCTGCATCACCATCACCTTCAATTAAATGCCATCTGCCTGGAAATGAAGACACGCTTCCGCTGCTTTTTTTTGCTGGTACAGATTCTTTAGTATTACCAGTGCTTTTTTTTGCCGATACAGATTCTTTAGTATTACCAGTAGCCTTAGCTTTAGTGAATTTTCCATCAGGACTGACTAATGTATAAATTGTAGAACCTATAGTTAACATACTACCATTAAGAGTATACTTTTTTGAGGATGGATTAAAATAGGTTGAGCCTAGCCCTTCATCCTTCTTTGAATACCACCTTGAACCTAACCCAAATGTAGCGAATTTTGGATAGTCGGTTATTTCATTGTTTTTAGTAGTATAAGTCCCTTGACTGATAGGAGTAGTGCCATCTTTGCTGGAACGTTCAAAATTTCCAGAATCAAATTTTAATTGATCCCATTTAGACACCCATGTTCCATTTAGACTACGATCCACACAGCCGTTAACGCCAATAACCGTCATTCCTAATGCCAATACTATTAAGGTGAACTTTAAAACAGTTTTCTTGTTTTTCATCTTAAAACTCCTTGTTTCTTTGATTTATATTAAAAAAGCCATTCCTGATAGCGGACGGCATTTTTCCGTGAGTAGTGAAAAAATTGCGTGAAGAAGTGATGTTTCTTTGTTTGTATAGCTGCTTATTGCACGGGGGGGGGGGGGCAA